>ERZ773145.1203-NODE-1203-length-22398-cov-5.215996_pt1 | contig 22398 bp, 25 predicted proteins | sample MGYA00580848_ERZ773145 | MGnify/ENA primary metagenome ERZ773145 (study PRJEB29015, sample SAMEA2737858) | human gut metagenome | biome: human gut; feature: human-associated habitat; material: faeces | place: China | collected 2012 ... | reverse complement strand
GCCTGAACCGGCTCGAACGCGCCGCGCCAGAGCACGGGCATGGTCATGCCGCGCACCGTCGCCCGCACATCGCCGCAGACGAGCGTTTCGCCGTCCAGTGCGCGGGCAATCAGCTCGGCGTTGTTGGTTTCGCCCTCCGGAATACCGGCAAACCAGCCGTAGCCGCAGAGCAGAATGGAAAGGGAACGCATGAAAAGCCGCCTCCTTGGAATGAGATAACTCCCTCGGTCAGCGCCATCAAGGCGGGCGCCCTTTAGTATAAGCTGCGACTGCGTAAGCATAAAGCCTCCCTCCTTGAGGGAGGTGGCACGCCGCAGGCGTGACGGAAGGAGTTAAACTGTGTATTTCTTTGTTTTTGTGTCTACGAATAGCATAAAAGAAACGCGCCCGTCTGTCAATATCCGGCGGGGAAAAGCGGCACGTAAAGTTTAGGAAAAGCAAGATTTCAGATTCACTTAACAGGAACACAAAAATCAAAGAATAACTGAAAAAACAGCGAAAACCGTGCGGGGAAAATCGCAAAAAACCGAACAAAACGAAGAATCGGGCGGAAAGTTTTTTCAAAACGCTTGACACGGGGGACGAAATGTGTTTTAATCTGCATCGCGATATTAACCTGAAAGTCACGCATGACTAAACTGGGGGCGTTTTTGTGGGCATCAACATCGGCGGTAAGTTGCGAAGCCTCCGCCAGAAAAACAACCTGACGCAAAAGGAGCTGGCCGATCGCTGCGAGCTGTCCAAGGGCTTTATCTCTCAACTGGAAAGCAACCAGACCTCGCCGTCGCTCTCCACGCTGGAGGATATTTTGACCACGCTGGGCAGCTCGTTTCACGAGTTCTTCTCCGACGAGCAGGGGGATGATCCCGTCTGCCGCAAGGAGGATGTGTTCGTCAAGGAAGACGACGGCGTGACCATCCACTGGCTGATTCCCAACGCGCAGAAGAAGGATATCGAGCCGATTCTGGTGACGATTCAGCCCGGCGCAGAGACCGAAACCGATCTGCCGCACATGGGCGAGGAATTTGGCTACGTGCTCTCCGGCGCGGTGACGCTGGAATTGGGCGGCAAGAGCTACCGGGTGCGCAAGGGCGACAGCTTTTCCTTTAAGCCATCCCAGCAGCATCATCTGAAAAACACGGGCAAGACCCCGGCAACGGTGATTTGGGTCTGCACCCCGCCGAATTTTTGAGGAGGATATCATGGATAATCAGACGATTCTTTCCATTCGGGATCTTCGTGTGGTCTTTGAAGACGGCTTCACCGCGCTGGGCGGCGTGAGCATCGACATCGGCGAAAATGAGTTTGTGACGCTGCTCGGCCCCTCCGGCTGCGGCAAGACGACGCTGCTGCGCTGCATCGGCGGCTTTGAAAAGCCGACCGGCGGCGAAATCCTCTATAAAGGGCAGAACATCATCGGCCTGCCGCCGTATAAGCGCGCGATTAACACCGTGTTCCAGCGCTACGCGCTCTTTCCGCATCTGAACGTCGCGCAGAACGTCGCCTTCGGTCCAGATCTGCGTAAGGAGGATAAGAAAAAGACCGCCGAGGAGGTCAGCCGCATGCTGGCGCTGGTCGGTCTGGCGGGCTTTGAAAAGCGCCGCATCTCCAGCCTTTCCGGCGGCCAGCAGCAGCGCGTGGCGATTGCGCGCGCGCTGATTAACAAGCCGGATGTGCTGCTGCTGGATGAGCCGCTGGGCGCGCTGGATCTCAAGCTCCGCCGCGAGATGCAGCTGGAGCTCAAGCGCATCCAGCGCGAGAGCGGCATCACCTTCATCTTCGTCACCCACGATCAGGAGGAAGCGCTGACCATGAGCGACCGCGTGGCCGTGATGAGCGCGGGGCACATCCTGCAGCTCGGCACGCCGGAGGATATCTACAACGAGCCGCAATCCGCCTTCGTCGCGGATTTCATCGGCGACAGTGACATCATGGCCGGCACAATGGTGCGCGATAAGCTGGTGCGCTTCCTCGGGTGCGATTTCCCGTGCGTGGATACGGGCTTCGGCGAAAACGCGGACGTGGACGTTGTGCTGCGCCCGGAGGACGTGAAGCTCAAGCCTGCCGACGATCCGGTGCAGGGCGTGCCGCAGGGCGTTGTGGAATCCCTGCTGTTCAAGGGCGTGCATTACGAGATGAAGGTGCGCGTGGGCGACAGCGTGCTGCTGGTACATTCCACCCATGCCCGCCCGGTCGGCACGCAGGTGAAGCTCACCGTCGCGCCGGAGGATATTCAGGTCATGCGCAAGAGCGATTATTCGCCGGACATTCTCAAGCGGCATGCCGCACGGGTGTGAGGTGAGCGGCCATGAAGAAAAATAAGGCGCTTGCCGTGCCGTTTGTGCTCTGGGCGGTTCTCTTTATCGCCGTTCCGCTGGCGATGGTGGTCTGGTACGGCGTGACCGTGGAGGAAACCCCGGCGTATGTCGAAATCGCGGGCGACAACGGCCAGACGCTCTTTCAGCTGGAGGACGGCACGGTGACGGCTGAACGCCCGCAGAAGCGGACGGCCGTTTCCCTCGCCAATTTCAGGCGCATGCTCGAACCGACTTACCTCAAGCTGCTGCTGCGTTCGCTCAAGATCGCGCTGTTCACCACGATCATCTGCCTGCTGCTGGGCTATCCCGTCGCGCTGATCCTCAGCAGCAGGGATTTTAAGCGCCCCGGCCTGTGGCTGATGCTCATTATTTTGCCGATGTGGATGAACTTCCTGCTGCGCACCTATTCCTGGATGTCCATTCTGGAAAATTCGGGTATTCTCAACAGCTGGATCGCGTCGCTGCGCGATGCAATTCCGGCGTTTGACCGCTGGCTGACGAGCATGGGCGTGGGCAAGAAGATCATCTTTCTCTACAACGAGAAGGCGGTCGTGCTCGGCATGGTCTACAACTACCTCTCCTTTATGATTATGCCGATCTACACCGTCATCGAAAAGACGGATCACAGCCTGCTGGAGGCCGCCGCCGACCTCGGCGCAAGCCCGGTGCAGAGCTTCCTGCGCGTGACGCTGCCGTATTCCCTGCCCGGCGTGCTGGAGGGGATCACGATGGTGTTCGTTCCGGCGGTCACGACGTTCGTCATCAGCCAGCTCATGGGCGGCGGCAAGGTGCCGCTCATCGGCGACATCATCCAGAACCAGTTTGGTAAATCGAGCGACTGGCACTTCGGCTCGACGCTCTCGCTTCTGGTGATGGTGGTCGTTCTGGCGTTCATGGGCGGCCTTCAGCGCATTGACAAGGAAGAAGAGCCGCGGAAGGAGGTGCGCATCCTCTGATGAAAAAGCTCAGAAAAGCGTATATCGCGCTGATTATGGCGTTTCTGTATGCGCCGATCGTTCTGCTGATTCTCTATTCCTTCAACGACAGCAAATCCCGCGCGAACTGGGGCGGCTTTACGCTCAGGTGGTATAAGGAGCTGTTTTCCGACGCGGCGATCATGTCCGCGCTGAGCACGACGCTCTCCATCGGCCTGCTGGCGGCCGTCTTTTCGACCCTCCTCGGTACGGTTGGCGCGATTGCGCTCTACCAGATGAAGCGCCTCCCGCGCAAGACGTTGCTGAGCATCGTCAATCTGCCGATGCTCAACTCCGAGGTCGTCACCGGCGTTTCGCTGATGCTGCTCTACGCGATGGCCAACATTCAGCTCGGCTATCTGACCCTGCTGCTGTCGCATATCGCGTTCTGCGTGCCCTACGTGGTGCTGAGCGTGATGCCCAAGCTGCGCCAAATCGACCCGAATCTGGCCGAGGCGGCGCAGGATCTGGGCGCGACGCCGATGCAGGGCTTCTTCAAGGTGATTCTGCCGGACATCATGCCGGGCGTGTTTTCCGGCTTTGTGATGGCGCTGACCATGTCCATCGACGACTTCGTGGTGAGCTTCTTCACCACGGGCTCGGGCGTGAGCAACCTGTCCATCACCATCTACACGATGGCCAAGCGCGGCATTTCGCCGAAGATCAACGCGCTGTCCACGATCATCTTTGCCTGTGTGTTTGTTCTGCTCATCGGGCTGAATCTGCGTGACTTCCGCAAGGACGGCCGCAGCCGGAAGAAGCTCGACGGAGTGAAGATACCGTACTAAGGGACGACAGGGGACGCTGCCCCCTAAGCCCTCTGCCGGGAACCCGAGGTTCTTGGATTTCCCGCATATCGCTTCGCGTTTATACTAATTCTTGTTAAAATGGCTTAATCCGCGCACCATCTTTTTCGCTCTGACTTTGCCTCGTTCCGTTCAACGTACCTCCAGTACGCCTCACTTCACTTGGCTTCGTCAGAACAAAAAATCTGATGCGCTCTGTTAAGCATTTTAACTGCGAATTAGTATTACAGCTCAATCTGAGCAAGCTAAAAAACGAAAAGGAGAAATCAAACATGAAGAAACTCACCATGCTGCTGCTTGCCGCCGCGCTGACGCTCTGCCCGCTCTTTGCGCTGGCGGCGCAGGAAACCATCAGCGTCTACAACTGGGGCGACTACATCGAGCCGGAAGTGCTCGACCTGTTCGAGCAGGAGACCGGCATCAAGGTCATCTATGAGACGTTTGAAACGAACGAGGATATGTACGCCAAGATCGCGATGGGCGGTTCGAGCTACGACGTGATTATCCCCAGCGACTACATGATCGAGCGCATGATTCAGGAGAATCTGCTCCAGAAGATCAACTGGGAAAACATTCCCAACGTCGCCAACATCGACCCGCGCTTTATGAACGAGGACTACGACCCGCAGAGCGAATACGCCGTGCCGTACACCTGGGGCACGATGGGTATTCTCTACAACACGGAGATGGTGGATGAAGCGCCGACCAGCTGGAATACCCTGATGGACCCGGCCTACACGATGGATATGCTGATGCTCAACTCCCCGCGCGACACGCTGGCGATTGCGCTGGTGATGACGGGGCACGACCTCAACTCCACCGACCCGGCTGATCTGGAAGACGCGAAGAACCTGCTCATCGAGCAGAAGCCGATGGTGCTGGCCTACGTCGTGGACGAGGTCAAGGACAAGATGATTGCGGGCGAGGCGGCCGTTGCGATGGTTTGGAGCGGCGACGCGACCTTCTGCATGAGCGAGAACGACGAGCTGGATTACGTCGTGCCGGAAGAGGGAAGCAACATCTTCTATGATTCCATCTGCATCCCGGCGAACGCGCGCAACGTCTCCGGCGCGGAAAAGTTCATCGACTTCCTCTGCCGCGGGGATATCGCCGCGATGAACTACGAATACGTCGGCTATGCGATTCCGAACACCGCCGCGATTGACATCATCGGCGCGGACGAATACAACGCATCCCCGGTCAATAACCCGCCGCAGGAGGCGCTGGATCACTGCGAGGTGTTCAAGTATCTGGGCGACGACACGAAGCTCTACGATCAGGTCTGGACGGAGATCATCTCCGAGTTCTAAGACACATTCACGGCCTCCCCGCATCCGGGGAGGCTTTGCATTTTTGCTTCGTTCCGAGGGAAAGCGGAAAGATGCGCAAGTCAGTGCGGAAAATGGCTCGAATGCTTGTACGGAAACCGCGATGGTGGTAAAATAAATCACACAAAAGGCTCGAATTTTTCAGCGGGAGGTTTTATTGATCATGAAAAGACGCATTGGTATCCTCACCAGCGGCGGCGACTGCCCCGGCCTGAACGCCTGTATCCGCGGCGTGGCGCGCGCCAGCTATTCCATGTTTGACACGGAGATCGTCGGTATTCAGGATGGCTACGCGGGCCTGATCGCGGGCGATTACAAGGAGATGAAGCAGTCGGATTTCTCCGGCATCCTCACCCTCGGCGGCACCATTCTCGGCACCCGCCGCACGCCGTTCCGCAACATGCGCGTCGTCAGCGAAGACGGCGTGGACAAGGTGAAGGCGATGAAGGCGAATTACAAGAAGATGAAGCTGGATTGCCTCGTGACCCTCGGCGGAAACGGCACGCATAAGACCGCCAATCTGCTGGCTGAGGAGGGCATGAACGTCATCGGCCTGCCCAAGACCATCGACAACGATATTTGGGGAACGGACGTCACCTTCGGCTTCCATACCGCTGTGGATATCGCGACCGAGGTGATCGACCGCATCCATACGACCGCCGCGAGCCATGGCCGCTGCATGGTCATCGAGCTCATGGGCAACAAGGCGGGCTGGCTGACACTGTATTCCGGCATCGCCGGCGGCGCGGACGTCATCCTCCTGCCGGAAATTCCGTATGATATCAACGTTGTGGCTGACGCTGTGCGCCGCCGCGCCGAAAACGGCAAGGCCTTCTCCATCGTCGCCGTGGCTGAGGGCGCGATGAGCGTGGAAGAAGCCGCCATGAAGAAGAAGGAGCGCGCCGTGTTCCGCGAGGAGACCGGCTTTACCGGCATCGCCAACCGCATTGCCAAGCAGTTGGAGGAGATGGTCGGCGTTGAGGCGCGCGCCGTTGTGCCGGGTCATGTGCAGCGCGGCGGTTCCCCGAGCGCTTACGACCGCATGCTTTCCACCGTCTTCGGCGTGCACGCCGCGCAGTTGATCGCGGCGGAAAATTACGGTCAGGCCGTCGCGATGGTCGGCAATACCGTTTCCCACAATCCGCTTTCCGAGGTTGCAGGCAAGACGAAATTCGTCCCCGCCGACGCGCAGGCCGTCCGCGCCGCCAGAAGCATGGGCATTTCGCTGGGCGACTGATTTTGGCAAAATAAATTGACTTTTTCCACGATTTCCACTATAATTAAAAACGAACGATTTTCCGTGGAAACGGGGAAAAGTCCTTTGCATCCATAGCTCAGTAGGATAGAGCGTTCGCCTCCTAAGAAAGAGCTCGACCGAATCCGTAGCGTGTTTTGCAAAGCGGGTCAAGGGTTCGACTTGCGTCGGACGCATCTCCTTCTGCCTATCACATTTCTGCTAATGAAATGTGATCGCTGTTTTTTTGTCCCCACAGAATAGTTTGCAGTGCAAACATCCTGCTAACACGAGAAACCTAAAACAGGCCGATTCGTTAGCAGAAATGAAAATAAGATCATAACAATCAAATGCCGGAAAGCTCTTGAAAATACTGAATTTTCCGGCACATGCACCCGTAGCTCAGTAGGATAGAGCGACCGCCTCCTAAGCGGCAGATGGTTCGATTCCTTTGAGCCTTGAAAATTGCATAAAACTTATAAATGTCTCAGTAGCTCAGCTGGATAGAGCACACGCCTCCTAAGAAAGCGGCGATTACTTACTGCCGAGTAGCAGAAAATGCAGATGAAATGAAGGATGAGCGAGCGACCGAAAGGGAACGAGATTCATCAGGGAAGTCAAAAAAGTGATTTAGAGGGAAGTCGGTCGAAAGATTGACTCGATCTGATCTTATAACGGTTTTGCCGGCGCCTATCAGCGTGAACTTGATTGAGAAATCTAGCTATTGCTGAGAAAACGAGGGGCAAGACCGTACCTTGCATCCATAGCTCAGTAGGATAGAGCGTTCGCCTCCTAAGCGAAAGGCCCCGCGTTCGAGCCGCGGTGGGTGCGCCAGAAAGTGTCATGTGCGTGAAGCGTGTGGCACTTTTTTCGATTCGAGCAAGTTGCAGTTTGCGGTTTGAAACTGCAAGAGTAGCAAAAAGAATCGAACGATTTTAGATGCCTGCTACTCAGAATCGCTAAGATTGCCATTACCGTTTTCCGTATTTTCATCGGTAGAAGCCTGCTTTGCCAGCACATCGGAAAGGATTTTTCCGAGTTCCGGGTATTGCTGAATCTGTGCAATCAGAGCCGCGATATCCGGGGATGATGAGCTGTTATCCTTCTGTTCGGGCGAATCCTGCGGCTGATAAAACGCTTCTTCAAAGCGTTGAGCCGTAATTTTCCGATCAGCATCAAGAATATGCGCATAAACCTTGGTCAGCATGTCGATTTCAGCATGACCGGTATCTCCCTGCGTCGCTTTCAGGTCGCCGTGGTTCAGCTTGAGCTTGTAGGTAGCGCTGGAATGACGCAGAGAGTGGAAAACAACATCCGGCAGTTTGGCTTCGGCTTTGAGCTTGGCGAAGGCTTGATTGATTCGCTTTTCCTCGCAGGGATGTCCGTTTGGAAAGGCGATGACCAGATTATAATCGGTGTAATCGCAGCCTGCCAGTTCAATCTGGTGAAGCTGATTTTTGCGCAGCTCTTGCAGCACATAAGCGACGGTTTTGGGAATCCATACGCGGCGAATACTGCTGTCTGTCTTGGGCTTTTTCAGAACAAGAACGGTGTTGGTGGTCTTTCCCGTCCACGCGGGGAAGATGTGATAGATGTTCTTGTTATTCAAAGCAGCCAGCGCGGAGCGTTTAACCCTTGCCAGCTCCTGCGCGATATAGAGCCATGCGTCATCGTCCTTGATTTCCGGCTCGGATATGTGTACATTGTTCCACGTCAGACCGAGAATTTCCCCGATACGCAGCGAACAGGCAAACGAGAGATTCATGCAGACGTACAGGTTTGCATCCCTACAGGCATCCAGTGCTTTACGAATCGTTTCCGCGTCCCAAATCTCGCGTTCCCTGCATTTGGCTTTGCAGAGGTTTGCCTGATTGAAGGGGTTCTGCGGGATGACATTCCAGCGCACGGCCTGATTAAAGGCGCATCGTGCGAGCTTGAACACCTTTTCCACCTGTGAATCGCTGATGTAGTCCTGCTTTACAGCATGGTACTTTTCCGCAGCGGAACGAGTTCGATGCAGGTCGTGAATGAAGATGTCCACGGTTTTAACGGTGACGCTCTGCATGGGCAAATCCCCAATTAACGGGTTGATGTAGTTTCGGATGATGCCGGTGCTGCTGTCGTACATGGACGGACTCCACTTTAGCTCGCCGTACAGCCGCACAAATTCATCCATGAATTCCGCGACTGTTTCGGCGGATGGTGGAAGAAAAGTCCCTTTCTTCTGCGCCAGCTCAACCTCTGATTTACGGACAGAGGCTTCCTTCCTGGAAGGAAAGGTTTCCCATTTCTGCTTGCGCTGCCCGTCGGAGTTGACGTAATCATAGACAACGCAGTAGCTCTTGCCGCGCTTGATGATGGAAGCCAACTTAAACCTCCGACGTTTGATTATTGAGCCAGTCGTCGAAGGATTTTTTGGAGATGCGGATGGTTGAACCAATGCGGACAACCCTGAAATATCCTTCTCTGGTCAAGTTGTAGGCAGACTTTCTGCTGATGCCCAGAATTGAAGCAACATCCTCAACGCGGTACGTTTGAGGGGTATTGCCTGCGGAAGCGGGTGTGTATTCCATAGATGTGCATCCTTTCTGACCGCAAGGGGTCGGTTGATTGTCCCAGATCAACTGTGACAGGCTGATTGTAGCCCTGGTCGTCTGGAAACGCAAGGATGGCATAGCGTTGCTTCCGCGTTCCTTATGGTGTCGCAGATTGCGCTTGGAGGGCGCAGCATAGCTCTAAGCGGTCGTTTTCCGAGCCGGTTAGAGGCTCTTTCCCAGTCCTTGGAAAGCTGTGAAGAAGTATCATGATAGAGGTCGGAGTCGTCGCACCTGATTTCCAAAACAGGCTTAATTCGCTTGGAAAATCGCTCGATTAAAGTGATGTTTACATCATCAAATTAAATGTCGTCGCGCCAAACCATTATGGCTCGTCCGAGGCTCTTTTCGTATCTGCGACACCTATGCCGTTTTCAAGGTTCTGTTCAAGGAATTCCTCTAAAGAAAAATCCCTCTATATACCATGTCAGTTTTGGCTTTTTTTTGACCCCAAAATCAGAAAATTGATATAGAAAATTATACGAACAAAAAATATGCAAAACAGACAAGAAACAAGGTATTGCTGACTTTTTCAAGCCGACAATACCTTGCTTCTTATTTGCTGCTGTTTTTGAGTGCTGCTGCCAATGCGCCGGCTAATTCCGGCGAGCGTTCAATCTGTCGGATAAGCGTGTTCAGGTCAATTCGGGGTTGAGCTGTCTCTGGGGCAGGCGGTTTGATACCGCGCAAGTCTGGATTGGCATAGAATTGCTGTTCAAAGCGCTGTGCGCCGATTTTGCGATCTTCATCCAGAATATGCGCATAGATACGGGTAATCATTTCGGCGCTGGCATGTCCTGTATCGCCCTGTGTGGATTTCAAATCGCCGTTGGAATATTTCAACTTATAAGTAGCGCTGGAATGGCGGAGCGAATGAAAAACGACGTTGGGCAGATTGGCCTGCTTTTTGAGCTGAGCAAACTTCTTTTCGATTACTCGGTCGTCGCAGGGACGACCATTGGGCTGCGCAAGCACCAGGTTATGATCCTCGTAGGAATGATCCGTCACCTTGAGCTTTTCCTGACACTCCTTCCAGTGGCGCAAAATATAGGCGACGGTTTTCGGAATCCAGATTTTGCGGATGCTGCTATCGGTTTTCGGCTTTTTAAGCACAAGAACAGTCGCGGTGGGCTTTTTCAGTGCGGAATCAAAGATGTGCAGGACAGAGTTCTCTCCGAGAGCCTTGATGGATTCGCGCCGCGCACGATACACTTCTTTATCGATATAGAGCCATGCGTTATCCTGCGTAATATCATCAGGCTCGATATGCACGTTGTTCCACGTCAGCCCCAGAATTTCGCCCAGACGCATGGAACAGGCGAAAGACAGGTTCATGGCGACATAGAGCTGTGCGTCACGGCAGGCTTCAAGCGCCTTGCGGATGGTTGCCGCATCCCAGATATCCCGATGATGGTAAGGGGTTTTGACGAGAATAGCATTTGAAAAAGGATTTTTTGCAATCATACCCCAGCGGACGGCCTGCCCAAACGCACACTTGAGTACCTTAATGATGCGCTCGATGTTCTGATCGGTTAAATAACGGTCAGCCATGCGGCGAAACTGAGAAGCGACGGATTCAGTTTTGCGGAGCTGCTGGATGTACTTGTCTACGGCGCGCGTGTTGATGGACTGGATGGGTTGATTGCCGATGAGCGGGTTGATGTAGTTGGCGATTAGCGCGAGGTTTGAGCTGTAAGTGGAAACGTCCCATTTTCGTTCGCCATACAGGTTGACAAAATCGACCATCAGTTCCGATACGGTAATTTTGCTGGGAACAATCAAGGTTGACTTTTTCTTTCCGATTTCAACTTCGGCTTTTCTGCGTTCGGCCTCTGTTTCCTGATGAAAGGTTTCCCACTTCTGATGGCGTTTTCCGTCTTTATCGGTGTAATAATAGACAACGCAGAAGGATTCTCCACGCTGGACGATGTGTGCCATAACGGTGTCCTCACGGCTGCAAAGCTGCGTAGAAATTTTCTTCAAAGCGAACGGCGAGTTCTTTTCGGCTTTGATCGAAGATTTCTGCGTAGGTGTTCAGCATAAGTTTGGAAGACGTGTGTCCCGTGTCCCCTTGCACCAGTTTGATATTGCCGTCATTGAGGGCGAGTTTATAGGTGACGCTTGAATGGCGCAAAGAATGAAACGTGACATCCGGCAGATGATGCGCATGGATAAACGTCTTAAGTAGCTTGTAGATCTGATGACTGTCATAAGGTTTTCCGCTGTTTTGCGCCAGCACCAGATTATAGTTTTGGTAGTCTACACCTAAGAGGTCGATCAACTCAAGCTGCCTGGTATGCCACTCTTTCAAAATGTCCGCGGTGGTTCTGGGCAGATAGACTTTGCGTATGGAGTTTTTTGTCTTGGGCTTTTTGAGGATAAGGGACATGCTGGAATTGGACTTGGCTGATGGAAACACCATCAGAATATCTCTGCCTTCCGTAGCCGCCGCCGCCTGCTTGTTCACTTCCAGAAGCGTTTTGCTGACTTGAAGCCAGGATGTGTCGCCGCCATTTTCGGCGAAGTGAATATCATCCCATGTCAGACCGAGAGTTTCTCCAATGCGCAGAGAGCAGGCAAAAGCCAAATTCATGGCGACATACAGTGCGTCAAAGTCGCAGAGGCTCAGAGCCTTGGCGATGGTAATCGGTTCCCAAACGGGTTCAGTAGTCAATTTCACGCACCCCTTTTTTCAGAATATCGGTTTTCGGCAAAATGGCATTTTCAAATGGATTTTGAGCGACTAAATCACGGTTCACAGCATATTGAAACGCGCGCCGCAGAAGATCAATGATTTTCTTGATTGTAAGCGCAGAAATATAGAGGGGTTCTTCTTTTACGTTGCTTGCTGCGCTGATTGTTTTTGTCAGCATACGGATATAAATATCCACGTCTTTGGAATGAAGATTTTGTATGCCACAGCCGCCAAGAACAGGAAGAATGTAGTTCCGATATAGTCCGATGTTTGCGGTATAGGTAGAAGCCACCCATTTCCGGCTTCCGCAGACGCGAATGAAGTCCTCCATCAGTTCAGACACCGTTACGGCATTTGGTGGAATGAAGATACCCTTTTCCTGTTGCTGCATGACTTCTTCTAGTCTGAAATGGGCATCATCCAGTGATGTGCAAGGCTCAAGTTTTATATGTGTCTTGTCTGCATGATCCGTATACCGATAGCATAAGGAGTACGAATCTCCACGTTTTACAATGCGGGGGATCACAGCCCTTCCTCCTCAAGCCATGCGTCAAAAGACGCACGAAGAACACGAATGGAGTGACCGACGCGAATGGAACGAAAATTCTGCTTTTTGACCAGCGCATACGCTGCCGCACGGCTGATATCAAGGATAGCGGCAATATCGTCGATGCGATAGGTTTTTGAACCGGGGGCGGCAGACGGACAGAGTTGAGCCGGCGGATGTGAAGAATCAGGCGCGGCAGGCTGCGCATGAGCTTGAAGCTCTTGCGCAAGCGAATCAAAGAATGGGTTCATGATGAAAACCTCCTATTGATGACTTGAGCTGATTATAAAATTACACGTTGGAATCGACAAGGATGGCATCTTTGAGCATGAGATTGAGCTTAACCAGTGCACGCTCTATGCTGCGCTGGGCAACCCGCGGTGCAACGCCTTCACGCCGGGCAATTTCGGAATAAGTGAGTTTTTCCTCATACCGCATCAACAGTCGGCGACGCTGGAGCGATGAAAGGCGTTGCAGCGCTGCATAGAGCGCACGGCGATCTTCAATGCTTAAAAACAGGTTTTCGAGTTCATCGGTGACTGGCGCGTTGGTCTGGTCAATGCCGTCTGCCCGATCCAAAGAATATTGAGCGTGCCAGCGATACCTTTTTCGCGCATAAGAGTGGTCATGTTGTATACTTTTCTGTAAAAATTGTTCGATAGCTGGCTCTATCGAAATGCTATTCTTTTTTTCATTCATATTCTTTTTCACACTTTTGCTCATATGCAAACATTTCTTTTTTGGTAAGGATGAGACTATACTAAGGAACTATGACTGGCTTGACTGATGAAGGGCTGAGGCAGAACGTTTTTTCTTATGCTCATGTTTTTTCCCCTCTCTTGCTGGAAGAGTTGTTTTCTTGTGAGTCTCATCAACATAGACGAGCAGAGAATTGACCGGGAGATTCAAAACATTAAGAATCTCATAGTATACCGCAATAGATACATTGACATCTCTGGTGCAGAGAATACGAACGTATCGAGCTGAGATACCAACTTTCTCTGCAAATGCTTCCTGTGTAAGACCGGCACGATAAAGTTCCTTTCCCAGAAGCGTGTTACTCAGACGGGCTTTCGTAATCGACCCTCCTTTCACCTTAATCATAGCTGGAATAATAGAATCCAAACAGGAAATAAAATTCCTATTTTACATCCGTTCCTGGTTTATATAATGAAAAAGAAAATAAAAAAGCCAGCAATTATGCATGGCTGTAAAATAAAAGATATTCCTTTTGAAAAGGGACGCAGGGCAATATCTGTCGGTAAAGCTCTGTGTCCCAGTGTTCGGTACTCGCGTTGTTATTTGATTGATAGTCGCCGATCGCTGAATCTACTGCGACATAGGCGATAATCTTAGTTTGCAGTCTGCTGCCCGTCCGTTTTCTCAAGCCATTATCCTTTATTAGAATATTGGAAAACTCTTGTCTTCATCGTATTTCAACGAATTGTTGGCAATGATGCTTGCGTATCCATGAGCAAACAGAAACACCGTGATGGGCTTCGCAAGCGGCTTCGCCGCCCTTGACGCTCACTCTGCCTTCTGCTATTGGGCAATCAAGGGCAGGTTCCTCTGCCCTGTGCAGACGGAGTTCTGCCAGACTTGTAAATGAATTTGCGCATAATACTTGACGGTACCTAAAACATTCGATTTCTACGAAAAATCAACGATACCTGTGTGCTTGAGAATCGGAACATTCCTCGAAACGGCACTGAGAAGAAAAGCCAAACTGCCGGTTTGAATGATGTCAGGTATATTCAAAAGTATGAAAGCGACTAGCAAGGCAGCTTCGAGCAGCAGGATTTGACGAGAACGCTTAATGAGTTGAGGTGCTTTCTTTTTGAGATAGCTTTTATTTGGATGGAGAACGAGTGGATGTATCCACATAAAGAAAAGCGATATAACAGAAATTCCGATGCAGACGAGAAGTGAATACGGAAGAAGGAAAGAAACGAGGAAAAGCAGCTCGCCTAAAATCATCGTCAGGAAGCACATAAGGTGCGAAGAAGCATGAAACCCGCCGCCGAAAGATTGATTTATATAGTATAAGAAAATCAATAACGTCGTTTCAATCGGACGACCCGCCATCCAACCAATGAAGAAAAGTCCCAATGTACTAAAAAAAGTATAGATGGCAATATCAAATCCATAAATGTATACTTTTCTTTCTTCGGCTGATGCACAAATAACTCCACGTTTTTCAAATAGCTTGACAATATATTCAGAAATTTGACGCATTTTATAGCTCCTTCTTAATTGGATAGGGTAATGTTACGGTTGCAACAAATTGATTATTTTCTATATCGAAGGAACAAAAACCATCGGCATTTTCAGCAATAGAAATTATATTTGGGATTCCAAAACCATGAATTTCAGGGCTTTTACGTTTTGAAGTAACAAATTTGCTCTGATGTCGTTTTATTGAAGTTGGGTTTACTGGATTTTCACAACGGATTGTGAACATATCCCATACGCGAGAAAAAGAAAGATCAATCCTTTTTTTTACGCTTTTATTTACGATACGAGCATTTCCTTCGATGGCATTATCCAGCAGATTACCTAAAATGGTGCAGAAGTCAACTTCGGGAATCGGTAGCGAATTTAGTGGACATTGAGAAACGTGTAAGGAGATAGCATGATGTTTACAAGCAAGGGATTTTGCAGTGAGAAGTGCATCGACGGAAATGCTTCCAGTCAGGAAATCATCCTTTTGTGGCATTTTAGCCTTATATTCGTCGAGGTATTGTTGAGCTGAAGCTGAATTATTGCTTGCAACAAGCTGCTCAATGACCTGAAGTTGGTGCTTTATGTCATGTTTTTGTTTGAGAATATCGGCATACATATCTTGAATTACAAGCTGGTGTTCTTCGGTTAATTGGATATGATTTAATGCTATTTCAGCCTGATGTTCTCGTGCAGAGATAGAAGTCATAAGATGGAACAGAATAGCGGAAAGAGTGGCGCAAAATATTAGCAACATGTAAGAAATGAAAAAGGGAATATCACTTGAGTAAAGTTGTTGAATTTGAATCGAAAACAGTATTTCAATAATAATAAGCAAGGAAACATTAAGAGAAACAAAAATAAGCAAGGCAGACCAATGCAAGGAGGAATATTGTGCTTTTACTCTTGAAAAAAAGAACATTTCAATAAAAAGAACGAAATTGGTCGAAAGAATGTATACGAGTCTGTAGCGCGTAGGCATTAGAATCAGGTCATACGGAACCGAAAGAACGGAAAGGCAAATTTGAAGCATCAATCCGATCGTTGCTATAACAATAACTTCCTTGAAGATTACCCAAAGAATACAAACAGACCATCGTTCATCTGAAAAATAATGAAGATAAAAAACGAATATTATCCCTCCGAAACTGTCTGGAAATGGGAGGTCAAAGAACAGGTATAATGAAAGAAAAGCTGTGTAAGAAATAAGACATATAGTATCTGCTGCGATTGATTTTTTGCAAATATTGATACGATTTTTGAAAAAGTAAAGGTAAATAAAAGCTTCAAAAAATTTACTGAAACTTCTAAAATTGTCCATAATAATGATGACATATTATTCCTCCTGATAGAACCGATTAAAGGTTTTATAAAGACTAGAAAAATATGTTAAAGAAACAGGAAGTGCTTGATTGTTTGACATAATTATACTGTTCTTCGTAAATCTTCTTATGTGAAGAAGATTTACGAGAAAACTCCTATGACATTGCGCAAATAAAGATGACGGAAGGTTCCCGATTATATCGCCAATTTTAGCACGCATAGAAGGAATTTCATCTGTACTAGAAAGATGGAAAAACAAATAGTGTGCACGCGCTTCAATATAAATAATTTCAGAATGCCGAAGAACAATGCGCTGGTCTTTAGCATTTACAATAAAACTTTCTTTGCTCAAAAGCTGAAAATGGCGATAGGAAATATCCATGCAAGTGAATACTTCATTCTCATTTACAGGCTTTGTTAGAAAACGCATCGCATTAACAACATAGCCCTCATAAACATAATTTAAGTAATTTGTAATGAACACAATGGGAAGATTATGATCGGTGTCGCGAATTTTTTGAGCCAATGCCATGCCGCTGATTTCGCCCGGAATTTCGATGTCTAGAAAAAGCAAGTCAATCGAAAGACCATTTGACCATCGCTCAAGGAGATCTTCAGACGAAGAAAACACGGTGCAACGGATATCGGAATGCCCGGATGTACACATCCATTTTTGTACGGCGTTCACAACGGCCTCTTGGAAGCAAGGCTCATCGTCACAAATAACGACGTGCATCATAAGGCCGACCTCCTTTATGAATTGAATGGATAATCCATCAGTATCATAATCACAGAAACGTCAAATGTCAAGAACTAAACAAATGCGACGCAAGCTAAAACTGCGTCGCATCTTATTTTGTTGTTGATAGATTTATATACACCTGAACCATCGCGCTGATCTTTTTCTGATCTTCCTTACAAAGGGATCCGATGTATATCGAAGGAGTTTCCGATTTACCGAGTAAAAAGTCAGCACTGACAGAGAAAATTTCGCATAGACTTATAATATTTTTCGCCGATGGATCAGAATCTCCACGTTCCCAGTTTGTTACGGTTTTCAGGCTTACATGTAGCTCTTTGGCTAGTTGTGACTGCGACCAGCCTACACGATTACGAAGAAAGGCGATTCGTTCTCCCATCATTTTATTCACCTCTTGGGACTATAATACCCTAAATAAGGAGGAAATGTCGTTACCATAATTCGGAAGAAAAGTACTCATAAAAGACGAAAAAAAGACAATTTATGCCTAGAGAGGATTAAAATGTGCCACATAGGAAATTTGGAAGAGGAATCATGTATAATAGAAGAAAAAAAGAAAGGAGGTCACATCCACATGAATAAGCTGCTCACGGTAATTGCAAATTGCATTTTCGAGTACGGTCGTAAGGGCGCTGGAATTCCTAGCCAGCATGGTGCTTACGAAGAAGAAGTGCCTCAGACGTTGCAGAACCACGATGAGGACTAAAAGTGCAAAAAACGAAAAGAACTGTTGCGAAACGAAAATCGCAACAGTTTTTTTATGGTCGCATAGCTTGAAATATTTCGTGTAGAATTTAATCGAGTAAGAAGTTTTATCGTCTAAAATAGGAAGATTTATACCAACGCAGAAGAATTCGTGCCAGTATTCGCGCATTTTGTGCCACTCGGCGAAAAAAGCGCTTTTCTGGTTTATACTATGGTCAGAGAGACGAACGGAACGGACAAAAGAATCGAAGAGAGGGTTAAGTAAGCTATGAAAGAAGAAATCAAATCGGCATTTTTTAGCAAACACTTTTTGCTGGCATTTGGGCTCATGATGACATGCTTTTTGGGTTATTCATTGCCTAGTTGGATATTTAGCGCGGACTGGGGCGATGAGTTTCGAGAAGGTGCATTGCAGTTATCCGTTGGCGGAATCTTCTTCGGAAGTTCAATGCTCCTGCTGCCATTTTGTGCCAGCGTTCCGTATGCAATAAGTCAAGTGGATGAAATCCGCACATCATTCCTTGAATGGAAGGTTTTGCGAGGATCGATCAGGCGATATTCTTTCAATAAAATCGTGGCAACGATGCTGAGTGCAGCTGTGGCAACTTCAATGGCATTTGCATTACATGCGCTTGTTTGGAACTTTATCGCTTATCCTTATGACTTGGTTACACATCCGTATCAGGAAATTCCATTTAGTGCAAATTGCATTTACTCGAATTGGACAGATATTTTTTATGGCTTTCCGATTTATCTCTCAATGACGTTGGGAATTGCTTCTTGTGCAGCAATCTGGTCAGTCACAGCACTGGCAGTTTCGGTTTGGGTTCCAGATAAGTTGCTGACAATAATCATTCCAGTGTGTATTTATCATTTGTGGTCATGCAGAATATTCTATCATCTCTTTGGAATCAACACGCCACATCCCGGAGCACTTTATAACGACGCATTGACAGTGCAAAGAGTGTGGCAATCCCTTGTGATGTACGGGATACTGTTTATCATTAGCCTTTTAGTATATGTATTAGGGCTAAAAAGGAGGACGCAGAATGTGTGAGAAGAAAAAAGCGCCGCTGGGACAGGGCGTGCTGTCAATGGCGCTTGCAAACTTTGATTCTTGGCTCCGTTCGCCCCGAACTATACTGATGCTGTTGTTTATTGCTGCAATTTGTTACCTTCAAATGTGCGGCTACGAAATGAAGCTGAATGAAACGGGTTACACCATGCACCTTGGTGAAACATTGTTCTATGAATTTAAGTTTGGCTGTAACATGCCTATGACAACGGTTCTCTTTTTGATTATGGTTAGTGAGCTTCCGCGTAGAATTGCGTATCAGCAATACTCGCTGATTAGAAGTAGCCGTTGTAGATGGATGGCTGCGCAGCTTCTATATTGTTTGATGATGGTTGTTGCAATGATTGCACTTATAGCGCTTTTTATCGCGCTGATGGCGCTTCCGTTGGTTACGCATGGTAATGGGTGGAGCGACGTAGCAAGAATTGCATCGGGTGAAATTGAGCCTTACGAAGCCTTGATAAGTGAGTTTATTTTGAACAATTATACTCCATTTACAGCGACGCTTCTTGCGATGATTCCAGTATTCTGCTTCTGGTTGACGATGGTTTTTGTGATCCTAATGTTTGGCGTATGGGGTTCGCCGGTCTTTGGCGTGTTGATGTATGCGTTCCTTATGGTTGCTAATGTGACAATCTTGTTTGAAGCGTTTCCATTTCAGCTTATTCTTCCGATCCAATACGCAACGCTGGATAATATCATATCCGGTTATGATGGAAAAGAAATTCAGCAGTTCTTAAAGGTCATGGGTGTATATGCGGCGTTAATCGTCAGCCTGGTTGCAGTAATGATGATTAGTGTAAAACGTGTTGAACTAAACTTCCATGCCGAAAGCAAGCAATGAAGGAGCAGAAAAAATGATCGAAATTCAAAATATCACGAAGATATATGGAAAGCAGACTGTCCTAAAGAATGTAACGGCAAAACTTGAAGAAGGAAAAATTTATGGTCTGGTGGGGGTGAATGGAAGCGGCAAAACAACCCTTATGCGTTGCATTTGTGGCTTCACCCGCCCGACGAGCGGTAAAGTGATTGTCAATGGAAAGGTGATCGGCAAAGATGTTGATTTCCCCGAAAGTACGGGAATTATCATCGAAACACCCGGCTTTCTTGCTCATTATAGCGGACTTAGAAACCTAAAACTCCTTGCCGGTGTATCTCATAAAGCTGATGAAGCGCGGGCAAGAGCGGTTATGAAGATGGTAAAGCTGGATCCAGACAATAAAAAAACGGTTGGGCAATACTCGCTTGGAATGCGGCAGCGCTTAGGCATCGCACAGGCCATTATGGAAGATCCTCAACTTCTCATTCTGGATGAGCCATTTAACGGATTAGATCAGGACGGTATCCATGAAATTCATGAGTTATTTCAAAAATTGAAATCACAGGGCAAAACGATTTTGCTTGCGAGCCATAGTGCTTCTGATATCGGCCGCGCGTGTGATGAGGTCTTTGAAATTAAAGATGGCGTTCTGGAAAAAATTCCGAAGAAAGATAGTAAATAGTTAGTCTAAGTTAGAACTGACGGTGTAAAAATAGAGTCATGAAAAGCCTAATTCTTCCGGCAGAAAATCGGAAGTTTAGAATTTACGCAGAGGAAGGACGTGGTTCCAATGGGCTGAGAGAAAAGTGGATATGAAAAATGATCCCTGCAAACAAAGCCGGGGAAGGCACACATCGCTGAAAAGTGATGTGTTTCGCAAGGATCATGAGTAGTATACCACAAGAAAGGAGATAACACAATGAAAATAACCGAAAGAAAAATCTGAGGAGGTACATTTTATGAAAAAGTTTATGGCAACGGCTATCGCAGCGCTTATGATGATGGTGGTAACCGCAGGGGCTTTGGCTGCAACCAATACCAATGACGGTCCTTCGTATGCAACGCCGTTCTCGTTTGTGGCATATTGTAATGATGTTAATAGGATTGAAAAAGATCCAAACCATGTTGGGTATAAATCGAATGATGACAAAAAGATTTATGCCCGGCATTGGGTTACTGGCGGCAGCGATTCTTATACTAATCTTTTGAAGGTGTATAATGTTGATGATCGCGTATATTATGGAAATAAATGGGCGACTGTTGGTATGAACGTGCCGATTCAGAGTAACTCGATTAAGATTAACCGTTCATATGTCATGGGCGGAAGAGGAAATACGAATCATTACAATTACGACGGTGTTGTAAAAGTTACGCTTCATGGCAATTTTTACACTGATCTCTAATATACATCAAGCTCAATAACTTGTAAAGCTTACTTGGCTGTTAAGGTAAAATCTAATTATTCAAAGGAATAGACACATTTTTTTAGCAAAACAATCCAGAAATTTTTCTGTTATCGAATATCGGATGATTTAGCATAGATAAACGCAGAAAAATTTGTAAAGTGAACGCTAAAGATTGACATGCTTAATCTGTAAATATATTTCTTTGAATTGAAGATGTAAACTTAACAGCCTTATTCTATTTATGGAGGATACTGTATGGAACGTCTATTTAAACTACTTGCTTTAGTTTTCTTATGTATTTTCTGTATTAATATTACATGTTGTGCAGAGACTAATTCTTATGAAGTTCCTAGAATGTGGAGCATTATAGATAAATATGGAGGCGAGCGTGTAGTCCCTGTCTTTTTTCCAGAAATTGATGAAGTAAAGGCCTTTTATGTAACGAGACGAGATGTTCAAGATGAAGGGCTAAATGTACTTATTGAAAATGGAATATCCTTGGATCAAAGAAATATTAGAGGTATATGGCTATTTAGGGAAAAATATTCTGAACTATATGGGAAAGAAGGATTCTTTTATAAAATAACGGATTGTATAAATGATTGTTGGAAATTAGAAGATGAGAAAAAAAGTATATCCGCTCAAAATCAAACTGATTCTTTAGCTGATTTAGAGGAAAGATTGAAAAGTGCTTTCAAGAAACTATATGGTGATCAATCCGATGTGCAAATTATAAAAGTAGATATTTTAAGTAGTTTACAAAAAACGATAGAGCCCGGAACATTTAAAAGTGGAGGTGATTTTCAATATGGAGATTTAACCGGCGTTGGGGGCTGCCGAATTTATGGAACACAAATCATAGATAATATACCTGTATTTACATCATCAATAGCTGGATTCAAAAGCTTAAAAGTAAATTCTACAATTTCCGAAGTAATGTGGACAGCAGCGCCGAGAATAATCTTCGAATTCTGGAGTAAAAATCGATTGTTTTTTACAGCAACGAATATTTTTGAAACGATAGGCGAAGCAAAATCAAATTTCAAGTTATGTGAATTTAACAAAATAACGGACGCTCTCGAAAAAAAAGTAGAAGATGAGGAAATACAGTGTATATACAGCCTAAAGTTTGGATATGTCGTTTATGCTGATCCAAATCAAAAATATAGTATCAAAGACGACACTTCAAGATTTGTACTTTATCCAATGTGGATTGCAAGTTGTAGCTATGGAAAAGGAAAAAGTAATCTATCTGACATGTCTGAAGGAGATTATGAAAGACAAGATTTGAATTATCAGCTGGTTTTTATTGACCCGGAAACAGCTCAAATATACAATCCGAATGAAACCAATGGAAGAATGATATATGCGCCCGACAAATAATAAAATAAGTAACATATTGAAATTATACGGAAGATTGCTATTGAAAATTTCCAAACAGGGGATGCTAAACCTAAAATTTACTTTTCATCTATAAATTCGTGCCACCAGCGCCCCAATTCGTGCCAGTTGAAAAATAAAGCAGAAAAATCTGTTATAATAAAGCCAGAAACAAAGAGAGAAAAAAGGGAGATGCACTCCGAAAAAGAT
>ERZ773145.1190-NODE-1190-length-22553-cov-3.418304_pt1 | contig 22553 bp, 26 predicted proteins | sample MGYA00580848_ERZ773145 | MGnify/ENA primary metagenome ERZ773145 (study PRJEB29015, sample SAMEA2737858) | human gut metagenome | biome: human gut; feature: human-associated habitat; material: faeces | place: China | collected 2012 ... | reverse complement strand
ACCCGACAAAGAAGCGGACGACAGACTGCTTGACGATCTGATGGGTGCGCCCGTGAAAAAGGGCGAGCGCACAGCGGCAAATCCCGAAGCGGAAAAAACCGCGTCTTTTGGGACAGCGGCGGAGAAATCCCATCCGTCCGCGCCTACCTCAAAGAAGCAAAGCAGAACCGCCGAGGGTACTGTTAAACCGCCCGAAGAACGCCCCTCTGTCCGTGAAGAACTGCGGGAAATCAAGGCGAAACAGCAAGAGGCGGCGACCAAAAACGAAGAACCCACCGTTTCCCAAAAGCCAGCAAAGCAGCAGACGACTGCCCACAAGCAGCCGTCCCGAAAAAAGAGCAAAAAAGTAAAGGAGCGATGATTTATGAGCAACAATTTTGACGATATTTTTGAATCCGCCCCGCAGACCGACGAATTTGACAAGGAGGCGTGGGCGGCAAAGAAAAAGGCGGAGCGTGACGAGCTTTACGCTTTGGCCGATGCCACCGCCGAGGCGGTCTGTGCAGACGGCGGCAAGTTCCGTGAGTATCTGGATGTGCAGGCGGCTTTCCGCAACTACTCTGCCACCAACGCCCTGCTGATCCTTGCCACGAAGCCGGATGCCTGCAGGCTGGGCGACAAAGATTTCTGGCGGGATCAGGGCGTGTATATCAAGCGGCAGGAGTTCGGCCGCCCCATCAAGATCGTCGAGTCTAACGGCGAGTACACCCGTGACGACGGCAGCATCGGCGTGTCCTACAACATCAAGCGGGTCTATGACATCTCGCAGACCACCGCCGGAACGAGAGCGCCGCAGGCGGTTTCCCATGACGCACGGGCACTGCTGAACGCCTTGATCTACAAGCGCCCTGCGTCGGTGCAGTCCGTGGACGAGCTGCCGAACGGCATGGCTGCCGTGTACGACCGTGGGCAGAACGCCGTTTTCGTCCGCCGTGGGCTTTCGGCAAACGACCTGTTCTGCGGTCTGTCCAAAGCACTGGCGCAGGCGGAGCTTGCCCGGACTGGCAAGGAATACACCGAGGAAAACGCCGGTTTCAAGGCGCAGTGCGTTTCCTATATTCTCGGCAAAGAGTTCGGTGTGGATGTGAGCGGCTATGCTTTTGAAGCGCCTGCCGACTTCCTGCACACCGATGACCCGCAGACGATCCGTGCCGAGCTGACCGACATCCGGAACACCGCCTATGATATTTCCGCAAGGATGATGCGGTCGCTGGAACAGAGCAAAGCACCCCGCCTGAGCGATCAGGAGCGATGAATATGGGGAAACAGGAAAAACGGGTATTGACCCTTGACCGCTACGAACATGGCGTTGTAGTCAATGCCCTCAATGAAATGCGGAACGATCTGCTGGAGGAAGAACGCCCCACCGACATTGTTGACGAAGTTCTCTTGAAAGTGATCGATGCGCCCGCAAAGAAAGTACGGCGCAGGAGCGATGAAGAAAGAGAATAACCACTTTGTCCTCTGCCTGTTCGGTATTCTCCCCGTGGTGTGGCTGGGGCTGCTGATCGCCCCTGCCGCCCACGGCGGTCTGCCGGAGATCATCGCACGGTTTCCGGCAGTAATGAACGCCCCATTTCATATTGAGCTTTGCGGGGACAGTCTGAAAACTGTCTTCGTTCTGCTCAGCGCTTACGGGCTTGCGGTGGGTGTCATTCTATCGTCATCGTCCCGCCGCAATTACCGCCGTGGCGAGGAACACGGTTCGGCCAAGTGGGGCTCAGCTCGAACCGTCAACCGAAAATACCGGGCAACCGCACCGGAGGCCAACAAGATCTTCACGCAGAATGTCCGTATGGGTCTGGACGGGCGGAAGCACCGCCGCAACCTCAACACGGTCGTGGTCGGCGGCAGCGGCGCAGGCAAAACGAGATTTTACGCAAAACCGAATCTGTGCCAAGCCAACACGAGCTTTACCGTGCTGGACCCAAAGGGCGAGCTGCTGCGCAGTACGGGACACCTGCTGTGGCAAAAGGGCTATGAGGTGCGGGTGCTGGATCTTCTGAACATGGAGAAAAGCCACTGCTACAACCCGTTTGTTTACCTGCGGGACGACAACGATGTGCAGCGGCTTGTGACCAATCTGTTCAAAAGCACCACGCCGAAAGGCAGCCAGTCCAACGATCCCTTTTGGGACACCGCCGCGTCTATGCTCCTGCTGGCGCTGATCTTCTATCTGAAATACGAAGCGCCGCCCGATGAGCAAAACTTTCCGATGGTTATGGAAAAGCTGCGTGCCGCTGATGTCAGGGAGGATATGGACGAATACACCTCGCCGCTGGACGAACTCTTTGAACGGCTCGAAATGCGCGACCCCGACCATATAGCGGTCAAGTATTACAAAGACTATCATTCCGGCTCGGCAAAGACTCTGAAAAGTATTCAAATCACGCTGGCGGCAAGGCTTGAAAAATTCAACCTGTCCTCTCTGGCGGCGTTGACTGCTACGGATGAGCTGAATCTGCCGTCCCTCGGAGAGAAGAAAGTGGCGCTCTTTGCCCTGATTCCCGACAATGACACCAGCTTTAACTTTTTGGTCAGCATCCTTTATACCCAGCTTTTTCAGCAGCTATTCTATCTGGCCGACCACAAATACGGCGGCAGTCTGCCCGTTCCCGTTCACTTCCTAATGGACGAGTTCAGCAATGTCAGCCTGCCGGAGGACCTCTCCAAGATCCTTGCGGTCATGCGCTCCCGCAATGTGTATGTGTCGATCATTCTGCAAAATGTAGCGGCACTCAAAGCGCTGTTTGAAAAGGAATGGGAGTCGATCCTCGGCAACTGCGATGAGTTCCTTTACCTCGGCGGCAACGAAACTTCGACCCACAAGCTGATCTCGGAATCCTATCTCGGCAAATCCACCATCGACACCAACACCTACGGCAAATCATCCGGGCGCAACGGCAATTACAGCACGAACTATCAGATCAGCGGCAGAGAGCTTCTGATGCCGGACGAGGTGCGTATGCTGGACAACCGTTACGCCCTTTTGTTTATCCGTGGCGAGCGGCCGGTGATGGATGAAAAATACGACATTCTGAAGCACCCGAACATTGCGCTGACCGAGGACGGCGGCGCAGCACCCTATGAACACGGCGGGACGGAAAATGCCATTGCAACGCTCTCGGTTGCAGGTACTGCCGCCGAAACGCTGTCTGAACCGAGTGAACCCATACCCGATTATGAGCTTCTTTCCGAAGAGGATATAGAGGCTCTTTTTTAATTCAATTCAAGGAGGATGAACCTATGAAGAACACCAAAAAGGCCTCAAACAAGCTGCCCGTGCCCGGCAAGGTCAGAAAGGGCGTTCGTTTCTACTGCGCCGCTGTGCTGTCGGTCGCCCTTGTCCTCGGCTGCTCCGTCACGGCCTTTGCCGCCAATGACCCGATTGCCGTCGTGAACAACCTGAGCGATTTTATTTTCGGTCTGATCCGTGCGGTCGGCCTGATCCTGCTCGGCTGGGGCATCGTGCAGGTGGGACTTTCGTTCCAGTCCCACGATCCAAGCCAGCGCAGCAACGGCTTTCTCACCCTTGCGGGCGGTATCGTCATTACCTTTGCCAAAGAGATCCTGAACCTGATCACGGGATGAAAAGGAGGCCGCAGATGGAAAAGTGCGAGTGCTATATCCACTCTCTGAAACAGGGAGAAAACCATGTACTCGGTGAGGCGACGATTCTCAAACGCATCGGGGACAACGACTACCTTGCCGAATACAACGGCGTGAAGTGCCACGCCATATTCAATCCATTTGCCGGGCGCTACTTTGTGGATGATGTGTACGGTGTGATCCGCAACACGCCCGACCGGGACAGCCGATAAATGATACGGCGCACGGGGCAGGTCACTTCGGCCTGCCCCTACTTGCCGGAAAGGAGGAAGCTGTGAAGAAATACAGCATTATTTACGCAGACCCGCCTTGGCGGTACAAGGTCTATTCTAAAAAGGGACTTGGGCGCTCCGCCGAATCCCATTATCCGACGATGGAGCTGGAAGATATACGGGCGCTGCCGGTCGGCACACTTGCCGCAGATGACTGCGTATTGTTTCTATGGACAACGATCCCGCTGCTGCATGATTGCTTTTCGGTCATGCGCGCATGGGGCTTTTCGCATAAGACGGTGGCTTTCGTGTGGATCAAGCAGAACCGCAAGTCCGATGGTCTGTTTTGGGGCATGGGACACTGGACGAGAGCCAATGCGGAGTTCTGTATGCTTGCTACCAAGGGACACCCGAAACGCCGCTCGGCCGGTGTGCATCAAGTCATCCTCTCCCACATTGAGGAACACAGCAAAAAGCCGGAAGAAGCAAGGCGGCGCATTGTTGAGCTGATGGGCGATCTGCCCCGCATTGAGCTGTTCGCCCGTCAGAAAGCGGACGGCTGGGATGTTTGGGGCAACGAGGTCGCCTGCGATATTGCACTGACGGGAGGTGAGCCGAATGTCGGATAACTGGGTCGTACAGAATCTCGAAAACGCACTCGAAACTTGGAACGAAAAGCTGGCGGAGATCTGGCAGCTCATTACGCAGTCGCCGGAGCAGTTCAAGGGCGGCACGATCTGGAATGTGATCGTCGGCATCCACGGTGCGGTGCAGGCCATCGGTCTTGCGCTGCTCGTTTTGTTCTTTGTTGTGGGCGTGATGAAAACCTGCGGCTCCTTTGCGGAACTGAAGCGGCCGGAGCACGCCTTCAAAGTGTTCATCCGCTTCGCCCTTGCCAAAGCCGCCGTCACATACGGCTTGGAACTGATGATCGCCCTGTTCAACATCGTGCAGGGGCTGATCTCCACCATCATGAACGCCGCAGGCTTTGGAGCGGCGCAGGAAACCGTGCTGCCTGCCGAGATCGTGACCGCCGTGGAGGACTGCGGCTTTTTTGAAAGCATCCCGTTGTGGGCAGTAACCTTGATCGGCGGGCTGTTCATTACGGTTTTGTCGTTCATCATGATCATGACCGTGTACGGCAGATTTTTCAAACTTTATCTCTACACGGCCATTGCGCCGGTCCCGCTCTCGGCCTTTGCGGGCGAGCCGTCGCAGAACATCGGCAAGAGCTTCATCAAGAGTTATGCCGCCGTTTGTTTAGAGGGGGCGATCATCGTTCTGGCCTGCATCATTTTCTCGCTATTCGCATCCAGCCCGCCCGTCGTCGATCCCGACGCTGCGGCAGTAACGCAGGTGTGGTCGTATGTGGGCGAGTTGGTTTTTAATATGCTGGTGCTCGTCGGCGCTGTCAAGATGGCCGACCGTGTTGTCAGAGAAATGATGGGACTGTAAAGGAGGAAGAAATTTGGAAGTAAAAATCAATCGGGAGATCCGCAACTATACGGAATCCATGTTTTTCGGGTTGTCCATGCGGCAGTTCGTTTTTTCTGTCTTGGCGATTCTCGTCGCCGTGGGGCTGTACTTTCTGCTGAAACCCTACTTCGGGACGGAAACCGTCAGTTGGATGTGTATTCTCGGTGCCGCACCCTTTGCGGCGCTGGGCTTTATCACTTACCACGGCATGACTGCCGAGCAATTTCTCTGGGCGTGGCTGCGCTCAGAACTGTTAGAGCCGAAAGAGCTTCGCTTTGAGGCATCGAACCTCTACTATGAAGCACTCAAAGACAAATTGGAGGGAGGAAAATCATGATCAAAACGCTGAAAAACCTGCTGAAACAGGACAAGGAGCGGTACACCGTGCCCCGCAAGGTACAGGATGTGATCCCCGTCCGCCGCATCTGGAAGGACGGTATTTTTCAGGTGGGCGGCCGCTTTTCCAAAACCTATCAGTTCACCGACATCAACTACCTTGTGGCAAGCCGTGAGGACAAGGAGCAGATGTTTCTTGCCTACTCGGAGCTGCTGAACAGTCTGGATTCCGGGGCAACGACGAAGATCACCATTAACAACCGCAGGCTGAACCGGGCAAATTTCGAGCAGTCGATCTTGATGCCCATGCGGGGCGACGCCTGCGATGTGTACCGCAGAGAATACAATCAAATGCTGTTGGACAAGGCCACCGGCGCCAACGGCATCGTTCAGGAGAAATATATCACGGTGTCGGTCTGCAAGAAGGACATCGAAGAAGCCCGCACCTACTTTGCCCGGATCGGCGCCGACCTGATCGCCCATTTCGCCGCCCTCGGCTCCAAGTGTACCGAGCTGGACGCCGCCGAAAAGCCGCGGGTGCTCCACGACTTTTACCGTCAGGGCGAGGAAGCGGCGTTTCACTTTGACCCGCAGGACATGATGCGCAAGGGGCATGATTTCAAGGACTATATCTGCCCCGACTCTTTGGAGAAAAGCAGCGACTGTCTGAAGCTGGGCGAAAAATACTGCAGGGTCTTGTTTTTGAAGGACTACGCTTCGTATATCAAAGACAGTATGGTCACGGAGCTGACCGATTTCAACCGAAATATGATGCTGTCGATCGATGTTGTGCCGATCCCCACCGACGAGGCCGTGCGGGAGGTGGAGAACCGTCTGCTCGGCATCGAAACCAACATCACCAACTGGCAGCGCAGGCAGAACGCCAACAACAATTTCTCTGCCGTCGTGCCCTACGATATGGAGCTCCAGCGCAAGGAAAGCAAGGAGTTTCTGGACGATCTGACCACGAGAGATCAGCGGATGATGCTGGCGGTCATTACAATGGTCATTACTGCCGACGACAAAAATCAGCTCGACAGCGATACTGAAACGCTGCTTGCCGTGGCACGAAAGCATATGTGCCAGCTTGCCGTGCTGAAATTCCAACAGTTCGATGGGCTGAACACTGTCCTTCCCATCGGCACACGGAAGATCAATGCGTTCCGCACCCTTACCACCGAAAGCCTTGCGGTGTTCATGCCCTTTAAGGTGCAGGAGGTGCAGGACAAGGGCGGCATTTACTTCGGAGAGAACGCCATCTCCCACAACCTCATCATGTGCAACAAAGCAAATCTTCTGAACCAGTCGGCGTTTCTGCTGGGCGTGCCCGGTTCGGGCAAATCGTTCAGCGCCAAGGAGCTGATCGCTTTTCTCATTCTCAATACCGCCGATGATGTGTTGATCTGCGATCCGGAAAACGAATTTGGCGCGCTGGCGGCGGCGCTGGGTAAGGAAACGGCGACCGTCATTCATATGGCGGCTGGCGGCAAAGACCGTTTGAACGCCATGTATATGGTGGACGGCTACGGCGAGAACAACCCCATCGTGGAGAAATCGCAGTTCATCATGTCCCTTGTGGAGCAGATCGATAAGGCTGGTGTCGGCCCGCAGCAAAAATCCATCATCGACCGCTGCACGGCGCTGGTGTATCAGGACGCCGAGCGGACGGGTAAGCCCGCTACGCTCTGTGACCTGCGAAACAAGCTGTTGGAACAGCCCGAAGAAAAGGCAAAAGAAATCGCCTTGTCGCTGGAGCTGTTCACCACCGGCTCACTGGATATTTTCGGCCACGAAAGCACCGTCGATCTCGACAAGCGCATCGTCGTATTCGATATTCACGGCCTTGGCGAGCAGTTGAAGCCGACGGGACTGCTGGTGATCACCGACACCATCCTCAACCGTGTCACTCTCAACTGGAAGAAGGGCAAGCGCACCCACATCTTCATCGACGAATTTCATGTCGTTTTTGAAAATGAGCAGAGCGGCATTTTCTTCAATTCCGCATGGCGGCAGTTCCGTAAGCGCAACGGCTATCCCACCGCCATCACGCAGAATGTGGAATACCTGCTGGATTCCGTGCAGGCAAGCACGATGCTCTCCAACTCCGAGTTTGTGGTCATGCTCAATCAGGCGTTTTCCGACCGTGCCAAGCTCTCAAAACTCCTGAACATCTCTGACGAACAGATGAGCTATGTCACCAACGCCGATGCGGGCTGTGGGCTGATCAAGTACGGCTCGGCGCTGGTGCCGTTTATCAACCGTTTCCCCAAAGATACCGAGCTTTACCGCTTGATGACGACGCGCCCCGGCGAGGGTGTGTTCGGCAGCGGAAACGCATCTTAAAGGAGGCCATATATGAAAAGCAAATATCTGATGATCGGGGCGGCCGTATGTGCCGCCCTTTTCCTTTTCTCCGGCGTTATGCTCTGTCGGCAGTATGCGGACGAAAAGCAGAGCGCCGAAGCCTTTGACAAGATCGCCGCGCTTGTGGAGGCCGAAACGCCGTCCGCCGACGAGCCGCAGGAATCTGAACCTCCGCAGCCTGAACAAACCGCTTTTGAAAAGTACGCTGTGGTGTATGAACAGAACAGCGATTTTGTGGGCTGGATTTCGATAGAGAGGACAAACATCGACTATCCCGTTATGCAGACGATTGACAACCCGAACTACTACCTGAAACACAACTTTGAAAAGGAATACAGCGATTACGGCGTTCCTTATGTGCAGGAAAACTGCGCTCTCGGCATTTCGGATAATTGTGTTCTATACGGTCATCACATGAAAAACGGCGCTATGTTCTCTGACCTCTGCAAATATGCAAGCGAGGATTTTTACAGAGAACACAAAACAATCCGCTTTGATACGCTGTCCGGGTTTGGCGAATATGAGATTATTGCGGTATTCAAAACCGCCGCCTATTCCGAACAAGGCTTTAAGTATTATCATTTCACCCGTGCGGATTCCGCAGGGGATTTCAACGCCTATGTTTCCAAATGCAAGGAGCTTTCTTTTTATGATACGGGAGTGAGCGCCGAATACGGCGATAAGCTGATTACGCTTTCCACCTGCGAATACAGCCGGCAAAACGGCAGAATGGTCGTTGTTGCAAAACAGGTTATTCCTCCCGCCGTGGAGGTGGACGGCGATGAAGCCTAAAAAATATGTTGTTTCACTTTCGGGCGGCAAGGATTCGACGGCTATGCTTTTGAGATTGTTGGAAGAACAGCGCCCGGTTGATCTGATTATCTTCTGTGATACCGGGCTTGAATTCCCGCAGATGTATGAACATCTGAACCGTTTGGAGGCGTATATCGGCAGACCGATTATCCGTCTGAAAGCGGAACACGATTTTGAATACTATTTTTACGATTACACCCCGAAAAGAAAAAATCCTGCTCTTTCAAAGTACCGAGGTATGAGTTGGGCAGGCCCCCGCAATCGCTGGTGTACGGGTATTCTCAAAACCCGTGTCATTGCCGCTTATCTCCGTGATCTGAAAGAACAATATGAAATTGTGGAGTATGTGGGTATCGCCGCAGACGAAATCAAACGCATAAAAACCGCCTGCTATCCTCTTGTGGAATGGGGAATGTCCGAAAAGGACTGCCTTGATTATTGCTATGCAAGAGGTTTTGATTGGGGCGGTTTATATCGTATTTTCAGCCGTGTTTCCTGCTGGTGCTGCCCGCTCCAAAGTTTAGAAGAACTGCGGAAGCTATATCGGTATTTCCCGGATTTATGGCGGCAACTTGAAGAATGGGACGAAAGCACTTGGAGGACTTTTATCAAAAATTATTCTGTCCGTCAGCTTGCCGCCCGGTTTGTCTTTGAAGCTAAATGGCAGGCCGCAGGCGGCAATATCCGAAGCAAAGCGTTTCACGCTGCTTTACGGAAAGAATTATCCCGGCTCGGATCGGAGGGGACGCTATGCCGGACATCAAAACAAAAAATGTTGTCAAAGGAACAGTAAAAACGATTGATAAATCGGCGGTTGCCGCAGAGCGGATGAAAGATGCCTATATCCGCACAAAGGACAAAGCGGAGCACGGCGTTTATTCTGCAGAGGGTTCAGCCGAAGAATATGCCGCAGACCGTATTTCCGGCTGTGCTGATACCGTCACCCGTGAGGCTGTTCGGCAGTTTGACAAACAAGGCCGCCGTGGGGTTCAATCTACCAAAAACAATATCTCCAAAGCAAAAGAGCATTTTCGGCAGCGGCAGGCTCAAAAATCCATTAAGACGCTGGAGCGTGGCGAAAAAACGATCAAGCAGACGGCAAAATCCACGGGTAAATCTACAATTAAAACGGCAAAGGGTTCAGTTAAGACCCTCTGCCGAACAGACCGCCCGAACTGCGATTAAAACGAGTGAACAGGCAGCGAAAGTCGCTCAAAAAACCGCACAGGCTTCGGCTAAAGCGGCAAGGACGGCAGCACTGGCGGCGAAAGCCACCGCCAAAGCGACCGTTGCCACGATAAAGGCGGCAGCCAAAGCCACGGTTGCGGCGGTCAAGGCGATTATAGCCGGAACAAAGGCCTTGATTTCCGCTATCGCCGCCGGCGGTTGGGTTGCCGTTGTGATTATCATTGTGGTATGCCTGATTGCCTTGATTGTCGGCTCGTGTTTCGGTATCTTTTTTTCGGGCGAGGATTCGGGAAGCAGTATGACAATGCAAAGCGTGGTACAGGAAATCAACACCGATTACCAAACGCAGCTTGACACCACCAAAACGAATATCTCCTATGATGTTTTGGAAATGTCCGGCTCCCGTGCCGTCTGGCCGGAGGTTTTGGCTGTTTATGCGGTTAAGACTACTACCGATCCGAATAATCCGCAGGATGTCGCCACTATGGACGCTTCAAAAAAAGCGATTCTAAAAGATATATTCTGGCAGATGAATACCATATCCTCACGAACCGAAACAAAGACCGAGGAAATTATCACCGAAACGGATGACGGTCACGGCAATATTGTTGAAACGAAAACGACGGTCACACGGACTTATCTGTATATATCGGTGGCTCATAAGACCGCCGGAGAAATGGCAGATAAATTCGGATTCAATGCAGATCAGCGCAAGCAGCTTGCGGAACTTCTTGCCGAAGAAAACCGCAGTATGTGGAGCGCGGTTCTTTATGGCATTTACACCGAGGACGGACAAATTGTTTCCGTTGCTCTCTCGCAGATTGGCAATGTGGGCGGTCAGCCGTATTGGAGTTGGTATGGCTTTGACAGCCGTGTGGAATGGTGCGCCTGTTTTGTTTCGTGGGCGGCGAATGAGTGCGGGTATATTGATAGTGGTATTATCCCGAAATTTGCAGGCTGCACAAACGGCGTGCAATGGTTTAAGGATAGAGGTCAATGGATTGACAACAGCGCCACGCCGTCGCCGGGTATGATTATCTTTTTCGATTGGAACAACAAGGGTTCGTCCGGTCCGCAGGACGGGCTATCCGACCATGTAGGAATTGTCGAACGAGTTGAGGACGGAATTATTTATACCATAGAGGGCAATTCCGGGGATTCCTGCCGGGAAAATCATTATGCCGTAGGGCATTATGAATTCCTCGGTTACGGAGTGCCTGCGTATTAAAAAATCAACCGCCTTTTTTGGGGCGGTTGGTACATAATTATCAGGAAACAAAACGCAGACTATATTTCTTAACTTTTATGTGTTAAAATATACGATACGGCAGTAAAGGAACGCTATTGAGGAATTAAAAACAGTGAAAAAATAAATTTTCAATCTACTATCTAAAATGCATCCGAAATTCTTTTTTTCGTGTTATAGATTATTGAGAGAGTGTCTTATAATTTAGGAGGTCGTATGAGTAAAGAAATTGAAAAAATGACCGCCATTTATGAAAAGCATAAAAACACAATGTATGCAGTCGCATTGAAAATATTAAAAAATCCGCAGGACGCAGAGGACGCAGTACATAATACAATCCCCCCGATTATGCGAAATTTAGATGCGATAAAAGATGTTGACAGCAAAGATTGTATATATTATGTGACAATGGCGGTAAAACATATGTCGTTTAATATGATACGGGACAGACATATTCAAACGGTCTCCTTGTCAGACATTGAGTATGAATTTGCAAGTGATGAAAGCATTGCTGAAAGTGTTATTATAGACGAAAGCTGTAAAATCATCTATCAGAATATAAAAAGTATGCCTGCCGAATATCGGGATGTGCTAATCCTCCATTTGTATTACGAATTATCCACATCGCAGATTTCGGATTTTCTGAACAGAAAACACGGCACCGTAAAATCACAGCTCACTCGTGGAAAAAAGCTGCTGAAAGCTCGATTAAAGGAGGATGGATATGAACGATAAAAAAATCAAAGAAGCAATGAAACAGTATATCGAAACACAGGCTGATAATATTTCGTCTGAATCAGAAGAAAAGCACGACCTTACTTCTCTTGACGAAAAGGTTTATGCAATGCTCGGCACAAATCAAAACAAGCACAAAACGGCTGCTGTATGGTCTTTTAGAAAGATAAGTGCGTTAGCTGCCACTTTTGTTTTGGTTATCAGTTTAAGCATTACTGCTGTATTTGTTCTCAATAAAGAACCGGAACATATAGCGCAAGATGTGTTTTATTCAATCACTATTTCATACGAAAATGAGCAATACGGTTATTTTTCAAATCGCTTGGTTATTGACAAATACGGACTTAACAATATTTCGGACTTAAAACAGAACCCGGATTTATTTACGGGAATTTTAACCGAAACGGACATTATACAGACAGATAGCGTGATCGACAAAGACAGTATCATCGGAGCCAAGATATATCCATATAGTGACGAGGTTATCATTTTGCAGGGCGATGGGCAATTTTACTATTTTGAAAAAATAGTAACTGATTAACAATATAAAATCAGCACCGCAAAGCAGGCAGTTTTCTTTTGAAAAATGCCTGCTTTTTTGCATCCGATATTTCGCCTTTTGTGTTTATATAAGTAAGGCATGAAAGCCTAAAACAAATTATGAAAGGATGCAAAACTTATGAAAAAGACCATTTTTACACTTTCGCTCTTGCTGATCGCAGCTACCCTTATTTTTACAGGCTGTTCTTCCAAAGGTGATTTTGAATTGGAGCGATCCAAAGGAATTAAGGTTACCTACATTGACGAATTTGAAAAAACAACAATCTTGCCCGCCCCATTGACCTCGGAAGAAATCTTTAACAGTTACAGCGATACGATTGTACGAGGTACAATAGAAACAGTACGCAATATTCAAATCGACTACGGCAAAGGTGAAATTGCTCAAAAAGCACTTGCTACCATAAAAATCACAAAGGTTATTTCGGGAAATGCAAAAGCAGACAGCACGGTAACGGTTTTGCTGCCGAAATGTGTGGATAACGCTTCTGCAAATGACTCGTCTGTTGTAATCTCGCATTTGGAGAATGGAACAGAGGGCATTTTCCTTTTGAAAGAAGTAACAGAACAGAGCTGTGCGGAAATCAACGGAAAAACTTTTTACTATGACGATATTTGCGAATATTCTATGTTCGGAGAAGATCATTTTGCTGTTATCTTGTCCGACGGAGCTATTCGTTTCAATGCTGATCTGTTTGACGGTGCAATTACCAGCTTTGCCAATCTTGATGAAGCAGAAGCTAAAATACAAGAAAGCCTTACAAAGGAATGATTTATATGCCGATACTGAATGTTTGTAATCTATGCAAAACATATCAAGCGGGAGAGGCAGAGGTTAAAGCACTTGACAATGTATCTTTTACCGTAGAAAAAGGCGAATTTGTTTCTATCATCGGTCCGTCGGGATCGGGAAAATCGACCTTGTTACATATCCTTGCCGGTATTGACCGCCCCACCTCCGGCAAGGTGTATGTAGATGGTGAGGATATATATGCCAAGAGCGAAAAGGAGCTTGCCTATTATCGCAGACGAAAGGCGGGCTTAATCTATCAGTTTTATAATCTCGTTCCCACTTTGACGGTTGAGGAAAACATAACGCTCCCTTGCCGCCTTGATAAAAAGAAAACCGACAAAGAAACGCTTGACCGATTGCTGGATACGCTTGGAATGAAAGAGCGAAGAAGTCATCTGCCGAGCCAGCTTTCAGGCGGTCAGCAACAACGCTGTGCCATAGGCAGAGTTTTATTTACAAATCCTGCGCTTATGCTTGCCGACGAACCGACAGGAAATCTTGACAGCAAAAGTGCAGCAGAGGTAATGGAGCTTCTGGGGAGTGCAAATAAACAATACGGTCAAACGCTCATTATGATTACGCACAATTTGGAGCTTGCAAAGTTGGCAGACCGTATGCTTATCATCAAGGACGGTAAGCTCTCGGAGGGATAACTATGGGTGTTTGTATTAAACTTGCAACAAGGAGCTTGCGGAAAAATAAAGGGCGAACGCTGATAACACTTATGGGAATTGTATTGTCCGTCCTCATGGTGTGTACGATTTTTACGCTGTTAAATTCTATGCTCGATTCTGCGATAGATTCCATTATCGAAAAGGACGGAAATTGGCATATTGCCGTGTATAACACCACCGCAGAACAAATAGCAGACCTTGAAGCGGCAGAGGGCGTTTTATCCACCCAAATGATCTCCATTGACGAAAATGATGTATTCCGCATTACACTTAAAAATCCAGACGAGGTGTACGAATTTGCAAGCCGATATTTAAGTGAAACAACAGAATATTCGTATCACACGGAATTGCTTTCCTATCTCGGGATTTCACAAAGCGAGAGTATTAAGAGCCTAATAATGGGGATTGCCGCCGCTTTGCTTCTTATCATCGCTGTGGGTGCAATTTCTTTGATATACAATGCCTTTGCTATATCCGTTTCCGAAAGGACGAAAGAACTCGGACTTTTATCCTCGATTGGTGCAACCCAAAAAGATATTCGCACGATTGTATATTCCGAAGCTCTTTTACTTGGGACGGTTGCGATACCGATCGGTATAGTCCTCGGTCTTTTGACTTCTTGGGCGTTGCTTGATATTTTCGGAGCATATATGGGGAAAGTACTCTATGTGAACATTGGTATGCGGCTGCATATAAACGGATGGCTGCTTATGATGACAGCAATTTTCGGTTATCTGTTGGTGTTACTATCCGCCGGTGTTCCTGCTCGCGCTGCTTCTAAAATTTCGATAATAGGCAATCTGAAAGGTGAAAAAGGCGTGATGAAAGTAAAGTGCAGTAACTTTACTTCTTCTGCTGAAAATTTGCTTGCAAAGCGTACTATAAAACGAGAAAAGAAAGCGTTTCGTGCAATAACATTTTCGCTTGCAATCAGTATCTTTCTTTTTGTGTCTGCAAATGCGTTCAGCCTGTATATGCTCTCATTTGTAGAAGCAGAACGGAAGAACATAGGCTACGATCTGCGTATGAACTATTCTATGGAGTTTGGCACGAAAGAATTTGATGAGCTATACAGCTTTGTAAAATCGCAGGACGGCATTGATGAAGTCGGTTGGTTTGCGGAAAGTCCCTCACATTTCCATAGTGTTTTACTTGATTCGGAATGGATAACTGACAGCTACCGAGGCTCGGATTGGGCTACACTTAAAGAAAGCTCCGAATTATATAAAGCTCCGTTTTATATATTCATTATTTCAAATGAACGCTATTCCGAGTTCCTTTCGCAAAATGGACTTAAAAATGATAATTCCGTTTATGCGAGTGCCTTTTATGATGAAATCGACGAGGATAGTAAAAGCACGAGTTTTCCTATCTTGAAAGACGGAAGCTATCACGCCGATGTGCGTTATATGAGTGAAGCAGCGAGTGAACGGCTCAGCCAAGATATTAACGCAAATCCAAATGACCGCTTTGATTATGAGAATTATTACGATACCTTTTTCAGCGTTAATTTTACGGTTGGCAACTATGACTTTCCGCTTGAATTCAGACCGAATTACGGAGGCATCAGTATTTTGATTCCCGAAAGCCGTATGCCTGAGTTTAATGCAGAAATCACAAGCAAGGAAATAATGATACAATCCCCAAACTATGCGAACATTCAAAAAAACACAACGGATTATTTAACGAGCGTTGGTCTTGCCGAAGATGTGTCAATATTCAGTTCTGCTGAAAGCTATGAATCGCAGAGAAACTTTGCCGCAATGATAAAGCTGTTTTCAACTTCCTTTTTAATTCTCTTGACCGTAATATCCTGTGCAAATGTTTTCAATGTCATAACTACGAGCCTCAATATGCGTAAGCGTGAATTTGCGGTATTGCGTTCGGTAGGAATGACGGTAAATAAGCTGTTTGCTATGCTCTGCATCGAAAACCTGCGGAATGGTTTGCTTGCGATCTTAATCGGCGGCATTTCTTCTTTGCCGTTATGCTATCTGATATATAAAAGCATTGTAGTCGGAGCGGTAATTGATTTTGTATTTCCGCTTGGAGCATTTGTAATATCTTCATTGGCTATGTTCCTTATTATGTTTCTTACATCGCTATATGGATTATGGAAAATCAAAAATGGAGATATTATTGCGGATGTCAGAAATGATTTTGTGTGATGATGTAAAAATGATTGTATGAAAAGGCGGTGGCGCAATGAAAAATGAGCATTGGATTTTATGCCCTGCTTGCGGCAGTAAAACGCGTGACAAAATCAGAGAGGACACGGTATTAAAGAATTTTCCTCTCTACTGTCCAAAATGCAAGCAGGAAAGTTTGATCGAAGTTGAAAATTTGAATATAGTTGTCATCAAAGAGCCGGACGCATAGACGCAGAGCCGATGACCTGTGGGATACCTCGCAGATCATCGGCTCTGTTTTTTGAAAAGCAGCTTTATGATTGTTCTTTTGGTTGACTTTCCAATGTGGCTTTTACGGTTGCTTTGATAATTTCCATTGAACGCTCATTACAGCCGTAAAGCATACGGACAAGATTTTCTATTTCGGAATCTTTGGACGGCTTTTCGGGATAGAAAATCGAATCCGCTGGTATTGCAAGTTCCCGGATGAGTTTATAGAGGACATCAAAACTGGGTTTCTTTCCCTCGTTCTCAATCCGATATAAGTATCGCTCGGTAATATCAACTCTTTCCGCCAGCGTTTCCATTGTAATATCGGCACGCATACGAGCAGTTTTAAGGATTTCTCCAAGCGTTTCAGGTTCTTTATGCACTGTCGGTTCACCTCCACATATAATTGTACCTAATTATGTCATGTTGATAATGGCATGGTAATTCAATTATAAATGAACGGGCAGTTCGTAAATTATTGAACTGAATAGAATAACAGCCCCGACAAATAAAAAAACGAGGTTTTGCCGGGGTGTGTAGTTATGCCTATCCCTCCAATTCAGCGTTTTGGTTTGGAGGTTTTTTATGCGCTGGACTGCCGCCAACGCTTCGCTGCTGATTATGAGCAGCGAGTATAATTGTATGACTTAGACCGCCTATGCCCCGATGGTACACGGTCAAAAAAAGTCTAAATTTTGCATCGGGATATTATGGCTCTTACCCTGAACCCACAGACCATATTTTATATGACATAAACTATAATGCACTTGTGTTACGGCGATTTTTGCCGTTATGCAGGTGCGTTTTTGTATATAGCAAAACCCCGTTACCACGTTGCCGTTCACCGCCTCCGTCAATCTGAATTTCTCAAATTTCAGATTGATCGGAGGAAACGACTATGGACGAGAAGCGTCCAAAACGCAGAAAAGACAAAGACAACCCCTATACACTTTCCAAACGGCAGGACAAGCATTATCTTTCCTTTCGGGACGGACAAGGTGTACTGCGGGAATTGCTGATAAATAAAGAACTGTTTGAGCTTCTGAATTGCTTTGAACTGGACGATCTTTCATTTCTTAATGAAGTGGATCGGCATTACGAGCATTCAGAGCTTACCGAAGCTACTCTATATGACCGGGCGTTTGTTCTCCCGGAATCGGTTGAGGATGCGGTTCTTCGCAATATGCGGTATGAGGCGTTGCACAACGCTATAAACAAACTGCCCGAAACACAACGGCGCAGGCTCATACTGTATTATTTCAATGGACTTACATACTCCCAAATTGCAGAAATGGAGGGATGCAAATATCAGACGGTGCAGGATTCGATTTATGCCGCTCTGAATAATTTGAAAAAAATTTTGAAATAGTCCCTGTGTTTTAGGCTTTAAGTGAGGAAACAGGTGGAGAGGTACGAAAACTCTCTGCCTGTTTTCCGTTTTGTGCGGTGAATGGGTTTGCTCTTTTACAACTGAATACTCATTCATCAAACACATTCCTATTGCTATTGTGATGAGCATAAGCCACATTAGCGGCTGCGCCACGATTTGCGGAAAACAGAAGCAACGAGATTACACCTATTTTGATTATACGGTCTTTGGCTTTCTGATTTCCGGCAAGGAGCGATAAACAGCCGGCTATAAGTATCGGGAGGCTCCCGGTATGGCGATGATAAGCAATAGGGCTAATGATACTCCTGTTCAGTCACAGTCCGAGCGAGCAGCATTTTTCGTGTGTGAGCCGTCGCAGGCAATGAGAGCAGCCGATAGAGAACCTACCGGGGGTGAGATTCCCGTGGAGCTGGTGAGCCGCCAGCCGTTTGATGACTTCCCATAACGATCCGGGGTGTCGAGGACAAATAGGATCGTTTTTGAAATATGAAATCATACGGCGGGACGGGTCTGCTGAAACGGAGAATGTTTGTATCTTCCTGACCTTAATTCTGTGCCGCTGTTTGATTTCCTACATAGGCGAATATTCGCCTTAAATTCAAAGGAGGTCAAACATTATGAATCAAACATATCTACGAGGTGATATGTATTACGCTGACTTGGGACAAGGGATCGGCTCGGAACAAGAGGGTTATCGTCCCGTTGTCATTATCCAAAACAATGTCGGAAACAAGCACAGTCCCACCGTTATCATTGCTTCTGTCACAAGCAAAACGGACGCAAAGCCGAAGTTGCCTACCCATTACTACATCAACGCAGAGGACGGTTTAGAACTGCCCTCTATTGTTTTGCTTGAACAACTGCGAACCGTTGATAAACGCCGTTTGGGTGACTTTATCGGTCATCTGTCCGATAAGCATATCCGCGGTATCAATCATGCTCTTGCCGTCAGTATCGGTCTGATTGAGAGCATACCGAAAAAGTTAATTCTTTGTCTTTGCAGCGCTTGTGCCGACAATTTCTACGGTTCGGGCGCTTATTCTTTACGCCGGATCGACCCGCAGCAAACCGAAAAAGACACCTGTACCTACTGTAATCAGCGTACAGGGTACGACTACGAGATTATCCCGAAAAACAGATAGGAGGCTGCCTATGGAATCACAAACAGCCTACAAACTGCTATTTGCCGATTATCCCGATGTAGTCAATGTTGAGCAGATGCGTGAAATGCTCGGCGGTATTTGCGACAAAACCGCTTACAGGCTTTTGCGGTCTGGGGAAATTAGAAGTTTCATTGTCGGCCGCCCCTATCGAATCCCGAAGCTCAACATTCTGGAATACTTGGAATTGATAGAAAAATCTAATGCGTGAAACCTCATTTGCACATTTGGCCTATGAGATTCGGATTGCTATAATGATAGTGTCAATGGCAGATGAATCTACGCTGCACCACTCAAAGGAGGTTTTATTATGGTAGCAGGACATCTGCGAGAGAAAAACGGGTACTATCATATCGTGCTCAACTATGTGGATGAATACGGTAAACGGCACACGCCGTCAAAATCCACGGGGCTCCCTGTCAAGGGAAATAAGAAGCGTGCCGAAAAAATGCTTATAGAAGCCCGTTCAGCCAAAGAAGCAGAGTTGGAGGCAAGAGCGTTAGAACGCAGTACAGGCAAGGTTTCCACCGATTCCATTCTCTTTACAACATTTCTGCTCGACTGGTTGGAAATGATAAAAAAGAATGTGGAGGAAACGACCTACGGTGCGTATTCTATGGGAATCAAGAGCAAAATTATCCCATACTTTGAGGAACACCACCCCGGTCTGCTCTTACGGGAGATAAAGCCAAAGCACATTCAGGACTATTACACCTATGAACTGACGGTGCGGGGCGTTTCCGCAAACACGGTGATACACCGCCACGCAAATATCCGAAAGGCGTTGCAGCACGCTTTCAAACTCGGTTTGATTGACACGAATCCGGCCGATCGCATTGAACGGCCGAAAAAAGAAAAGTTTGTCGGCAGCGCGTATGAGGAAGATGAGCTAAACCGTCTTTTTGAGGTGGTAAAGGGCGACCCCATAGAGCTTGGCGTTATCCTCGGCGCATTTTACGGACTGCGCCGCAGCGAGGCTGTAGGCTTGAAATGGGATGCGATTGATTTCAAGAAGAAAACAATCACCATACGGCACACAGTAACGCAGGCGACCATCGACGGCAAGAGCAAAATTATCCAAAAGGATCGTACAAAGACAAAGGCCAGCTATCGCAGCCTGCCACTTGTACCGCCATTTGAGGAACTGTTGTACCGCCTGAAAGCGGAGCAGGAGCTAAACCGAAAGCTGTGCGGCAGGTCGTATTGCCGGCAATACACCGATTATATCTATGTCAACGAGATCGGAGAGCTTGTAAAACCCGGCTATATCACCCAGCATTTCCCGCTGGTGCTTGAAAAGAACGGTATGCGGAAGATTCGTTTCCACGATTTGCGGCATAGCTGCGCAAGCCTTTTGTATGCAAACGGTGTCAGCTTGAAAGAAATTCAGGAGTGGTTAGGACACAGCGACATTTCGACCACTTCAAACATTTATACGCACTTGAATTTCGCCTCAAAGGTTGCGTCTGCCAATGCGATTTTGGGTGTATATCCCTCCAAATAACGCTCATGTCCCTCCAATGTCCCTCCTAAAAATGAGCCATAAAACAGTGCATTTGCTGTTGCTGGAGGGGCGTTACATAACGGAGCAGAGCATAAAGAAAAGCCCGCAAACCCTGATAAATCAAGGGTTTACAAGCTGTTAAGGTCTGGTGCCGGTGGTGGGACTCGAACCCACACACCCTTGCGGATAACAGATTTTGAGTCTGTCTCGTCTGCCAATTCCGACACACCGGCATTTATATTTTTAAGTCGTCTCCCGATGTCCTGTCCGAGAAATCGGAGGGACATCGTGGAGGGACATTAAAAGCAAGTTACATATTCAGTTTTCAAAAAGCCTTGTAAAATCAAGGGTTTACGGAACGGTGGTATGAAACGGCGAAGTAGATTTTGAGTCCACTACGTCTGCCAATTCCATCACACCGGCAGGTGCTTATGTATTATACACCAGCCTTTGGCAAAAATCAACCCCCAAATATATTTCAAAATTTTGCGTATGTTTTTGTTGTCATTACTCGCAAATTTTGCGGGCTGGGGGGCGTGCTTTTGGGCAGGGTACCGCTTTTCTTTTCATATTAACTGTGCTATAATACCCATAACCATAGGAGGCATGGCTTCGTCGGCGGTGAAAGAGGGGCGAGGCAATGCTTCCGTGTTGATTTTACACAACGCGGGTCACCGATCCGCCGACAGGAGGAACCCCCTATGAAACGCGCTATTATCACGGTTTTGGGCAAAGATACGGTGGGCATTTTGGCTCGCGTCTCGGCCGAGTGTGCGGCCCATCACATCAATGTGTTGGAAGTGACCCAATCCATTTTGCAGGATATGTTTGCTATGATTATGATGGTGGATGTGTCCGGCAGCGATATTCCGTTTACCCAGTTTGTGGACACGCTGAACGAGGCCGGTAAAGACATGAATTTGTCCATCCATACCATGCACGAGGACATTTTCAATACCATGCACCATATTTAACGGTACATAGGAGAACAATTATGATCAATGTAAGCGATATTCTCGAAACCATCACCATGTTTGAGGACGAAAACCTGGATGTGCGTACCATCGTTGCTCGACTGCTGCGATAGCGATATCAACAAGACCTGTGCGCGGGTGTACGACAAAATCACCCGCTACGCCAAAAATCTGGTTGCCACCGGCGAACAGATCGAAAAAGAGTTTGGCGTGCCGATCATTCATAAGCGCATTTCGGTGACTCCTATCGCCATGATTCTGGCGGCGTGCGAGGACAAGGATGCGGTGAAGCTGGCGGTGACGCTGGAAAAAGCAGCGACCGCTTGCGGTGTCAACTTTATCGGCGGGCTGGTGCAAAAGGGCTTTTCGCCCGGAGATCGCGAGTTGATTGAAGCGATTCCTGAAGCGCTGTCGGTGACCGAGCATGTGTGTTCCTCGGTCAACATCGGTTCCACCAAAGCGGGCATCAATATGGACGCGGTGGGTCTGATGGGCAAAACCGTGCGCCGCGCGGCGGAGATCACCGCCGACCGCAGCTGCATCGGCTGCGCCAAGCTGGTGGTGTTCTGCAACGCGCCGGAGGATAACCCCTTTATGGCGGGGGCGTTCCATGGCGCGGGCGAACCGGATTGCGTCATCAACGTGGGCGTTTCCGGTCCCGGTGTGGTGCGCGCGGCGCTTGCCAAGGCGGGCGATTGCGATCTGACCGGTGTGGCGGATATCATCAAAAAGACGGCGTTCAAGATCACCCGTATGGGTCAGCTGGTTGCGTTTGAAGCGTCGCGGCGGCTGGGTGTGCCGTTTGGCATTGTGGATCTGTCGCTGGCGCCCACGCCGGCTGTCGGCGACTCGGTGGCGCATATACTGGAAGAGATGGGGCTGGAGTGCTGCGGTGCTCACGGTACCACGGCGGCGTTGGCGCTGCTCAACGATGCGGTGAAAAAAGGCGGCGTGATGGCATCCTCCCATGTGGGCGGGCTGTCCGGTGCATTTATTCCGGTCACCGAAGACCGCGGCATGATCGACGCGGCGCGCTGCGGCTGCCTGCGGCTGGAAAAGCTGGAAGCGATGACCGCGGTTTGCTCGGTGGGACTGGATATGATCAACATTCCCGGCGACACC
>ERZ773145.1189-NODE-1189-length-22560-cov-4.237769_pt1 | contig 22560 bp, 17 predicted proteins | sample MGYA00580848_ERZ773145 | MGnify/ENA primary metagenome ERZ773145 (study PRJEB29015, sample SAMEA2737858) | human gut metagenome | biome: human gut; feature: human-associated habitat; material: faeces | place: China | collected 2012 ... | reverse complement strand
GTAGGCTCAGGGTTCAAGTCCTTGTGCCCCTGCCAGCAAATAGCCAGTAATTGTTATGATTACTGGCTATTTTTTTGATTTTCCGACTGATTCGCACAATAAATGTTTGCGATACTGACGGCACGACAAATTTTTCCCTTTCTTTTTCCCTTATTGCGTTTTTTCGGGGGTGTCTAGCATTTGCAATTGCTCATAGAAAAGCTGTATCCTTTCTGCACTGTCTTTTTGCATTTTTTTAGTTACATGTCCGTACACGTCCAAAGTAAACTGCGCACTTGCGTGACCGAGATTTGTTTGAACGGTTTTGATGTCATCGCCTGAACTGAGGGAAGTTACAGCAAAGCTGTGTCTTAAATCGTGAAAGCGAGTTGACGAGGATAGATTAGCCTGTGACATCAGTTTTTTAAAATGCTTCACAACAGTTCGTCGTACAAGGTGCTTTCCAATCTGATCTGTAAAAACCAGATTATATGGGTTTGTCCATGTTGATCCTGCACTTTCCTTCGCCCTCAGCTGTTGCGCTTTTTCTTTCTCCAGTGCGTCCATTACGATTTGCGCTGGAAGTACCGTTCGTATTTTGCCGTTCTTTGGACTCTCGAGAAAGTATGAGCCATCTTTGCATTGCAACTGCTGCCTTATAGTGATTGTACCATTTTTAAAGTCTACAGCATCCCACGCCAGCCCGAGGAGTTCTCCTTGACGCATTCCGGTGAACATTGCAACGATGAATAGATTGCTGTATGCATCATGCCCGGCTTGGCATAATAGTTGCTTGAGTTCAAGAGGCTCTAGTGGCTTGATTTCAGGTCGAGTAACTTTTGGGAGCTTGCACGCATCGGCTGGATTTCGCTGAATGTAACCATTTGAAACGGCTTGTTGTAAGGCACTGTGAAGTACTCCATGAATATTTTTTACTGTTTTCGGTGCCAGCCCGTTCGCGGACAAGGAGTTGTAAAATGTCTGTATGGTATGCGCGTCCAAATCCTTCAATTTTACTGCACCGAGCCCTGGCTTTAGATGCAATGTGACCTGATCGGAGTATGTTTTTTCAGTTAGAGGTTTGAGATTTCGCAAATACCCGCTGACCCATGAGTCAAGCCATTCTGAGACTGACATTTTGCAAGGCTCTATGTAATTGCCTGTGTCAAGCGATGACTCGATTGCCTTCAGTTTCTGGGATACCTCCTTTTGTGTTTTTCCAGTTATACTTTTCTGTATTTGCTTTCCGGTACCAGGATGAAAACCTACTGTGTATCTAGCTTCATAGTAGGTATATACTTTTCCGTTGACAATTCGCTGCGTTTTCCGAATTGAACCCATCCCAGAGGCTGCTCGTTTTGTTGTTTTATGCTGCGGCATATGATTACTCCTTTCTCTGCCGCATAGTGGGTACAATCGAAGAATACCACACATGCTGTAGAAGCACAAGTTTTTTTCTTAACTACCTTTTACACAAGAACTCCTCAAGAGCGGATTTTGGTATTTTATAGGTGCGTCCAACTTTAATGCTTCTTATCTGCCCAGAACGAACAAGTTGATATGCTGTATTGTGACTTACGCCTAGTAGATATTCTAAATCTTTGACATGAAAAACAGTTCTTTGGTCTTCGGTTGGTCTTCCGTGCGTATTCATTTTACACTCTCCTTATATAAAGCAAAATATTTGGGGGCGGGCGTGACTACAATGCTATTATATGATATCTGATGAATTGCCAGAGGGACGATAGGCACTTGTGTGCAAATTGGGAGGGTTTAGTGTTGCTATTTATTTCAGCTATAATGAATATCAGCTGGCTATGGAATTGTTTGATTCCATTTGCTACCATAAGCCGCACCAGTGAACTCATACATTTTTACAAGTGCATCAACTGCCTGTTGCCGAACTGCGTATGCAGTCCGCAAGGAAATCCCCATGTTTGTTGCGACTTCGTTCCAGCTATGTTGACTGAAATAATACTCTTGAATAATTTCACTCTGCCGAGCTTCCAACAGACCTATGTGATGGTGAAGCCGATCTCGTTCCTGAATCAAAGAAAGATAGGCTCCCAGTATGCTCTCGAAAGCCTCACAGTTAAGCTGCTTTGCAGCATCTTTGTAGCACAGAGCAATTTCTGGCACGTTATGTGGATATTCCGAAGCTGCAGTCGGATCTCTCTTTGAAAATGACATGACTTCTATCATTTCTTGCGGAAAAACACCGACAGATGAATGCAGCTCATAGCGCAGAAGTTCAATTTTTTTGGATGTCTCCGGATAGTCCGCTAAAAGTGACAAAACATATTGCTCCAATTCTTTCTCCATGAGCAGCACTCCTTCAAACTCCATAGATTTTTTAGGATACAGAACATGTAAAAAGCAAAAACAGATGACTCCGAAGCACGTCGCTCAGAGCATCTGTTTTTTTCCATTCTAAGAATAGCATGGGGTGTAGTGAAAAAACAAGTACAGGCATACAGCATTTTCCAAGCAGAAATAGTGCAGAAAGACTGCAACACTCCTGCAATCAAAGTCGTTTCACCTCTCAGCATCGAAATCTTTTCACACGTTCTATCTCCTATAAAATTTATTTGATAAATCCTGTCGAAAGTGACACCGTATGAAAAAATTGCCACGCTACCGGCAATGCTCCCGATAGCGTGGCAAGCAGATTGTGATGTTTTACTTTGCGTTAAGTCGTATAAACACCTGTGTCTGAACCGGTTGAATCTGCGCCATAGAAGGTCAAAACAGCGCGATATTCGCTGCTTGGGTACTGCGGCTCATAAACGATTGTTGCCGAGTATCTTCCTACATTTTCACCCTGCAGTTCTGGAGTTTCTGGGTATGTATAATTGTACTCTGTCCGCCAGTAGGATCCGGTGTACCTCTGTACACTTATTCGACTGACACCTAGATGTTCCATCTTTTTAGGGGCGGTTACACGAAAGTAGATGCTAACATTGCCATCCGTCGTTCTCGTAAGATTCGCCCCATATACCGAAAGATAATCACTAGCTCGCATGGGAGCAGCAAAAGCCACTAAGGATAATAGAATTGAAACAATAACTAAGCTCGAAATATGATTCTTTTCAATTTCATGAAGCATTCTCCTCTTACTAATTATTGCATTGAAGAAATAATCCGTCTTAATACTTCAATATCCGTAGACACGCTAACAAAGCATTCAAAATGAGGGGTTGTCCATGCCGCAGTGGAATTACCTGAATTGCTGACGATATCATATGTAGTCTTGTTTATTACAAAAGACTCCGGTGGCTCACCTAACTTCTCATAGTAGTTAGGCGGCATAGAGTTGTAGCTATTATAGTCCACAACAAGCAGATCTCCACTGTTGTTAGACGTATATTCCGCAGAGAAAGCAAGCCACTCACCATTAGGCTCAACAGTAACTTTTTCCTGAATAAACCCAGGTGGAATCCATCGTGGCGCTATGACCTCCGTTACGCCATAAAAATCAAGCGCATCCTGAAGTGATGTAAACTGCAAATTCTGTTTCTCATCAATTTCCGGCCATTTCCCATCAACAACCAAGCCGCTCCGTTCTTCTGTTTTTCCAAAACTGAACAGTTCCGTAGTCCACCTTGCGATTGAGCCAAAGACATCAATGCCTGCAGCCTGAACTGTCATCAGAGAGGTTAACAAAACGCAGATCACGGCTGCCAGCAGAATTGCTTTTCGCTTTGAGCAGCGCTTTCGGAACTGCTTATCCGCATGGAATGCTTTTTCAGGCGGAACCGAAGCTGCTGCAAAGTCACTATAGGCGGACTCTCTTCCGGAATAATCGCTTTCAAATTCGGCCCATGCATCCTCTGGAGAACGGGTTGGTTCATTGATTCTGCGTCGTTCCATCTCAGCAAGGATCATCTCAAACTGTGTGTTGTCAAGTGCGCCTTCAGAAAACATTTCACAGCGGAGTGTGTTTTGCAGTTCATCGTCGGACATTTTTCTGTATAGGCTTTCGGCGAAGCTGTCTCCGCTATTGTTCGGCATTTCCTGATCCCCCTTTCCAAAAGGGTAATTTGAGCATATTGGTCAAAAGTGACACATCATAACAAATTATTTTTCTCGATTGCCCGTTTCAGCGCCAACTTTGCTCTCTGAATACGTTTTTTACAGGCCTGCAAAGAAATTCTGAGTCGATCAGCAGCGTCTTGATAGCTCGCATCCTCGCAATATATCCAAATCAGCAGAGAAAGCGCTTCATCATCAATTAGTCCAGCATACATATCATTGACAGAAAGCACATGTTCTCCGCTCTTATCGACGATCGATTCGGGAATCAGTTCTGTATAAATGAAGCGCCGTTTCTGATATGTATTTCCAATTACATTTCTCAGCGTTTTGACGAGCCACGCTGTCGGATTCGGACTATTGACCACACGGTCTAACCGTTTCTGGGCAATCAGAAATGTTTCCTGTACAAGATCTTCAGCTAAGTCTGCATTCACAAAGCTACGTGCAGTGCGAATAAGGTGAGCGTAGTTCTCAATATACAACTGGCGCAACGGATTATTTTGCTGCATATCATGTACCTCCTGCAAAGACAATTCATATCCTGACAGGTTATTTCTTGTGCAGCCAACTTCGTGCCAGAAGAACAGTTTCTTCTATGTATGATATTTCGCTTTCAGACATGTCATCAAGCATACTCACAATATGCGCAATGCGTTCATTTTTGGTTTTTCCATAAATCAGAATATTGGGCGTGGTATGCAACACCTCAGACACCTTGACCAATGTTGGCAGCGACATCATACGCGATCCCGTTTCAACCTGTGCGCAGAATGCAGCACTAAAGTTGCACGCCTCGGCCAGATCCTCCTGTGTGTATCCCTTATCTTTTCTGCACTGACGGACATTTTCCCCCATTCGCAGACTTAATTCTTTTTTGATCATATTTGTCCGTCCACCTAACCAAAAGTTAAAAAACTATAACAATATTATAAGCGGTCTAGACAAAACAAATGAATCAGCTATGAGCTATATTATTATAACCATCAGCCAATATAAACGCGAATTATTTTTGCGGATGCTGTCACTTTTGAGGGTCTGTATTAAATTACTCCAATAGAAGTTGTACAGATTTGCAGTATGCGCAATGTGGGAAAATCCAAATGTGCAACCGCCTTAATCGAAAAAAATCACGTAAAGTGTCCCAATCCACGTGAATAAGACCGGGAATGCCTGTGGCGGCAAGCACCGGCTGCCTGCTGACGGGAGTTCTGACGGGAGATGCGCGTGAAAAAATCCACCGGCGTGGGTGCCGGTGGATGCAAAAAGTCGTTATATTCAGATACTCATGCGCCGATTTTCAGGAAAGCGATGCTCTGGATGCAGCGGCGCTTACTCTCCATCGACGGGTGGACATAGAGCTTCAGCGTTGTTTTAATGTCCGCGTGACCGAGCAGCTCACTGACGCTTTTTATATCCGCGCCTGCCTCCACACATCTTGTTGCAAACGTGTGCCGCAGCGCATGAAAGCCGCGGTGCCGAATGCCGCAGCGCTGCAGAAGCACCGTGAACTGATACTGGCAGGTGCGCGGATCCATAGGTCGGTCTGCACGACCGGTCATCAGATAGGCATCTGGCGGGAGCTTCGCGGAAATCCTTTTCAGCAAAAGCAGCAGCTCTGGATGCAGCGGTATGATCCGCTCGGAGCTGTCGCTTTTCGGGCGCTGCACCAGAAGCTGGGATACGCCATGCAGCGTGACGCGCTGCACAGACCGGCGGACATGGAGCGTCCCGGAAAGAAAATCAATATCGCTTACGCGCAGCGCGCAGGCCTCACCGACGCGAAGTCCCGCATGAAGCGCCAGCATTACGGCAAGGCTGATTTTCTTTGACGGGAATAGGGCTTTTCCGAGTACAGCAAGCTCCGTCTCAGAAAATACGTCGATCTTCTTCTGCGTACAAGCCGGGAGCTTCGCGTTCAGCGCGTCGCAGACGCAGTGATACTCCCGCTGAGCAAAGCGCAGCAGTGTTTTGATCAGCACGGCCAGATCGCGTACTGTTTTTGCGGACAAACCGCCGCCACTGTGAAGGCGTCCGTGCTGCTTCATCCAGAGAAAGAAACTAGAAAGCTCTTTCGCCGTCAGTCTGGACACTGGAATGCCTCCGAGGTGCGGCAGAATATGGCGTTCCAGCATGAAACGGTAACGCTCCCGTGTGGAGAGTTTGACATCGGTTTGAAGCAGATACTGAGAAAAAAGCTCTTTCAGCGTCAGCTCACACGCAGCCGTGCTTTCGTGTGTCAGCGCCTGCATTGCTGCCAGCTGCTTCTTCTTTGCAATATCGTGCGTCCGCCCATAGACAGACTTGTATTTTGCCTTGCCATTTGGCAAGCGCATGGCGATATACCGCGCCTCCCAGCGACCGTCTTTCCGGTGATAAATGTTCTCTCCGTATTTCGGCAAGTGCTCCACCTTTCCTTTTTACCAGAATCATGACGGCAAATACAAGACAAAACCGTTCTGCATCTGCTGATGCAGATTTACATAACTGCTTCACACACTTTTTACACGATGAAATTTGCAAGAAATTGATGATTGAAGACATGGAATCGGGTTGACTTTTCTATATCTGCATGTATAATAAGTGTGAAAGTAGAATATTTTGTGGTTTAATCGTCACGTGAAGTGGGACACTTTACGTGAAAAAATCCTTGCCGTACACACGGTTAGGATACCACAAAAGAGAAAACCAATTCTGCGGTCATACAATTTCATACTGCGTGATTTTTGCTTGCCGAGGATGTGTAATCACAGGTCGCAGCCATGATTGGACTGAGCCTGTGATGAAAGAGGAAGGCTGTGTACATTGGGAGTGTACGCGGCTACTCGCCCGGAGCCGTAAGGATGAGCAAGATTCCAAAGTGGCACGCGGCAGAACGTAAGACAGCGTTTTGTTTGCAAGTCATGTGATCGAAAGATCGCCATTGTGGGGCTTGCCCCATGAGAAGGTAGGAGTCAGAGCGCGGATGTAAATTACATCCATAGTCCAAGTCGGAAGAATCGCTATTCTCACTGCATGGGATTCTGTCTGGTTATGACCCCTGAAATGCAGAAGGCGGGCAAAAAACGTATGGTAGGCAGCACGATGATCTGCTTATTGTACTTGACACGGGCGTCAACTGTTCCCTCTTTTACGGAACAAGTGGCGCTCTTTTTGTATGTGTCTTATCCAGATTATCCCATGATAGGGGTAGTCTGTGAAAAAGTACGATAGGAGGAAAAACGTATGCACGGCGAAGAACAGCAGCTTCAAATCCAGCAGCCCAACTGGCAGGAAAACCTGGACCCGCAGCTTTTGTCCCGCGTCAAGCAGATCATCGCACGAAGAAACACGGAGTTTATTTTAGACCACCAGAATGATAGCCTTGAGCAGCTCAGCGCTTACCTGAAAGCCTGCATGGAAGACATCGGGCATCCGCCCGCGCGAGTAGAAGTAATCGGCGGTGATTTCTTAGAATACCGTTTTGAATCATGGCCGAAAGCTCTCCGCAGCTTTTATAGCGGCTCAGTATCTGCCAACCTTAAAAACCCGCCGCCGTTTGCAAATCGAAAAATCGTGCGCGACCTTTATGCGGCGTTAGATTCGCAGCTTCAAAGGGCGGATGCAGCCTGTACCAAGGAGGTACGGGCATGAAAGGCAAACCGTTCCGAGATCGAGACAACCGGGCGCTGCATGAGCGTCGGATGAAAGAGCGCACACGCATTGTTGTTACGCAAAAGAATATTGAATATATCCTTGCACATCAACACGATTCCCGAGAAGAACTTGCTCGCTACCTACGGCAATGCAAAAAAGAGCTGGGACACGTCCCAGCTCAGTCTGAGGTTATCGGCGGCGATTTACTGGCGCTTCGATTTGGCTCCTGGGCAACGGCCCTGAATTACAGCGGCTATGTGGACTACAAAGGTCCAGCCCTAAGTGCGCTGCCATTGGAACGCACAGCAATCTTTCAGGAAGAATATAACCGCCTGTCGGAGCAACATGTAAAGGATAAAGACGCGCGGAAGAAGCAGGCGAAAGAGAACCGCCGGGAACAAAAATCCGCCAAAAAGCGCGAGAAAAAAGCGGCAGCCGCGGGAGGCTCCAAATGAGCGGCGGCGCACGGAACCGTTTTGACGGTCAGCAGTGGCGCGAGGAGCTGATCCGCAAGCGCACAAAAGAAGCGCTCGCTGTCTGGCCGCAGGCAGAGCGATACCTCCATTTTAATGAGGAATATAAGCATCAGACCGCCATCTATGAGCAGGAGCGCGCTGAAAAGCTCCGTGCCAGAAAAGAGCGCAACGCCCAGCGCGAGAAAAAGCGCGGCGCGCCTGCTGCGCCGGTAAAACCGGAATCCGAATCTCCTTTCCAAACAGTCGAGGAAAGGAGGCCGCAGGATGCCGAACGGTAAAAAGCAGTTTCAGGGCAAAGGCCGCCGGTTTCGCGGCGATGTCTGGCTGGATGAGAAAATCACTGGGCGGACGATCCACGCGCTTCAGACGCGCGGCGTCAAGTTCCCCGCAAACGTCAACCCGCGTGGCACGCGGGAATTTAAGGACGAATATAAAAAGCAGCTCAAGCTGTTCCGGCAGGAACACGCCGCCAAAATCGCGGCGAAAAAAGAAGCGGCGCAGAAAGCTGCCCAGCAGCCTGCGGCGGAAGAAGCTGCACAATAAATTAGATGCAATCTGTTTGGGAACGGATTTGCACATAGACTGGCTTCATCCCCCTGAAGCCGACTGCCGAAATCCCCGGTTCCGAATTGGGAACGCGGAACCGGGGGATCTCAAAACAAATCTACCGGGCCTTCGCCCGTCTCAATAAGGCGATTCGCGCCGACAACTGAATAGCCACAGCAAAAGAGCATACTGCCCCGGCGAAGCGACGCGGCGAGACGAGCGCGCCAACGGGCAGAAAACGCGGTCTACGTCGCGGCGGGCGGGAGCGCAGGAAGCGGTATTGTATCTGTGGCGTGAAAAGTCCTTTGTGGTCAACGGCGCAAGCCGTAGACATATGCGCCGGTGCGGAGTGTTTCTCTTCCGCGCCGATTTCCCTTGCGAGAAACGTTTCTATCGTGAAAAATCACGCTGCGGCCATTCATGCGGCGGCAGCGCAAGTAAGTTGCATGGGCAGCGCGGCCTTACTTCCGGGCTGCGCTGGCGCAAAGGAAGAAAAAAATAAAGGAGAAATCGAACATGAAAACATCCAAGAAAATGCTTTCCCTGCTTCTGATTGCCGCGATGCTCGTATCCGTGCTTTGCATGGGCGTTTCGGCAACCGGCACGTATGATGAGGTTAGTATTGGAACAGGGGAACCTGTGACAATCAACTGGACAACAGCGACCACCGGAACAGTCGTCAATGTTGATGCCTCTACCAATTACATCCCCAAGAGTTTCTTGCTCTGGGCACGCAACGGTTTGACCGTCAAGGTTGGCACAACGGAATTGACTGCCAACGATGTTGGTGATACGGATTCCGCTTATACCGTCTACACGGACGCGACGAACGAAATCACGATTACGGTTCTGAACGGTGAGACGGTTGCCTACACCATCACCTGCCCGCATTACACGGCTACGATTGCCGGTTCTTATCCTTCCGCTGTCAACGGCTACCTGCCCGTTGGTCAGTTTGCCCGTCACAATAGCTTCGGCTGGGGTACGCTCTTTACGGACAACACCAACAAGAACCCCGACACCAACACGCCAAAGTTCCTGAACGGCTATGTTTCCACCGGTGTCTCCCTCGGCATGGCCGGTGGCTACGTCCAGTTTGATATGGGCGATAACCCCATTGAAAACAATGCAAATAACCCCTATGGCATTGACTTCATCGTCTACGGCAACGCCTTCGTCGGCAACCCTGAGGCCGCCGGCGTCATGGTCTCCAATGACGGCATCAAGTGGTACACGCTGGCTGGTTCCCGTCACTACATGAATGGTACCAAGTGGAACCAGAAAATCTCCTACGCCCGTATTGAAGGTGATGCCCAGAAGGCCCTGAACTCCACCTTCACTGCTGACGGTGTCTACTACTCTGAAAACTACACTAGCCCCAGCGAACAGACACAGAGCGCCATCAACGCCGCGATTTCCGCTGCAACGTGGCACGTTGTCCCTGCAACCGGTACAGCTACGGCTCTGAACCTGTCCTATTGGCCCGAGTGGGCAACCCGTGTTGTGAATAATACCGCGCAGGAAGAGTACTACGGCAACGTCTGGAAGCTCGGCACAGATTCCCACATTCCCGCTGTCGCATCCACAGCGAACAACGCTGGTGTCAACTGGGATAAAGCAGACACGACCAGCACTGTCCCGAACGGGGCGGAAGTTATCACCTACTCCGGTCTGACGCTTGTTCCGGACGATACGCAGGTTCTGGGTAGCAATCCAACGCAGGCACAGATGACGGACGTTTATCAGTGGGGCTATGCGGATGTCCGTGTCAACGGCTCCGCCTATGGCACCGCGATCAATCCGTATGCAAGCGCAGCTTCTGTCGGTAACGGCGGCGATGGCTTTGACCTCTCCTGGGCAGTTGACGAAAACGGCAAGCCCGTTTCAATTTCCTCCGCAAAGTACATCCGTGTCTACAGTGCGGTTCTGTTCAACGCAGGTATCTTCGGTGAAACCTCTGCTGAAGTCTGCGGTCTCTACGTCGCAAATGGCACTGGTTCTGGTGTGGCATCGACAAGCCTAAAGGTAAAGAAAGGCGTTAAAACGCACACGCTCAGTGATACTAGCATTGTCGAATTAGCATCTGGCAACTGCACAATTACCTCCGCCGCGGAACGTGTCTTTATCAATGGTGAAGCTATTAGCGATGCGGCGAACGGACATACTCTGAACGTTGTGTCTGGGCAGCTTTATCAAATCATCACGCAGAACGGAACGGAATCGCCAATCGTTGCTGTCGTCAAAGGTAAATAATCAATAAAATGGACAAACAATATTCTATGACCACGCGGGGGGCGGGATTTGCCGCACCCCGTCGTATTATTTTACTTATCCTGCTGCTGGCGTTATTGATTTCTTCAATAACGCCAGTGTTTGCATCAAATAACAACCATGTAGACTTAACATCTGCTTTTTTTGAAACACAGCCTTCAGGAAGCTGTAGCGATCATCCTGCCGTATTTGATAACGATCCGGATATGGCTGATCTGATTTTAGACAGTTATTCTCTTTATTTTATTCAAGTCAATGGTGGTGTAACAGAATTAGTAAAGTCTTCTGCGGGCTGTTGCTACTATGATTTGAGTTCATCATTTGAAGAATGGAGTGCCACAGAACAAGTTGTCCGCGAGAAAAGTGACCCTATATTCTCCGCAGCTGCTAATGACTACAATTCTGCAAAAGGAAAAATTACGCTGGACGGCATTACACTATCTAATGACGCCGACCACTTGCTTTTTTTTATTTCGGATGATGACGGAGAGTACATCGCATATCTTCTTGTTGAATGGTTAAAGGCTGGAAATACACTTTCCGATAAGCAGATGGAGCCGCTTACAAGTTTGCTTGCATCTGTAACTGACAAAAATGAAGCAAACTGGTATCAAACCGGTGATTACTGGAACGGCAATACATATGAATCCAGCGGTTTTTGGGCAAAGTTTACAGCGAAAGATGGTCCGCGTGAGCAGGCTCAAAAAGACTTAAAAGCTGCAACAAGTGAAGAGGATATTGAAGCAGCAAGGGCTAAGCTGCAAGCAGCAATCGATCAGCTGATTCCCGCCGACAGGCTGAACACCACCCCGCTTTATGAAGCGCTGCAAGAGGTCAACAGTCTTGGCTTCAATGATCTTTCCCTGAAAGCATACACGGAAACAAGCGCAGCGAAGTTCAAGGCAGGACGCGACGATGCACAGAAGTATCTGGATTCTCTGTTTACCGGAGAAGAAGGCAATCGTAAGCCGTCGGATGCGAACAAAAAAGAGAATCAGACCACGTTTGATACAGCAGTTACCAAGGCAAGGGCGCTGCCGACGCTGCTTGTCCACCAGAGTCTGGTTTCCTACAGCGAACAGAACACCAAGACCATTCAGGCTTTGGCTGCCCGTTACGGCGCAGGTGAAAATCCGGGCTATACGGAAGGAAGCTGGTCGGCGCTCCAGTCTGCGCGCACCGACGCGCTTGCCTATGTCAAGGAGCATCCGGTAACGGATCGGCTGACAAAGGACGAAAACCGCGGGCTGCGCGAAAAAGCGAATACGCTCTGGAACGCAATCTGTGCGCTTAAGTCCACCAAAGAGCAGATCAGCGTCACGCTGACCTACACGGACGACTATCATCTGCGTCTTCCGTCCAGTAAGCTTGCCGACAAGAGCGGCTTGACGCCTGGCTCTAAGAATTATGAGCTGACCAGCGACAGCACGCTCTACAATCTGCTTACGACAGCCGGTTTTACCAGCCCGAACGGCGGTAGTGCTTCGGACAAGTATCCCGGTTTGGATTCCGACGCGGACGCTCTCCGCAGATATGGTTGGAGTATCCGCGTGAACGGCCTTCAGCAGACGACCGGTCTGATTGGCGATCAGGCTTCAACGGATTTCATGGGGCAGCTGCTCCATGACGGCGATCAGGTGCAGATTGCACTTTTTGAGGTGCCGACCCGCGCGTTCAACTACATCTACCGCGAAGAGCTGGACTACTGGGGGCAGTTACCCGGTGTGCTTGGTTCATTGCGTTTTGCCGGTGGCAGCAGCACAAGCGCCGAAGCTGGTGCAGAGCTGTCTCTGACCGTCGAGGGCGCAAAGACGGCGCACGTTTGGAGCTACAACGGCGGCTACACCCCCTATGAGGGCGCGAAGATCGCCGTCTACGGTCCCAAGACGGAAGCTGGCTACCCGGCCAAGGCAACCATCTTCGATGCGGTAACAGACGCAGAGGGTAAGACTTCCATCCTACTCTATGAAGAAGGTACCTATCTCGTCACGGCGTTTGAACCACGCGAAAATGACGAGTCTACGTCTACCTTCTACTCGGGCATGATGGCTGCACCGTATCTCGAGGTCAAGGTCGGCAAAGCATCTGACGAGGACGGCGTAAAAGCAAAGCTCAAAGCCGAGCTTGACGCGGTCTACAATGCATACCCGCAGGAGCAGTTCGGCGCAGCTGCATGGGAACAGCTGAAAGCGGCGTATGACAAGGCTGTTAAGGTTCTGAATAAGACCGACAGCACCGTTGCCGAAGCACGCGCGGCGCAGCAGACTGCGATTGCAGCCATCCAGAAGCTGCAAAACGAAATGCTGGGCGACAATCAGGATTCTTTGAGCCGTTTCCGCAAGTATCTTGCCATGCTGCCTGATGACACCGGCGAGATCACAAGCGCAGAATCGATTCAAGACGCAATCGAGCAGATGAAGGCTGCCTATGCTTCTCTCAACTCGTATCAAAAGTCTCTGCTTACCGGTCCGGAAGAGCAGAAGTATGAAAAGATCATCGAGTTTATGGAGAAGAACGGCGACAAGCTGCCGTCCGCAAAGACCTACGGCTTGAAGCTCGTTGTCGAGGGCGACGATGAAGCGTCCACCAAAATCCTCAACGCCATGTACGCTTACCTGCGTGAAAACCCGGCAAAGCAGGATCGTGGTCCGGGTGGTGCTGGTGACGCTGCAACGGCAATCAACGTTGCAACGCCGTTCACGTTCGGCTCTTATGTTGAATCGGAGCTTGTAAACGGAAAGCCTACACAAGTCGAAGCGTTCCGTACAACCTTTAGTGAAGCTACACCGCTGACGACAGTTCGCATTTTCACGGGTTTGAACAACGCTGCGTACTTCCAGCTTCGCAATGCAAATGGCACGTTCTCGCCCGATGGCGCAAAGTGGTCGCTCTGTGACAAGAACCTGATCTATACGGAACTAATTATCCCGAACACCGGAACAACCAGCGGTAAGTCTATCGAGGGCTATAAGGTCAACGGAGATCTGGTTGTCCTGATTGACGGCACTCCGTATGAACTCAAGAGCATCACCTATTCCGGTATCAGCAAGAGCGATATTACATCCGATACTTACCAGATCTATGACGTCAGTGAGTACAAGGGCAAAGACCCGCAGGCAATCAACATGAAGTTTGATAACGCCTATGCGGAGTTCGCAATGCCCTATGAGGATGTAACGATCACGATCAGCTGGGCGAAGGCAGAGACGCTCGATCAGACGAGAGCCGCAGCGAAGAAAGCGGTTCTGGCTGAGTTCAACGCCTACAACGAAGCGGATTATACCGCTGAGAACTGGACAAAGCTCGTCGCGGCGAAAGACGCCGGTTTGGACGCCATCGAAAAAGCTGAAAACGCAGCAGCCGTTACCACCGCAAGAAAAGCCGCGATCAACGCGATGGCTGCGATCCCGACCAAGAACGAGGGCGGCACAACCGGTCCTGTCGGCGGGAACTACCCGTTCAAGGATTCCAAGGTCGTCGGCCGTGTCCACGTGATCGTCGAGAACACGACGTTCGAGAGTGAAACCCTCCCGACTGAGCTGAAAGGTAAGTTCATCAATGACTGGTATGACCTGACCGAAGACGACAGCATGATGACCGTGATCCTCAAGGCACTTGAGGGCAACGGTTATCACTGGCAGGGTGGCGCAGATGACTACGACATCTCCTATCTTGCTTCGGTCGAATGGGACAAGACCAGACTCGCAGAGTTCACCGGCGGCGGCAACTCCGGCTGGATGGGTACGCTGAACGACTGGTTCGTGAACAAGGGCTTCAACAGCTTCCGCGCCTCGGATAATTCGCTGCAAGACGGCGATTACATCCACGTCATGTACACGACCGCGCTCGGCGCTGATCTCGGCGGCTCGTGGAGCAATACCAGCACGACGCTCAAATCCCTGAACGTCAAGGGCGGTACGCTCTCGCCTGCTTCTTTCTCCTCCGGTGTGACGGACTATGTCCTGCAAATTACGGAGTCTGATGCGACTGTTACGGTTTCCTACGAACCGACGAACAAGAACTATCAGGCGCGTATGTATCTCAACAATTACAATAATGAGAACAGCCGCTACGCCAGTGGCAGCCGTATGCAGGTCTCGTCCGGTGACATCGTTTACATCGGTGTCGGCGAAGCCGGTTGGCCCAGCATGAACGAAGCCAGCCCGGCAACAAAGTACACCATCCGTGTTGTCAAGCAGGGCAATCTCGATGATTTGCAGGCAATCGTTGCTCGTTTGCCAGATGCCTCGAAGCTGACGCTTGCGGACGCGGAGGACGTCGAAACGGCATATAGTCTCTATCAGGCGCTGGACGAAAGTCAGAAAGCTGGTTTCGGTTCAGCCAACTACGACAAGCTCATGGCTTGCTATAAGAGACTGCCGATCCTTAGAGCTGTTTCTAAGGTAACAACCGCCGCAAACAAGCTTCCGCAGAATCCTGCCAACCTGACACTTTCTGACAAGCAGCTCGTCGCAGACGCGCAGGGCGCGTTGGATGAGCTCGCCGAGCTTGGCGCAGAAACCGAAATCAGCGCTGCTATGCGGAAACGGATCACCGACGCAACGGCGAAAATCTCCCAGCTGGAGGTTGCCCGGGTTGAGGCACTGATTAACGCCCTGCCCGACCCGATTTCGGGGGTTGAACGTGCGCAGTACGACGAAGCCAAAGCGGCATACGACGCACTGACCACGGAGCAGAAAAACAAGATCGGTTCGCTCACGTATCAGAAGCTCTTGAAAGCAAAAGAGCAGCTGGACGCAAGCGAAACGCCGAGCAACCCGGCGGATTGGCAGACGCCGTACCACAAGACACAGGTTTATCTGAAGTCTGCGGTCCCCAACCCGATTGTTGACTCCGTAAAGGGCGAATGGGCAATCATCGGTCTTGCCAGAAGCGACGCATCCATGTCCACAAACTACTACAGCAGTTACTATGACAGAGTTGTAGCCTATGTGGACAGAAATATTAACGCTTATGGGCAGCTGCATACTGTAAAATCGACCGAAAACGCCCGTGTTGCCCTTGCAGTAACTGCAATCGGCAAAGACCCGAGAAACGTCGGTGGTCACAATCTTCTGACTGCGCTGAATGATGTGACTTATGTGAATCAGCAGGGCGTCAACGGTCCAATCTGGGCGCTGCTTGCGCTGGACAGCAAGAATTACGATGCTCCCGGCCGTGAAGAGCTGATCGCATCCATTCTTGGGCAGCAGTTTAAAGACGGCGGCTGGGCAGTTACTCCGGAGGGAAGTACGCCCGCAACCACCGCTGATGTCGACATGACGGCAATGGCAATCCAAGCGCTGACTCCGTACTACAACACCCGCGAGGATGTCAAGGACGCTGTCGATAAAGCGCTGGTCTGCCTGTCCGGAAAGCAGTTGGAAGACGGTCGTTTCCAGTCGTGGGGTACCACGAACTCTGAATCTGCGGCACAGGTCGTTGTTGCGCTCAGTGCGCTCGGTATCGATGCGGACAAGGATACCCGCTTCGTCAAGAGTGGCAATTCCGCACTTGATGGACTCCTGTCCTTCGCCGTAAAGACTGGTGGCTTCGGTCACGACGATAATGTTGTCAACCAGATGGCAACGGAGCAGGCTTATTATGCGCTGGCTGCGTATGACCGCTTCGACCGTAAGGCAAAACGTCTGTACGACATGAGCGACGTTGTGCCGATGGAAGATGTGGATGCGCAAGGTGTCATCGCCCTGATTAACAATATTGGCTACGTTGACGAATATAGCTATAACCGCATCGCGGACGCACGCAGCGCCTATGACAACCTCTCTGCTGCCGACAAAGCGAAGGTTACAAACTACAGCATTCTGGAAGATGCCGAGGACGCTTACAAGACAATCCTCCGTAAAAAGCAGTCCGAGCGTTACAAGGAACTCAAGGCGCACTATGACGATCTTCTGAACGACAAAACCAAGAAGTACGGTACCGCCGCAAAGAAGAAACTCGCAAGCATTCTCCAGCAGGCACAGACGGATATGAACGCCGCAGTTTCTTGCGAACGGGTGGAGGAAATCTTCCAAAAAGCCATGTCCGATCTGAATGCTGTGAAGCCGGGTGATATTGAAGTCACCTTCCGACTCATCGGTGCGCTGGAAGCAACACAGGACGTAAACCTCACAAGTGACAGCTACCTGCCCGAATACGTCACATGGGTTCCCACCAAAACGTATGCGCTGCAAGAGAATGCTACGGTTTATGACCTCTTTACCGAGGCCATGAAGGATGCCGGCTTGCGGTATATCGGTGCGGAAAGCAACTATGTCAGCACCATCTATGCCCCGTCCTGCCTTGGCGGATACGCCTTGAGCGAGTTTACCAATGGCACGCGCTCCGGCTGGATGTACACCGTCAACGGCACACACGTCAACAAAGGTCTGCAATACTGGACGCTGAACGACGGTGATGTAGTCATCTGGCACTATGTCAACGACTATGCCCACGAAGTCGCAGACTGGTTTGACGATCCGAATTACCCGTCGCTTGGCAATGGAACCTACTACAACGGCTGGCTCCGCGCTGCGGACATCAGCCCCGAACAGTATGTCAATGAGCTGCTGGGCAAGATTTTGAAGGTTGGCAAGAACGGCACGGTCGAACCGAAGCTGACATTCCAGCACATCGGCAAGTCTGTTACCTTCACTTTCAAACCGGACACCGGCTATAAGGTCAAGGACGTCAAGGTCAACGGCAAGTCTGTCGGCGCAGTCAAGACCTATACCATTGACAAGCTCACGGTATCGACCAGAATCGAAGTTGAGTTCACCAATGGTAAACTTCCGTTCACGGACGTGCGTGAAAGCGACTGGTTCTACGAGGATGTTGCATTCGCGTATGAAAACGGTCTGTTCGCAGGCACGAGCGACACAACGTTCTCTCCGAACGCATCCATGACCCGCGCGATGCTCGTCACGGTTCTGTACCGACTGGAAGGTCAGCCCGCAGTCAACGGACGCAGCGGATTCTCGGATGTCCAGTACAACGGCTACTATGAGGACGCTGTGACGTGGGCAGCCGACAACGGCATCGTCAACGGCACCAGCACCACGACGTTCTCTCCGAACGCAAACGTCACGCGTGAGCAGATGGCGGCAATTCTGTACCGCTATGCGCAGCACAAGAAGTACAATACCGCCGCAAGCTCCGGCTTGAATGGATTTACAGACCACGCAAGCGTGTCCGGCTATGCCGCGGCTTCGCTGGAATGGGCTGTTGCCGAAAAGCTGGTCAACGGCAGCGCCGGCAAGCTCATGCCGACCGGCAACGCTACCCGCGCACAGGTTGCAGCCATTCTCCACCGCTTCGTGGAAAACGTGGCGAAAACCACAAAATAATCACTTTGCAGCACAGGACTGCCCCCATTTGGGGGCAGCCCTGCTTGCCGCATTTATAGGGGGAAATACAAATGAGAAGAACCAAACGAATTGCATGGATTCTGACCCTCGCGATCCTTTTGACGCTGACGGTTCCCGCGTTGGCGGCGTCCAGCGTCCAGAATGAAGTACAAGGCAGCGCCGCCTATATGGTGTCCGCTGTCAAAGCGCCGGAGGTCGGCTCCATCGGCGGCGAATGGGCAATTATCGGTCTTGCCCGTTCCGGTTACGCTGTTCCCGCAAATTACTACGAAGATTACTATGCGCGCGTCGAGAAGTACGTCAAGAACTGCTCCGGCGTGCTGCATGAAAGAAAATACACTGAGTATTCCCGCGTCATTCTCGCGCTGACTGCCATCGGGCGCGATCCGTCCAAGGTCGCGGGCTACAATCTCCTAATGCCCCTCGGAGACTTTGAAAAAACCATCTGGCAGGGCATGAACGGCCCCATCTGGGCGCTCATCGCGCTCGATTCCGGGAATTACGAAATTCCGAAGAATCCCAGCGCCAAAACGCAGGCAACCCGGCAGCTTTATATCGATGAAATCCTGAATAATCAGATGAAAGACGGCGGCTGGAGTCTCACCGGCACCGGCGATTCCGACGTGGACATTTCCGCAATGGCATTGCAGGCGTTGGCAAAATATCAGGACCAGAAAGCGGTCAAGAGCGCAACAGACAAGGCACTGGATTATCTCTCCGATGTGCAGGACAGCAAAGGCGGCTATGCGTCGTGGGGAACGACGAACGTCGAATCTGTCGCGCAGGTTGTTGTTGCGCTCTGCGAGCTTGGAATTGACCTTGGAGACAGCCGCTTTGTGAAAAACGGTCATACCTTGACGGATAATCTTCTCTCTTTCCGGCAGTCTAACGGCGGCTTCTACCACGTTCTCGACGGTTCGGACGGCAATAATCAAATGTCCTCGGAACAGGGCTTCTATGCCCTCGTCGCCATTGACCGCGCAGCGAATGGTCAAAACAGCCTGTACCGTATGGGCGACGTGACCAAGAACACCTCGAAACCCAGCACGAGCGTTAGCAAGGGCAACGTGGACGCTTCTGTGAATGTCCCCGGCGTAACCGCTCCCGGTACAACGTTCTCGGACATCAAGAATCATGCAAACAAAGCTGCTATCGAAGAACTTGCATCCCGCGGCATCATCAATGGCATGGGTAAGGGCACGTTTGCACCGAATAAGACGATGACGCGCGCGGAATTTGCTGCTATTGTCACCCGCGCCCTCGGTCTGGCTGCAAAGGATACGAAAGTCTTTACCGACGTTCCCAGCAGCAAGTGGTATGCCGGTTACATCGGCACAGCCAACAGCAGCGGCATCGTCAACGGCGTTGGCAGCGGCAAATTCAATCCGGACGGCACCATCACCCGGCAGGAGGCCGCCGCGATGGTAGCAAGGGCGGCGAAGCTCTGCGGGCTGGACACTGCGATGGGCGCGGCAGCGACAAAGGATATGCTGGCGCAGTTCGGAGACTACCGCAGCGTGGCATCCTGGGCAAAGGAACCGATGGCGTTCTGCTACTCCGTCAATATCCTCGACCAGAGTGACCTCAATATCGAACCTACAAAGGCGATTCTGCGCTGCGAGATCGCGCAGATGCTTTACAATATGCTGAGCGCTGCGGAGTTGATCTGATATGACATTTTGGCAGAAACACAAATGGAAAATCCTTGCGCCGGTACTGATCGTACTGGTGCTGGCGGCGGCGTTCATTTTTGGCGACCGGAATATGCCGAAGCAGAAAGACCCATTGGCACAGCCGACCGTTGCTGCCCCGGTGGAGACACCGGCGCAGAACGCGGCGGAATCAAATACGCCGGACAAGGTTGAGACAGAACCGACGCAGACGCCCACAGAAAACGTCTCAGAGCCGTCTGACGACCCGCAGGCAGACAAACCCGCACGGACTGACACCGAGCCGCCAGAGTATCTTTCGCCGGAGGAAATCCAGGCAAGTGCAACCGGCGAATATGAAGAAGTGGGCGGCATGATGATCGACACCGGCACAGGCAAGGACAAGTACCAGACCGACCCCGTGCCGGAGGGCAAGCCAATTCCAGTCGAGCCGGAGGACGTGGAAATTGGCGATGCGGAATACACCTGCACCCTCTCCATCTCCTGCGCGACAATCCTTGACAATATGGGCCTTTGTAATAAGGAAAAGCGTGAGCTGGTGCCGGAGGACGGCTGGATTCTGGAACCAATGACCGTTACATTCTACGAGGGTGAAAGTGTCTTTAATGTTTTGCAGCGTACCTGCAAACAGCAGAAGATCCACATGGAATTTGAGAACACGCCGATCTACAATTCCGCCTATATCGAAGGAATCAATAATCTCTATGAGTTTGACGTTGGTAACACTTCCGGTTGGATGTACAAGGTCAACGGCTGGTTCCCCAATTACGGATGCAGCCGGTATCAGCTGCAAAACGGCGACGTGATTGAGTGGGTCTATACCTGTGACCTCGGAGATGATGTGGGCGGCGGCTACGCGACTGGAAGCGAATGAGAAACAAAGACGCCTTTTCAGGCTACCATCCGACGATCAATTTTTTATACTACGCGCTCGTTCTTCTCTTTTCGATGTGCCTGATGCACCCGGTCTATCTGGCAATTTCTCTGACCGGTGCGCTGGCGTATGACATCTATCTCAAGGGCAGAAAAGCGGTGCGCTTTGCCGTCATGGGGCTTCTCCCCATGGCGGCCGTTGCCGCGCTCGTCAACCCGGCATTCAATCACGAAGGTCAAACGATTTTGACGTACCTGCCCTCCGGCAATCCGCTGACGCTGGAGTCCATGCTCTACGGCGTGGCCGCGGCTGTCATGTTGGCAAGCGTCGTATTGTGGTTTTCGAGCTACAACGAGGTGATGACGTCAGATAAGTTCGTGTACCTGTTCGGGCGCGTCATCCCGGCGCTGTCTCTTGTTCTCTCCATGGCGCTGCGCTTTATCCCGAAGTTCAAGGCGCAGATGCAGGTCGTCTCCGAGGCGCAGGCGTGCATCGGGCGCGACACGAAAAACGGCAGCGTGATTCGTAGGGTTTCTAACGCAATCAAGATTTTCTCCATCATGGTAACGTGGTCACTTGAGAACGCGATTGAAACAGCGGATTCCATGCGGTCGCGCGGCTACGGTCTGCCTGGGCGCACGGCGTTTTCCATCTATCGTTTTGATGATAGAGACAAAAACGTTCTCGCGTGGCTGATCTTCTGCGGCGCGTACATTCTTTCGGGCTGGTTGGCAGGCGGAATGTATTTTAGGTATTACCCTACTGTTAAAACCGCCTTATGGACGCCATTGACGATCAGCTTCATGTTCGTGTATCTGGCACTTGTTCTTACCCCCGTGATTCTCGACCGAAAGGAGGACAGGCAGTGGAAATCTTTACAATCCGAAACCTGAATTTTGCATATCCGGAACAGGAAAAGAACGCAATCACCGACCTGTCGCTGTCCGTCCAGCCGGGCGAGTTTCTGGTGCTCTGCGGCCCCTCCGGGTGCGGCAAAAGTACGCTGCTCCGGCAGCTCAAAACCGTTCTCGCGCCGCATGGACGCAGAAGCGGTGAAATCCTGTTTGAAAATACGCCGCTTGACGCGCTATCCCAGCGCGAACAGGCTGAGAAGATCGGCTTTGTCCAGCAAAGCCCCGAAAACCAGATCGTCACCGACAAGGTCTGGCACGAGCTGGCGTTCGGCCCCGAATCCATCGGCTATGACACGCCGACCATCCGCCGCCGCGTGGCGGAAATGGCATCGTTTTTCGGGATTCAGGAATGGTTTTATAAGCCGGTCACAGAGCTGTCCGGTGGGCAAAAGCAGCTCTTGAATCTCGCTTCCGTTATGGTCTTGCAGCCAAAGGTGCTGATTCTGGACGAGCCGACGAGCCAGCTTGACCCGATTGCCGCGTCGGATTTTCTTGCGACGCTTGGCAAGATCAACCGCGAATTGGGAACGACCATCCTCCTGACCGAACATCGTCTGGAAGAAGCGTTCTCCTTTGCGTCGCGTGTCGCGGTCATGGACGGCGGCAAGCTCCTTTGCACCGGCACGCCCGCCGAAGTGGGCGCGGAATTAAAGTCCAGCGGCAACGCGATGTTCCTCGCCATGCCCGCCGCCATGCGCATCTGGAGCGCTACGGATTCTACGGTGACTTGTCCGGTATCCGTCTGCGACGGCCGAAACTGGCTGCTCGACTATGCAAAAACGCATGAATTGC
>ERZ773145.1169-NODE-1169-length-22748-cov-4.764112_pt1 | contig 22748 bp, 11 predicted proteins | sample MGYA00580848_ERZ773145 | MGnify/ENA primary metagenome ERZ773145 (study PRJEB29015, sample SAMEA2737858) | human gut metagenome | biome: human gut; feature: human-associated habitat; material: faeces | place: China | collected 2012 ... | reverse complement strand
CGTGTGAAAGCGCGGGGAACCGTGCGGCTTATTCGTGCGTTTAAGGGTACTTCTTAAAAGTACGAATAAGCTGCACAAAATGCAGACTTTTTAAGGGGGAAGCCCTTTTCCCGGAGGGCGAACACACATGAAAAAATTTCTTGAAAGGTTCCCGTGGGTGCAGCAGGCTGGCTGCGGCGTACTGATCTGTGCGCTGCTGCTGAGTATCTGTCTGCCGCTCATGGGTATGCGGTCGGTCGAGCCGGATAATCCCATCCTGCAAGCCGCACCGCAGGAGATCACCGTCCTGCAAGCGGGACAAGCGCCCGGCCATGCCGGAAACGGCGAAGCCGAAAGCACCGGCACAGCCGGTTCCGGCGGCAGCGCCGATAGCGAGCTGACCGGCGAGCAGGAGCGGCCTGACCCGGAGGAAACGGAAAATCAGGCGGAGCAGGGACAGGACACCCAACCGGAGCAGCAGCCGGAATCGAAGCCCCAGCAGGAAGTCCTGGCCGATGCCGCCATCGGTACGAACACGGATTCCAACAAGGGCGACGAGGGCGAGGAAGCCGGAGACACCGGCGAAACAGACGAGGATCTGTCGGAAACAGAACTTGACCTCGGTGCGCTGCTGACGTGGTACAAGTACGGCTCACAGGCAAGCTCCATGGTCTGCGCACCCGGAGACTCTGTCGGCAAGCGCGTCTTACTGGCCCAGCTCGACCGCGGCAGACTGCGCTATGAACTGAACCTCACCGGCCTTGACGCAGACGACGCGGAGGTCACCGGCGTACAGGTCGCGGCCGGCAACGGCGTACCGCAGGATGCGGATACGCGCGGTGTGCTGGACATGACGCTGCCGGACGGCGCGGAGTACCAGAACTATATCCTGACCGCGCAGGCGCATGCCACGCAGAAAAACCAGAAGGGCGAGACCGTGGAGACGGATGTGGAATTTGCGTTCGTGCTTCGCTTGGAGAGCGGTATTGATCTGGATTTGCAGCTCACCTGGCAGCCGACCGGTCAGGCTACCTGTCCGGCCAACGGATCTGTCAGCCGCACGGTCAAGAGCGATACGCTGACCGAGGGCAGATTTACATATGCGCTGACCTTTTTGGGTGAAAACGCAGACAATGCAATCATCCGCACGGCGGAATACTGGGCGACGGACGGCGAACGCGGCACGCTCTCAGAGTCCGGCGAGATCCAAATGGCCGCGGCAGACGGCAAGGACACGGAAACCTACTATCTCGCCGTGACCGCCGAGGTGCTGGGGCAGACCATCAGCTATACGTTCGTCGTGACATATGAGGATGGCTTGGATCTTCAACTCCAGTTTGTATGGTATGAAAAATCCGTCACGGCGCAGACCGTTCTCTGCGATGCGGACAAGCGTGCAGCGCTGACCATCAAGCATAACCAGATCAGCAACAGTGAGCTTTTGTATAAGCTTGCCCTGACCGGCAGAAGCGCGGAGGATGCGCAGATCACAAGCGCCAGCTTCAACGGAGCCGCTATGAACACGGACAGCGGTTCTGTCCAGCTCGAATCTGCCGAGAACAGCGCGAGCTATACCGTCCTCGTGACCGCAGCGGTCAAGGATCGCACGGTGAACTTCACGGTCACCATCCGCTACCAGAGCGATGTCAGCATGGAGATGTCCTACACGGTCATGGAAGACGGCACAGCGAAGCCGTGTGTGCTGACGTGCGAGAACAAGAGAACCGTCAACGCCGAGCCAGTCTATGACGATCAGCTGACGGAAGGACTGCTCACCTACACATTCGCAATCCGTGGTGAAGAAGCGGCAGATGTGACCATCCAGTCTGTCCGCTGCTACCAGACCGGCAGCTTTCAGACAATCACGCTCCCATCCCCCAGCGGCAGCGTGACGCTGCTGTTGGACGGCGACAGAACCGGCGACAACACATTCACGGTCACGGCCGCCAGTTCGGGTGGCGAAAGCTATACGTTCATTTTTAGCATTCCGTACAAACATCGCGGCGAAAACAAGGTCAAAATCCAGACCAACCTGCATGACGGCGACACCGTCACCAACGGGCAGGAGGTCAACCTGACCGTTGAAGCATGGACGGAGGATGCCCAGGGAAACCGCGTCAGCCATATCCTTGCCACTGGCACGGAAACAAAGCTGACCGTCCAGCTGGACGGCAAAACCGTGCAGTTTGAAAGCAGCTCCGGCTATGTGCAGCAGTATCTGCTTGTTCCGGAGAATCTGGATGTGGGCGACCGGAATGAACATGAGCTGTATATCTACGCCGAGGATGAAAAGGGCAACTTCGGTGAGCTGCGCCTGAAGCTCATCGGCAAACGCACCGAAGAAGGTCAGAAGATCGGCACGGCCAGCATCTATATTGACATGAGCGTGCTGGGCCTCGGCGTTCGCGGACCCATCAGCTATGATGTGCTGTCCAAAGAGCCTGTTTCCTACGCGGTGGCAAAGGCGGTGTGGGATTATGACGCGGGCGACCCGTTCGGCACAGCAACATCCAGCTTCCACTGGCCTGCCAGCCGCTGCTTTTACAGCGGCACGCTGGACACCGGCTTTTACTTGGAAACGATGGACGACGGTTCCGGCCTGGGCAGCCGCGCGAATGCACTCAGCGGAAACTGGAGTCAGTTCGGCAGTACAGAGGACGAAATCCTCGCCGGAATTGACAGTCACTTCGGCGCGGGCAGCAATGAAGCAATCCTCTGGCGCTGCATCTACCGCAACGGCATCCCGCTGTCCAGCACCAGCACCGGCATCGGTGAGTTTGATTACACAATGGGTTCCGGCTGGATGTACTCCATCGGCGGTGCGGACTTCTACCCCGGTTCGCCCATGTCCGGCTATTACCTGCAGGACGGTGATACCCTGACGCTCCGCTACACGCTGGCCTACGGCTGGGATGTCGGCACGGGCGAAAGCGGCTACGGCAATAACGTGGGCTACTGCATTACCTGCATGAACGGCAGCTGGTCCGTTCATCACAGCTACGAGACGGTCACGGTGGAGGATGGTACGACAAAGTACGTCTGCCGCAGCTGCGGTATGGTCGAGGGCTGCCCGCATGAAAACAAGGAATATCAGGATCAGGGCGGCGGAATGTGCGTGCAGGTCTGTAAAGATTGCGGCGAGAAGATCGGCGTGCCGCGTGCACATGAGCTGGAATATACCGCAGACGAGGGTGCAGATACGCATACCGCGAAGTGCAGGAACTGTGACTTTACGGAACAGTCCCCGCACGAGTGGACAGAGCTGACCGACACAGCGACCTGCACCGAAGCGGGCGTGAAAACCTCCAAGTGTGAGATCTGCGATGCGCAGAAGGAAGAAGAATCCCCCGCGGCCGGGCATAAGCCGCAGAACGTGTGGATCGTCGATGATGACCATAAGCACCACTATCAGGAATGCCAGATCTGCGGCGAAAAGCTGGAGGACACCGTAGGCGTGCACAACTATGTCCCGTATGGCGGCGATTGGCAGTGCAGCGTCTGCGGCCAGATACACGGCTTTGACTGCGACGGTACGCTGATACCGGATGCATCACGGTCTACCTGCTCGCACTTGATCGGCTACTGCTCAGACTGTGGCCTGGAACTGGAGAAGATCGGTTCAGAGGGCGAGTTTACAGACTATCATACGTTCAGCGCGGGCGTCTGCACGGTTTGCGGCACGCCAGACCCGAACTACAAGCCGCCGACACCTGACCCCGATCCGGGCGAAGGTGGAGACACTGGCGGTGGCGGTGACACCGGTGGCGGCGGCGACGGCGGAGACACCGGCGGTGGAGATGACGGCGGGGACACCGGCGGTGGAGATGACGGCGGAGGAGACTCCGGCGGAGATCTGTAAGGAACATCATAAAAGAAAGAAATAACGATAGGAGCAGATTTATGAATACAAAGATCAATGAGATTTTACAGGAGATCGAGTCCGTCATCGTCGGCAAAAATGAAATTGTCGAGAAAATTCTAATGGCAATTCTGGCGCAGGGCCACGTTCTCATGGAGGACGTGCCCGGCGTCGGCAAGACCACGACAGCCATGGCCTTTGCAAAGGTTCTGGGCTTGGAGACGCGCCGTGTGCAGTTTACGTCGGACACCGTGCCGTCGGACATCATCGGCTTCTCTGTCTATGACAAAAAGGCGGACGAATTTGTCTATAAGCCCGGCGCGATCATGACGAATCTGCTGCTGGCAGATGAAATTAACCGTACCTCCAGCAAGACACAGTCCGCGCTGCTGGAGGCCATGGAGGAGCACAAGGTCACAGTCGATGGCAAGACGTATGCCCTGCCAGACCCGTTTATCGTCCTCGCTACACAGAACCCGGTGGGCTCTGCCGGTACGACGATGCTGCCGAACTCCCAGCTTGACCGTTTTCTGATTCGTGTCAGCATGGGTTACCCCGACCACAAGAGCAGCGTCAATATTCTCCGCGACCGCCATGTAGATAACCCGCTGGATCGGGCGTATGCGGTGGTCAACAAGGAAGAACTGCTGGGACTGGTGCAGGACGTGCGCAAAGTGGATATGCGCGACGCCGTTCTGGACTATGTGACCACGCTCGTGGAAAAGACCCGCACCCATCCGCAGGTCGCGCTCGGCGTCAGCCCGCGCGGCGCGCTCGCGCTCTGCCGGATGGCCAAGGCGCACGCCTTCCTCGCCGGCCGCGATTTCGTCGTGCCGGAGGACGTTGCGGCCGTCTTCCCGGACGTCTGCGCGCACCGTCTCATTTTGTCGGCCAAAGCCCGCATGATGGAGGAAAAGCCGGAATCCGTTCTGGCCGAAATCCTCAAAACAACGGATATGCCGGTGCTGAAAAAATGAAGATAGTACGAAAAATTGTCTGGCTGCTGCTGACGCTGGGGCTTCTCATCCTTGCCGTCCAGACAGCCAGCCCCATCGCGCTTGGCCTTGCCGCCTGCATGGTGCTGCTGCCGCTTTTGTGTCTGCCGGTCAATCTGTACGCGGCGAAAAAGCTGAGGCTGGCGGTCAGGCTGCCCGTGAATCTGCGCAAGAGTGAGAGCGGCGTGGCAGAGCTGACTGTGCAGAATCCAACATGGCTGCCGATTTGCCAGATTGCCTGCCGTGTGTGCCTGGAAAACCAGCTGAACGGCGAAACGCAGGTTGTAAACGTGAGCGGCGGCATCTGGCCGAAGGGCAGGCGGACAATGAAGATTTCTCTGCAAAGCCCGTGGGGCGGCAGAATCCGTTTGACCGTAGAATCCGCCCGTTTGTATGACTGCTTCGGTCTCATCGGCGTGAAAACACAGCTTGACGCGCACGGGGCCTGCGTCGTGCAGCCGGATACGTTTTTGCAGACGCTGGTGATCTCTCCTGCCGCGGCGCATATTGACGATACCGAGGATTATTCCAACGAGCGTCCCGGCTATGACCTTTCAGAGATGTTCCAGATCCGTGACTACGTTCCCGGCGACAGCCAGCGGCAGATTCACTGGAAACTCAGTCACAAGTATGGCAAGCTGATCGTCAAAGATCCGTCGCTGCCGATCGCGCGCTCTGCCGCGGTATTCTGGGAGCGCACGGAAGAAGCCCCGACGGCAGACAGAACAGATGCGGAAGCCGAGATTGTCGTCTCCGTCTGCCGGAACCTTCTCTCCCAGTCCGTCCAGTTCACAGTCGGCTGGAACGAGGGCAACACGGGCCGCTGCGTGTTCCAGCAGATTCGGGATATGGACGACCTCATCGGTCTGCTTCCGCGCCTGTTTACGGCGAAAGCGGCTACGGGCGCATCCGGCGCGTCGCTGCTTCTCCAAGAAGTACCGGTTGGAAGCTGGTCTCACCTGATTTACGTTTCCGGAGAACAGCAGGCGGAAACGGAGCAGCTTTCCACGATTGGCCGCCTGACCGCGCTTGTCTGCGGTGAACGGTTTAATGAGAAGGATTACGCTGCGCAGCTCTCCGAGCTGGAACTGTAAGGAGGGCAGGCTATGAAGAACAAAAGAAATACCGGCCTGCGTGCCGGCGTTTACCAGGAAAGCAGCGATCAAAAAAGTACGCTCTTTGATCTGCTTGCCAACATCCTGATTTTCCTCGCGTTTGCCGCAGTTTGTTACACGGTAAGCGGCTTCTCTGCAATGCTCTGGCTGCTTGGGGCAGGTATTCTGACCTGCATCGCCGCCGCAATCATCCGGCATTTCCAGAAGACAAAGCTGCTGTTCCCCATCCTGCTGGCGGCTTTGCTGCTCGTTGTCCTGTTCGCGCGAAATCCGCTCCTGAACGGCTTCGGCGCGGCATGGAATACGCTGCGTGACCTTTGGGCAGCGGAAAAAGGCATCCTCCTGCCGCTTGCCGAAACAGACGGCACCGGCCTCTGGCTGGCAGGGATTGTGACCGGCATTCTGCTGGCATTGTTGGCGCTTGCATTTTCCCATGTGCCGACGCTGGCGGCGGCAGCTTTGACGGCGCTCTGTGTAGCGGCAGCGTTTGTGCAGCCGGGCTTCCTGCTCCTTGCAGCGGCAGCGATTGCTCTGCTGATGCTGACCTGGCAGAAAAGCAAAAACGCCGTCTCGGCGGCGAGCTTCCTGCTTGTGGGCGTGATCGTCGCGGGCATAGCCGCAATTTCCCTGCAAACAGGCACAATGCAGGCCCTTTCGGAAAATGCGAAGAACGCTTTGCACTACTGGCGCTACGAAAAAGCGGGAGAAGTCCTTCCGGAGGGCAATCTGTCCGAGCCGGTTACAAAGACAGAAAGCACAGATACGATTCTGTCTGTCACGGCGGATACGGCGCAGACGCTCTATCTGCGCGGCTTCGTCGGTGATACCTACGAAAATGAAACATGGGCTGCGCTGGATTCGCAGACTGCAGCAGAGGAAAAAGACCTCTTTTACTGGCTGCATCAGTCCGGCTTCTATCCGCAAAGCCAGTTGGCTTCTGCGGCCCGGCTGATGGGCAATTACCAGTCCGGCAGCGTCAGTGTGCAGAATCTTACCGGGTGCAGTCTGTACCGCTATGAGCCGTGTACGATTCTTCCGGAACGCGCAGGTCTGGCAAAAAACAGAATCCAGCCGTCCGCAGTCGAAACGAGCGGTCTGCGCGGTGAGCGCGGATATTCTTATGAGACCGTTTCGGACGCACAGACCCTGCTGCCGGAGCTGCTGGACTTTTTGCAGAATGACACATCGGACGGCGTGAAATCGTACTTACAGATGGAAAGCGCGTACCGCGAGTTTGTGTATTCCTACGCGCTGTCCGTTCCCGCAGAATTCCGCGCGCAGCTCGGCGCGGTGCTGGATCAATGCTGCGAAAGCTACGGCCCGGAAAACAGCCTGACGAAAGAGCAGGCGCAGACGGCGGCGCTGGCGTTTCTGGAATTGTGCTTTGACGGAAGCGGCAATATTGCGCTGCCGCTGACCGACACGGTGGACGGCACAACGTACCAGTACGCAACCGTCGCGGCCTTGGCGCTGCGGTATTACGGCATCCCTGCCCGCTATGTCGAGGGATATACGGTCAAGGCCGCAGAAAACGAGCCGACGAGCGTGGACGCAAGCGCCGCGGGCGCATGGGTCGAGGTGTTTCAGGACGGCGTGGGCTGGCTGCCGCTGGCGCTGACGCCGGGCCTTGAAGATCTCTCCGCCGAGCAGACCGAGAGCGGCATCAAGCCGGTCGGCGCGGGCAAGGAAGGAAACGGCGATGGCCCCCGCGTAACGGAAGGTCAGGAGCTGGAGCAGGACAACGCAGAGCCGGACAATTCGGAGGACAACACCCCGGACGGCGGTCAGCGGACAGGGCTTCTCCACAAGCCTGCATTCTGGATCATCCTTATTGCGGTGCTGCTGCTTCTGCTGCTTGCGGCCATCTTCATCCGTCATGCGGTCATCCTTAAAAAGCGGAACGAAACGTTCACGCAGGAAGACCAGTCTGCCGCAGCTGCCTGCCTGTTTACAGACTGCGCGGCGATGCTGGCCGCAATGGGCTTCAAGCGCGGCACGGGTTCCATGCTGGAGCTTTGTGAAACGGCAAAGGAGCAGCTTGGCGAGGAGTATGCCGCGAAGCTGCACGATATGACCATGTATAACGCACAAGCGCTGTTTTCCAGCCGTGCGATCACGCCGGAGCAGCTTGCCGAAATGCACATGTTCTACGACACGACGCTGGAAAGCCTGAAAACACGCTGCAAGCCGCTTCACAAGCTGCGGCTGAAATGGCTGAATTGTCTCTACTGATGGGAGGTAACCCTATGAAACTGAAACGAATGACCACCGCCTTGCTCCTGCTGGCGATGCTCCTGTCCTGCCTGCCGCTCAGCGTGCTGGCAGCGGATGCAGAGCCAGTTGAAGCGGAAGAAACCGTGGATACCGTGCCTGCGGAAACTGCGGATGAGGAAGTGACCACAGAAGAACCTGTGGAGGAAGCTGCAATTTCGACGCAGGCGGTCAATGCAAGCGGATATTTCTATTTTTCCGCTGAAACGGCAAATAAGCTGCTCATCGCGCCAACGCGGATCGCCTTTACGGACGGCCAGACCATCCGGCAGGCGCTGTACGCAAGCCAATATAGCTTTGCGGAGAGCAACAGCAGCGGCTTTATTACAACGATCGAGGGTGTCAACGGCAACTATACCTATGGCAGTACGCCGGAGGGTGTTGCGCTTGACAGCGCTGCCAATACGGTGACGCATTTCCGCTTCAGCGAAGCCACGAACAGCACACTGTCCTCCGGCCTGCAAACGCTGATGCAGGTCATGGCAGACTATCTGACGGAAGAGGCCGATGTGCAGAATGCTGCGGCGAAAGAATATCAGGCGGCGCTGAGCGGCTATCTGAGTGTTACCAGTGAGAACGCGCAGAGCTATGCAGACGCGATCACGGCAAAGATCAATGCCTATAAAAACGGGCAGAACACCAAATACACCGTGACCTTCTCCGGCTATTCCGGCAGCAGCTTTACTGTGTCTGCGGCCAACGACTACGGGAAACAGTTCACAGACCGCAACCATACCGGTACGCTCCAGCTCCCGGCGGGCGGCTATACTTTCTATGTCCGGCAGGACAACCGCATGGTCTCCGGCAAGATCACGGTCAGCGGTGCAATGACGGTAAATGCCAGCCTGCCCACCGGAGACTGGTTCAATGAGGGCACACTCAAGATCTCAAGCGGCTATGCGGATGACTTTGACGCGAACTGCTACAAATATACGCTGCAAAATCATACCGCAACCGTGCAGGTGCCGGACAGCTTTACGGGCCGCTTGTATCCGTATTTTGAACTGAGCACCACCGGAACCGGCGCGAAAATCAAAGCTGTTTATACGGATGTAAGCGGCGCGGTCAGAGAAAAGGACATTCCGGCGGAATCCAACGCGATCAGCATTGACAATGCGCTCTCCCGCGGCGCGACTGGCAATACGGTCATTCTCCGTGCCAGCAAAGCCGATTCAGACAACTATACGCAGAGCATGGATCTGACGCTCCAGCTCGACCGTATGCCGACGCTGGGAAGTCTTCGCGTGACCAATGCGGCAGGCACGGCGCAGGCCGCGACGGAGAGCTTCTCCAGCACGAAGACAGAATATACCTATAAGATCCTCGATTCCGAACAGAAACTGAAAATTTATCCAACCGCCACAGTCTCCGGGTCTTCTATCACGGTCAACGGAAACGAGCTGGCCGCAGACGGCAGCGCGACCGTGACGATCTCCGGCGAAACGACGGTTATGATTGCAGTTTCCTCCGGAAACTACACGACGACCTATACATTGACGATCCAACCGGGCCAAGGAAAGAAGGTCACATTCAAGACTGCCAGCGATGTGACGCTGACGGTCGTGAATAAGAACGGCGAAGAGCTTGCCTATACCAAAACAGTCGGCACCGGAGGCACGATCAATTATCTCTACACGCTCGTACCGGGCGACGATTACTCGTATGTTGCGACGCAAGGTACTTATTACCACGCGCGAAAATCCTTTACGCTTGGCAGCAACGAGGTCATTGAGGTATCGGTCGTACAAGGAGATTGGCTGACTTCATTGGCACTCGGAAACAGTGAAAACACGGGTAGCAAGGGAAATCTTTTCCCAGAAGCATCGTTCTCAAAGAGCACTCATACATACACAGTGAATGTTCCGGATTATTCCAGCGCAGTCTACGCATGGGTAACAGTCGCACGTGGAAGCTGCAACGCCGTATACCCCAGACAAAGCAGCGCAAGTGGAGGTTCAGCTACCGTATCAGTTGTGATTCCGAGTAAACTGACAGGTACAAATCTTATGCAGGCCCTTCTCACTGGCAGTGCTTATAGTAATGTGCTTACATTCAGAGTGTCTTACTTAGACAAAAGCGTAGATGTAACATATTACACAGACTATATGATTTGCCTTGAGCGGACGCTGAGTTTGAAAAATATGAGCGTGAGCGTTCAAGGTGGACAAGTTCTTATGAATCGCAGCGGTGGTACTGGTTTTTCTCGTACTGAAACGGATTATTCTGTTCTCGTTCCGGCTGCAGCATCATCCTTAAAAATTACAGTTCAGACACACACGGACTCCCCTAGGTATGGGGACACAGATAATGGATATCTGGTTTCCGTAAACGGGAAGAATGTGGGAATCGTTGAAAATGCTGGGGCAGTTGAAGTCCCTCTAAATGGCACTGAGACAGACGAAGAAATCAAAATAGTCGTAACCAATATATACAACCAAAATGCTCATACAGAATATCGACTCACAATAAAGAAAGCGGCAACAACTGCCGTTGCATTCCAAACAAATCCGAAGAATGCTTTGATCTATATTTACGAACAGGGCGCTGGAAACCGTGTCTGGCCGACAGACGATGGAATCTTCGCGCTGTCGGAAGGCTTCACTTACTATTGCAGTATTTCGCTGTACGGATATGCTGCACAGGCAGGTGCGCTGCAAATCGTAAATGAAAGCGGTCAGACCGTTCTGCGCTTTGGCGAAGAAGAATATACGGATCCTTCTGCAGTGCCGATTACGCTGCAAAAGGCGGACGCAAACCCCAATATTGTTGATTTTAACGCAGAATGGGCAAACTTCCGCGGCACGGACAGCAACAACGGCGTTACAAGCGCAAAGACACCGATCAGCGCAGCGGACGGCATGCTGTATTGGGCTGTAAAACTGGGCGATGGGTATTCCTCCGATGCAGTCAGCAGCCCTATTCTTGTGGACAACTGCCTGATTGTTTATGCCGGTGAACACATTTACCGCGTGAATAAAGCCACTGGTGTAGTAGAAGCAACGGGTCAGATGGCTGGAAAATCCAGTTTCGCTATCAACGGGCCAACATATTATGATGGCATTCTGCTGGTGGGACTGTCCAATGGACGTATCCAGGCGTTCAGCGCCAAAACGCTGGAATCCCTGTGGCTGTACACCGATCCGCTGGGTGGTCAGCCGAACTGCCCAATCACGATATTGAACGGTTACGCCTATACCGGCTTTTGGAACGGAGAAGACAAAGACGGTAGTTTTGTTTGTGTCAGTTTGACGGATGAAGATCCGGAAAATCAAGCCGAGGAAAAAGCTGCTACATGGCGAATGGTGCAGAACGGAGGCTTCTATTGGGCTGGTGCCTATGCTTGCGATGATTTCGTTATGGTCGGAACAGACGATGGCAAGACAGCCTGCTCGTACCTCTATCTGCTTGACCCGCTGACCGGCAAAGTGCTGGACTCCCGAAGTGGCTTTGACGGCGATATCCGCAGTACGATCTGTTATGACAAAGACACCGATGCATACTATTTTACATCGAAAGGCGGAGGCTTTTACCGTATAAAAGTACAAGGCAAGACGATCACCGCCTGTGACGGAATGGAATTAAAGAATGGAATCAAAGATGAAACGGCCATGAGCACCTCCACGCCGGTCGTCTACAATGGCCGCGCCTATATTGGTGTCAGTGGCACAGGTCAGTTTACGGCATATTCCGGCCATAACATCACGGTCATCGACCTGGAAAACTTGGAAATTGCGTATAGTGTGCCGACACAGGGCTATCCGCAGACGAGCGGTCTGCTTACAACAGCGTATGATAGCTATGTCTATGTTTATTTCTTTGATAACTATACGCCGGGAACGCTCCGTGCTCTCAGAGATGCACCAAACCAGACATCAGCTGATTACACCACACAGGAACTCTACAAAGGGTATACCTATCAGGCACCATACGCCATTTTTACGCCTTATGGCGATCAGGCGCAGTACGCGATCTGCAGTCCTATCGCAGACAGCAACGGCACGATTTACTTTAAAAATGACTCTGCCTATCTTATGGCGTTCGGCAGAAGCGTTGAAACGATTAAGGTCACAAAGCAACCGGATAAGACACAGTATAGCGCCGGTGAAACCTTTGACAAAACCGGGATGGTTGTGACAGCGACGCTTTCGGACGGTTCGACGCGCGACGTTACTGACATGGTGTCCGCACCAACGGGCACGCTTGCGGACGGCACGACGGAACTCACGCTGGAGTTTGGCCGCGGCCAGACCATGTATCGTAATTTGCCGAACGGCAATAAGATGACTGCCGGCAATAAAATTGCAGCAATCACGACAACCATACAGATCCGCGTGGGCGATACAGCCGACAGTGGCACGCTTGCGGACGATATTACATGGAGCTTCCGCCCGGCTGTAAATACGCTTTCCATTGACGGCAAGATCCCGGAGGGGCATAAGGTTCTGATCGCCTGCTATGACGACAGCGGCAAGATGACAAAGCTGGAGGTTCGGACTGTCAGCGGCAGTGTGACGCTGCCAAACAGCGCAAAGATCCGCGTATTCTATATTGACGGCAACAGCAAGCCGCTCTGCGCGGCCGCCGCGGTTCTTGGATGATAAGGAGATGCAGCGTATGAAACGAATCGCTTCCAGAATGCTTTGTATCCTGCTCCTGCTTTCCCTGCTGCTCTCCCTGACCGCCTGCGGCAAACCGGAAACGCAGCTTGAAAAAACGGCCGGCTATCTGCAAGCGCAGGTAGCCGAGCCGGGAGCGGCCTCCATCGGCGGAGACTGGCTGATTTTTGGGTTGGCACGCTCCGACATAAAGGTTTCGCAGAAATACTTTGATACTTATTACAAAAATGTAGAAGCAGCAGTCCGCGAGAAAAACGGAATACTCAGTGAGCGGAAGTACACCGAGTATTCCCGCACCGTGCTGGCGCTGACCGCCATTGGAAAAGACCCGGCCAGTGTAGCTGGTTTCGACCTGCTGAAACCGCTGGCAGACTTTGAACAGGTCACCAAGCAGGGCATCAACGGCACGATCTTCGCGCTGCTGGCGCTGGACAGCGGGAACTACGAAATTCCTGAAAACCCGGATGCCGCCGTGCAGGCGACACGGCAGATGTATGTGGACGAGCTGCTCACGCGGGAGCTGCCGGACGGCGGCTGGACGCTGACCGGCGGCGAGCCGGACGTGGACATCACGGCAATGACGCTGCAGGCGCTTGCCAAATACCGCGAACAGCCGGAGGTTGAAGCAGCCGTGGAACGCGGCCTTGCCGTCCTTTCCTCCTTGCAGGAGCCGGACGGCGGCTATGCTTCATGGGGTTCCAGCAACAGTGAATCGGTCGCGCAGGTGATCGTGGCGCTGACGGAGCTTGGCGTGCCGCTGGACGACGAGCGCTTCGTGAAGAATGGCGTTACCGTCGAAGACGCGCTTCTGCGCTTCGCGCAGGAAAGCGGTGCGTTTGTACATGTTTTGGACGGCAGCGGCGGCGACGACGGCATGGCGACCGAGCAGGCATTCTATGCGCTGGCCGCGATCCACCGCGCCGAAACAGGCAAGACCACACTCTATGACATGACGGATGTGATGCAATGAAGCAGCTTTACAGACTGACCGCGCTTTTCCTGACGCTCCTGCTCCTTTGCGGATGCGCGGCGGGAAACGGCTATGGGAAACCCGAGCGGAAGGAAGGGCAGGATGAATACCTGACCGACCCCGTCCCGGAGGGCAAGCCGCAGCCGGTCGAGCCGCAGAACGTGACGGTCGGCGATACGGAATACACCTGCACGATCTCTATTTCCTGCGCGTCGATTCTGGACCATATGGATCTGTGCGACAAGGAAAAGGTGGAGCTTGTGCCGGAGGACGGCTGGCTGCTAAAGCCCGTGGAGGTCAGCTTCAAGCAGGGGCAGAGCGTCTTTGACGTACTCCAGCAGGTCTGCCGCGACAACAAGATCCACATGGAATTTTCCATGACGCCGATCTATAACTCGGCCTACATCGAGGGCATTGGAAACCTCTATGAGTTTGACTGCGGCGAGGTGTCCGGCTGGATGTACAAGGTCAACGACTGGTTTCCGAATTACGGATGCAGCCGCTATCAGCTTCAAAACGGCGATGTCGTGGAATGGGAATACACCTGCGAGCTGGGCAAGGACATCGGCGGCGGGTATGCGACAGGGAGTACGGAATGAGAAACAGAGACGCCTTTTCCGGCTATCATCCCATCATCAATTTTCTGTATTTCGCGCTGGTGCTGCTGTTCTCTATGTGCCTGATGCACCCGGTCTATCTTGCGATTTCTCTGACCGGCGCGCTGACCTACGATATTTACCTGAAAGGCCGGAAAGCGGTGCGGTTTGCCGTCATGGGGCTTCTCCCCATGGCGGTGCTTGCCGCGCTGGTCAATCCGGCCTTTAACCATGAGGGTGCGACGATTCTGACGTATTTGCCCAGCGGCAATCCGCTGACGCTGGAGTCCATGCTGTACGGCGTAGCCGCGGCGGTCATGCTGGCAAGCGTCGTTCTCTGGTTTTCCAGCTACAACGAGGTCATGACGTCAGATAAGTTCGTGTACCTGTTTGGGCGCGTCATTCCGGCGCTGTCGCTCGTTCTCTCCATGGCGCTGCGCTTTATCCCGAAGTTCAAGGCGCAGATGCAGACGGTCAGCGAAGCGCAGGCATGCATCGGCAGAGATACGAAAAACGGCAGCGTGATTCGTAGGGTTTCTAACGCAATCAAGATTTTCTCCATCATGGTAACGTGGTCACTTGAGAACGCGATTGAAACAGCGGATTCCATGCGCGCCCGCGGCTACGGTCTGCCTGGGCGCACGGCGTTCTCGATCTATCGTTTTGACGACCGCGACAAGGCCGCACTTGCTTGGCTGATCTTCTGCGGCGCGTACATTCTTTCGGGCTGGATGGCGGGCGGCACGTATTTCCGCTACTATCCGACTGTGAAAACCGCCGCATGGACGCCCCTGACCGTGAGCTTCATGTGCATCTATCTCGCGCTGGTGCTGACGCCGGTGATTCTTGATCGGAAGGAGGACAGGCAGTGGAAGTCTTTACAATCGACCATCTGAGTTTTGCATATCCCGAGCAGGAAAAGAACGCGATTTCCGACCTGTCGCTGTCCGTCCGTCCGGGAGAGTTTCTGGTACTCTGCGGCCCTTCCGGATGCGGGAAATCGACGCTTCTGCGGCAGCTCAAAACGGTTCTTGCGCCGCATGGCCGCAGAAGCGGCGAGATCCTGTTCGACGGCAGAAATCTTGATTCCCTTGACCAGCGCGAACAGGCAGAAAAAATAGGCTTTGTGCAGCAAAGTCCGGAGAATCAGATCGCGACCGACAAGGTCTGGCACGAGCTGGCGTTCGGGCTGGAATCCCTCGGCTATGATACCCAGACCATTCGCCGCCGCGTCGCAGAAATGGCATCGTTTTTCGGGATTCAGGAATGGTTTTACAAGCCGGTCACAGAGCTGTCCGGCGGCCAGAAACAGCTCTTAAACCTCGCGTCCGTGATGGTGCTTCAGCCGAAAGTCTTGATTCTCGACGAGCCGACGAGCCAGCTTGACCCGATTGCCGCGTCGGATTTCCTTGCCACCCTCGGCAAAATCAACCGAGAACTCGGCACAACGATCATTCTGACCGAGCATCGCTTGGAAGAAGCGTTCTCGTTTGCCTCGCGCGTGGCCGTCATGGACGGCGGCAAGCTCCTTTGCACCGGCACGCCTGCGGACGTGGGCGCAGAGCTGAAAAGCAGTGGGAACGCGATGTTTCTCGCCATGCCCGCCGCCATGCGCATCTGGGCGGCGACGGATTCTACAGCGGCCTGCCCCATTTCCGTCTGCGACGGCCGAAACTGGCTGCTCGACTATGCAAAAACGCATGAATTGCAGCCTATCCCAGAAGAAAATAAAAACGCACCGGACACGGAAACCGTTGTCTCGGCGCGGGAACTCTGGTTCAAGTATGACAAAGACCTGCCCGATGTCGTGAAAGGCTTGTCCTTGGAGCTGCACAAAGGCGAATTTCTTGCGCTGCTCGGCGGCAACGGCACGGGCAAAACGACCACGCTCAAGCTGCTGGCAAGCCTGCAAAAGCCGTATCGAGGGGAATTGACTATCAGCGGCAGCGTCGGGATGCTGCCCCAGAACCCGCAGGCGCTTTTTGTGAAATCCACGGTGCGCGCGGATTTGTTGGAGATTTTACAAAAATCCGAACGCAAAACCGAGCGGCTTGCACAAGTCGTCTCCCTCTGCAAGCTGGCGGAGCTGCTGGACCGCCACCCCTACGACCTTTCGGGCGGCGAACAGCAGCGCGCGGCGTTGGCAAAAATCCTGCTTCTGAATCCTGATGTTCTGCTCCTTGACGAACCGACAAAGGGCCTGGACGCGGAGTTCAAACAGGTTTTCGGGCAGATTTTGCGGACGCTCCAAGCGTCCGGTGTCGCAATTCTCATGGTCAGCCATGACATTGAGTTTTGCGCGAAATACGCCGATCGCTGCGCCCTGTTTTTTGACGGAAACATCGTCACGGAGGCGGAACCGAGAACGTTCTTCTCCGGCAACAGCTTCTACACGACCACCGCGAACCGCATCGCGCGAGAGCTTCTGCCCGAAGCGGTCACGCCCGAGGATGTGATCGCCGCCTGCGGCGGCACAATCGAACCGGAAGCGGCTTTACCGGAATATCAGCGCATCCCGCCCGCGCCGGAGAAGGAAACGCAGACGATGAAAAAGCTCCCGGTCTGGCGAAAGATTCTTGCCGCCGTGTCCGGTGCCGCTTCGCTGGCGCTCATCGCGCAGGCCATCGGCGTGACAGACCTTACAAAGCTCATTGACGCAAACGGCATGACCGCGCTGGCAGGTGGGCAGCTCAAGCTCTACGGCATTTTGCTTGCCGCGCTTCTTGTGTTTGCGCTGTCCATTGGCCGGAAGGCCGAACGTCCGGATTACCTGATTCAAACGCCCGTGGAAAAACGCAAGCTGAAAAAGCGCACCGTGACTGCCACGCTGCTCATCCTGCTTTTGATTCCTCTGACGCTGTTTGTCGGCGTGTACTACTTCGCAGGGCGAAAATATTACTTCATTTCGCTGCTCATTTTGCTGGAATGTATGCTGCCGTTCTTCCTGATTTTCGAGGGCAGAAAGCCGCAGGCGCGGGAGCTGGTTTTGATTGCGGTTCTGGTTGCGCTGAACGTCGCGGGACGCGCCGTGTTCTTCATGCTGCCGGAGTTTAAGCCGGTCGTTGCCATGACGATTCTCGCGGGCGTGGCCTTTGGCGGCGAGACGGGCTTCCTGGTCGGCGCGATGACCATGCTGGTCTCGAATATGCTGTTCTCCCAAGGGCCGTGGACGCCGTGGCAGATGTTCGCGATGGGCATCATCGGCTGGCTGGCAGGAATTTTGTACCGCAAGGGCGTTCTGCGGCGCTCGAAGCTCAGTCTGTGTATCTTCGGCGTGATCGCCTCGACTGTGATCTTCGGCGGCATTATGAATCCTGCGTCAGCGCTTATGTGGTCGAATACGATCAACTGGAAGATCATCATGAGTTATTACATCACCGGCATCCCGGTCGATCTGGTGCGCGCGGTTGCCACGTTCGTCTTCCTCTGGCTCGGCGCGGAGCCGATGCTGGAAAAGCTGGACAGGATCAAAGTTAAATACGGGTTGGTGTACTGATGATTCAAATAATCTATAACATCCGACTATTTTGCTGAGGGCCTTTATTGCAAACAGACGCGAGGCTGGCGGTTTCCCACTCCCCTGCTAAAGCCACAGCATTTTTCGTGGAATCGTTCCCGTTGACCAAGTTCATACTTCCTACCCATGCAGGATGAATATTGACAGCCACCGGATATCATGCTACCATACAGATGTAATTGAGTTTTGCGCCCGTCTGAATGACAACGCGATTTTTCGCATTGCGCACGAGAATCAGGTTTGTATGTTATGCCAGCAATTTGCTTCGCCCTTATCTGGGCGAAGGTGTTGCTGGCATTTTTATATAGATAATATAGCCAATGGCAGAAAGGATGAAGCAATGACAGAATACGCCCCCAATTTAGGGCACGCAGTTTGCTTTCCAGTAAGGAAAGAAATTGCAGCAGTGAACAAGGATATCATGTGAGTAGACTGACAGCGCGCAACAGAATGCGCTGCCGGTCTTTTTTATTTCAGAAAGGGGTACAAACTTGAATTTAGTAGAAAAAATCAATCAGGTCAAAATCAAGGCAGATACACGCATTTCAGGAGCCGACAGGGCCTTTTGCGAACGCCAGCAGCGCGCCTATGATGCAGCACGGGAGGCGCTGAGAGAATTGGATTTTACATGGACAGACTGCATCTCACAGCAGAAAATGATCCTGGATGGTGAGCAAGCATATACATACTATCTGGGAAACGACTGCAATCTGAAGACGGCCTGCTTTCGGGATGAACTGGAACGTTTACATGAACATTTCATCAACAGATTGACATCATATTTTGCACGTACATATAGTGTCGATCTCTCCGCGCAAAGCATCACAGAGCGATTACTGCCATCTAACAGCAGCAAAGGTATCTTTGAACGGGAAAAAGCAGAAGAAGCAGAGGCTGCATACCATAAAGCCATGCGTGAGCTTGCGCTGCGATACACCGACGTGCTGGATCAGATCTTCATTCAGCTTGGTGGACGCAGTTTTCAGGAAAGAGCGTTCTGGGAAATACAGCAGCGCTGCTGTAGCGCAGTATGGAACACATACAAAAACGAACCGCAGTATGTTCAGCAAAAGGATATCATTCATTTTTATTGTCACTTCTGCAGCTGTGACGCAGATTGGACACCGCCGCGCTGGAGTATGACTGACCGCGCAAAGAATGTTTTGTGGGGTGTCGTCCATTTTGAAACCGGAAGCTATACAATGGTGCCTGCCGTACTTTCTGATTTTTTCTCTTATCGGGATGTAAGGCAAGCCTGTACAGACTTCCATGGATACAGTAAGCTTCGGCAGATTCGTCTGTTCAAAAACGGAAGAATGGATATCCGGTTCGCGAGCAGCGAATTGGCAGAACAGTTTATTGACATCTACTTGAGCGCTGCATATTCGTGAGGTGCGGAATATGAAATATCCTTTACCAACAGAACCGATTCCACAGTCCGCGCGCAAGCAAATCAATGAAAAGCTGCTGTATCTGATCGATAATGATGCCTGCGCGACATATGACGTATCCAAAGCCGACGTCTTTCAGGCATATACTGGACGAGGCGGCTTGCATGGGCTGCGGCGCAGCGATTATAACAGCTATGCGGCATACAGCGAAGCAAAAAAAGAAGCAGAAAATGGGCAGGTGTTTACGCCTGCGCGTCTGTGCCAGTTTGTTGTGGATTGTCTGCACATCGGGCAGGACGATCTGGTTGCAGATCTGACCTGTGGGATGGGGACATTTTTTAACTTTCTTCCGAATGAACGCAATGCTTACGGGTGTGAACTGGATATAGACGCCTATAAGGTGGCGTCGTTTCTGTTCCCACAGGCACATCTGGAAAATAAGGATATCCGCCGCTATGCGCCGGGCGTGCAGTTTGATTATATCCTTGGTAATCCACCGTATAATCTGCGCTGGTGGGTAGAAGAAGGGAAAAACTGCCTTTCGCAGTTTTACTACTGTATCAAGGCTGCAGAGCTTCTCAAGCCGCTCGGTATTCTTGCAATCATCATACCAGCATCATTCTTGAGCGATACGTTTTCTGATGGCGCAATGATCTCGGCGATGGAAAATGTGTTCAGTTTCCTTGGGCAAGCCGTTCTGCCAGAAGACGCATTTCGGGATATGGGTGTCGCACAATTTCCGGTCAAGCTGCAATTCTGGCAGAAACGCAGTCAGACCATGCCAGAGGCACACCGTTATCAAATGGAAAGTATGGATCTATCTGATGGATTCTCTGCGGAACAGGCGCTGCAGATCTACAGCGAAATGATCCAACCGGCGCAGGAACTGCTGAAGGAGAACCGTGCGAAGATCCTGCGAGAGCTTGCGCAGCGCAGAGATACGTCTGAGCAATTCTTATATCAGGTTCAGAAAATGCTCTATCAGATCAAGGCGCATCCGCGGATACGGGATTCTTACGCAAGCTGCATGGAATATGTACGCCGCTTTTATACAGAAACGCAGCCGAGCAATATGGATTATAAGGAATGGTGCCAGAAACGTTTGACTGAAGCCAAGGTGCTGGCATATCTGCGCAGAGTGCTGAAAAAACAGAATGCGCGGCCAGGCGAAGATGTGATCCGATTGATAAAGCGTGACGGCTGCTTTGCATATAAGGCTTACAGTGCAGCAGCGCGGCGGCAAATGCACGAGAACCAGCGAACGGTTTTGCCAATCTATCGGGCGGTAATAGCCGGCAGCACAGATCTGACGCCAGAGTATGCGCGGCTGATTCGAAGAAAGCATAGAGCATATTTGAATCAGAGCCAGAAGTTTTCAGAGATGCAGCAGGATACGGACATTGCAGAATGGCTGGAGGATTTTCAGCTTTGGGATCAGGCGAATTGTGAGCTGATCTGTTTGAACGAGAATCAGCGCCGTGATCTGAATTTGGTATTGCAGAAACAGTATGCCCTGTTACAGTGGGAACAGGGCAGCGGAAAAACGCTGGCTGGAATTGCAGTCGGACGATATCGAATGCAGCGGCAGCATCTGTATTGCACTTGGGTCGTATCATCAGCGATCTCGATTCGCAACAACTGGGACGGCGTACTTACCAACTACGACTTGCCGTATGTATTTGTAGAGCAGCTGCGCGATCTGGAACGGATTCATCGGGGCGATTTTGTTCTAATCACAACAAATGCACTTGTAAAATACAAACGGCAAATCAAACGCTGGATGCGGATACACGGGCATAAAGCAAACCTTGTGCTGGATGAAAGCGATGAGATCACAAACCCGTCAAGCGCCCGTACAAAGGCAGTGTTGTCCTGTTTCCGCCGATGCCGGGCAAAGCTGCTTACGACGGGAACAAGTACGCGGAACAATATTGTGGAATTTGCACCGCAGCTGGAGCTGCTTTACAACAACTCGTTCAATATGATTTCATGGGTGCCTTACATATACAGCACCGAACGAGACGGCGATATGACGACAAAGAGCAATCCGTATTATGGCGCACCAATTCCAGCGTACCGAAAGGGATATGCACTGTTCTCTGCATCTCACCTGCCAGAGAAAATCACAGTGTTCGGCGTCGGGCAGTGGACGCAGGATATTTACAATGCGGAGGTGCTGCGCGATATTCTGGACAAAACGGTTATCACCCGTTCCTTCAGGGAGATCGTTGGACGGGAGATCCGGCGGCTCCATCAGGTTCCGATTCCGTTTACCGAGGCGGAGCGAAATGTATGCAAAAAGGCAATCGAAGAATTCAATCAGTTGCGGGCAAACTATTTTGCGACGACGGGAAATTCCAGAAAAGACGCGATGATGCGGCTGATTCAGCAAATTACGCTCCTGCTTCGGATCAGCGCCGCTCCCAATACATTGATGGAGTATGTGGGTGACCTGCCCGGAAAGCTGAGAAAAACCACCGAAATGATTGCACGATGGGATCAGGAGATCGTCGCGGTCGGTGTGCGCCACGCGGTAATTCTGAACGCTTATGCGGATGCGATACGAAAAGCCATGCCGGACCGCCCCTTGTTTCTGGTAACAGGCGCGACGACGAGCTTTGCCAAACGGCGTGCGCTGCGAAAAACGCTCAGGGAGAGCAAAAACGGAATTCTGCTTTGCACACAGCAGAGCCTTCCAAGCTCTGTCAACTTTGAGTTTGTGAATAAGATCATCATTCCGGAGCTGCATTATAACAATGCGCAGATGAGCCAGTTCTATATGCGATTCGTTCGCTATACCTCGACCGAATGGAAGGACATCTACTTTCTGACCTATGAGGACAGTATCGAGGCCAACCTGCTGCAAATGGTGTTGGCAAAGGAACGAATCAATCTGTTTATGAAAGGTGCAGACGCGGATCTGGACGAGGTCTACAAAAAATTCGGAGTCGATTACAATTTGCAGGCGCAGCTTCTCAGCCGCGAAGCAGATGCGGACGGCCGGATGCGGATTCGCTGGGGGCAGCAGCAAATTGCCTAAGCGCTTTTTACAATACTGGCATTCAAAAATGTGCAGTTCTCAAACGAGGACTGCACATTTCGTATATAATCGTGCCGGAATAGAATCTTTCTCAGCGCTTAGAAAAATATTTGCCGATAAGAACGAATAAAATCACCCCCAATAGAAAAAACCGCCTGGCTTCTCGTTGAAACCAAGCGGCTGCGTTAGAATATTTGCTTTTAAGGAATGAAATCAGATCATCCACACAGGGACGATATATGTGCTGCTGTCTATTGCGCTTAATGTCTCCCGAAGGCAGATGATTGCGCCTGTGCCTCTCGGCACGGAGGCCTTATCCAGCAGCTTGAAAGCGCCCGTAATCTGCTTAGAAATAAGGTTATAGATGAATTGTCCCGTAATCCGGGACATTTTGGTTCC
>ERZ773145.1157-NODE-1157-length-22842-cov-4.265722_pt1 | contig 22842 bp, 20 predicted proteins | sample MGYA00580848_ERZ773145 | MGnify/ENA primary metagenome ERZ773145 (study PRJEB29015, sample SAMEA2737858) | human gut metagenome | biome: human gut; feature: human-associated habitat; material: faeces | place: China | collected 2012 ... | reverse complement strand
TTGTGTTATAGGATAAAAATCCAGTTTCTTTTTAAGAAAACTGGATTTTTTCTTTTATCGCTCTACAATCATGGCATTAATTTTTTAGCGAGGTTTTTATGCTGACAGAATTTGGTAACTGGATCGAGCAAGGTTTGACATGGGTTGTTGAACATTTAGATGAACCACTATGGAACATCACTATTGTAATTTTATTAGGTGTAGGTTTATTTTTTACGATTACTACTGGTTTGGTGCAACTACGTCTTTTACCAGCAAGTATACGTGAAATGTGGTTTGGACGTGCGGCAGAAGGTAATTCTTTAACACCATTCCAGGCATTTGCAACAGGGTTAGCCAGCCGAGTTGGTGTCGGTAATATCAGTGGTGTGGCAACAGCTATTGCGCTTGGTGGTGAAGGTGCCGTATTTTGGATGTGGGTAACGGCATTTATTGGCATGTCGAGTGCTTTTGCAGAATCTACCTTAGCACAAGTATTTAAAATTCAAGATAAAGATGGCTCTTTCCGTGGTGGCCCTGCTTACTACATTACACAAGGTTTAAAATCACGTTGCTTAGCAGTAGCGTTTGCTGTATCACTTATTTTTACCTTTGGTTTTGCATTTAATTCAGTACAAGCAAACTCAATCGTAGAAGCAACTAAAAATGCTTGGAATTGGCAAGGTGAATATGTTGGTCTTGTTTTAGTTGTTTTAACTGCCGCGATTATTTTCGGTGGCGTGAAACGTATTGCGACCATTTCTAGTAGCGTAGTACCGATGATGGCACTCTTTTATCTAATTATGGCGGTAATTATCTTAGGCATGCATATTGATATGATCCCAACGGTAATCGCCAATATTTATAAAAGTGCCTTTACTTTCCAATCTGCAGCTGGTGGAATGTTTGGTGCTTTAGTATCTAAAGCTATGATGATGGGGATTAAGCGCGGATTATTCTCTAATGAAGCAGGGATGGGCTCAGCCCCAAATGCGGCCGCTGCAGCACATGTAAAACATCCAGTAAGCCAAGGTTTAGTGCAAATGCTTGGTGTATTTGTGGATACCATGATTGTCTGTACTTGTACGGCTGTGATTATTTTGCTTTCCGATAACTATGGCAGTGAAACGCTGAAAAGTATTTCCTTAACACAAAATGCATTGCGCTATCATGTTGGCGATTTTGGTGTGCACTTCTTAGCTTTCATTTTATTGCTTTTCGCTTATTCCTCTATTATCGGTAACTATGCTTATGCGGAAAGTAACATTCGCTTTATTAAAAATAAACCCTGGTTTGTATGGTCGTTCCGTTTAGCTGTATTGTTCTTCGTTTATTTTGGCTCCGTAAAATCGGGTAATGTGGTGTGGAATTTTGCTGACACCGTAATGGCAGTGATGGCAATTATCAACTTAGTTGCGATTGTTTTACTTTCCCCGATTGTGTGGAAGTTAATGAAAGACTATCAGCGTCAATTAAAAGAAGGAAAAGAGCCCGAATTTAAAATTGACCTCTACCCTGAAATTAAAAAACGAGTATTAGAACATCGAATTTGGAAATAAATGTTGATGGACATAAAAAGGCGGGACACCCCGCCTTTATTGTTTTAAATTGACTCGAAAATTGACCGCACTTTATCGTTCATTTCGATAAGTCAGGAAGTAATAAGAAAGGACTGAAATGACCACGCAAGCCGTCATTGTATAGAGCATTGGGGCGGCGGTTTCCATTTTAAAGCTCGCCACAAGGGAACCCATCACAGCGCCGACACCAAAACGTACACTTCCCATTAATGAATTTGCGGTACCTGCCATAGTTGGGAATTTTTCTAGAATAGAGGCAGTGGCATTGGATGAGATTAATGGGTTTTGCCCTACAAAAAAGGCTACACCAATTGCCATTGACCAAAATCCGAAATCAAAAAGTGCGGTTAAAAATAGCCAGATTCCTGAAATAAATTGTACGGCAATACCAATGCGTAACATGGTTTCTGCACCTAGCTTCAATACAAATTTTCCATTTAGATAAGAAGCCATTGTCATAATGGCGATATTGATCATAAAGAAATAACCAAATTGATCGACTGGAATGCCATAAATACCGATATAGACAATCGATCCCGCGGTCACGAAAGCAAATAATCCCCCAAAACCAAAAGAAGCCGCCGCCATATAACCTAACACTTCTTTTTGTTTAGAAAGTGTTATGAAGTTACGGGCAATGATATTCAGGCGCAGGGGAATACGGTTTTCTTTTTTATGGGTCTCGGGAATAATGAAAAAGACAAGCAATGCAGCAAGAAATCCCATGATGCCAATCACATAAAAAATCATATGCCAGTGGAAATATTTCACAATATACCCACCAATTATGGGCGCAACAAGTGGTGCGATCATAAAGACAAGCGTGATGGTGGACATGATTCGAGACAGTTGATCTTTGCTAAATAAATCTCGTAATAAAGCCCCAGAAAGCACAACAGGCGCAGCTCCAAAGAAACCTTGAACGAAACGCAGCGCAGTGAAACTGCCAATAGAATGAATGCCCGTTAAAATGATGGATGTGATAGCACCAATAATGACCCCTAATAAAATAATCGGTTTACGACCAAAACTGTCACCAAATGGTCCCCAGAACAATTGCCCTGCCGCCATACCATAAGCGAAGAATGTCAGCGTATGCTGTACTTGCTCGGAGTTGATATTTAAGTCTTCGGCAATATTTAAAAAGGACGGAATATACATATCCACGCCCAAAGGCGGTAGCATCGAGAGGATGCCGAGCGTGGCGATAAAAATAAAGGTAGGTTTAATATTTTGGCTCATATTATTTCACTAAATTGTCGATTTCTTCCTGAGTGAGTGGACGAAATTTGCCTTCTTCTAAGCTTTCATCTAATTCAACGTTACCGATTCTCCAACGATGGAGTGCCACGACTTTATTACCAAGCGCGGCAAACATTCGTTTCACTTGGTGATAGCGGCCTTCTGAGATAGTCAGATTCACGTTGTAATCATCTAACACTTCAAGTTTTGCTGGCTTAGTTGGTTCTTTTTCGCCACGTAATAGAATGCCTTCTTCACAAGCTGAAGCATAATGGTTTTCAACCGGGTCAGCTAAAGTGACTAAATAGGTTTTCTCACATTGATGTTTTGGTGAGGTAATACGATGTGACCATTGACCATCATCCGTTAATAGTACAAGTCCTGTTGTATCCACATCTAATCGTCCAGCGCTGTGTAATTTGCTAGAAAGAGGCGGTTCAAAGAATTGATAAATAGTTGGATAGTCACCGTCATCATGAGAGCAAACGTAGCCCTGAGGCTTATGCAACATAAAATATTGACCTTCTTCCACCCAAGTCAATAATTCATCTTCAAAATAAATTTCATCTTCTTGACTGACTTTGGTCGCACCATTTTTCACAATTTCACCGTTAATTTTGACCGCACTTTGACGAATGGCCTTGGTGGCTTGTGAACGGGTTAAACCGGTATTCTCGGCAATAAATTTATCTAATCGCATCGTAAACTCTTATTTTTGATTGAACCAGCTAACGTAATCAAATTGGTCGTAATATTTTTCGCCATTCCAACCGGAAAAGGTAAATAAATCACCCACTTCGTTTTCCTTTTCAAAGCCCTTAATGTAGAAAGCAGATTTTAACTCTGGATAAGGCTTATGGGTAAAGACCACTTTGTTTGGGTAAGGCAAGTTATCAAAGGCTTGTAGATCTTCATATTTTGCGCCTTTTCCGCCGTCTTTATCCGTCATCATAATAAATAAATTATCGAAATCTAAACGCTGTGAGCGCGCTTCCCATTTCTCTTTGGCTTCTTGTTCAGAATGGTAATGCATAAAGTGCACTTTAAGATCATCTAATAAGCCAACGGGATATGGTTTTTCTGTTTGTATAAATTGAAGCGGTTGTGCTTGATAGAATGTGATGTTCTGTAGATAGCGAACAAAATCGCTTGGGTCTAAATAAAGGTTAACAAACGGAGAATTAAAAGGCTGATTTAGGTCGTGCAAAATAAATGCACCGACACAGTTTGCCGAAATCACTGACATGCCTTGGTTGGTTAACCGTTTTTGAAAGGTTTTGTTAATCGCTTTCCGTTGTAATTTATTGATGGCACTTCTAAATTTAGAAAACAAACTCATTATTTACATCCTGCATGTTTTTTTGCGACATAGTAACGTTTTTGGTTCGAAATGTGAAGAAAAGACAAAAAGTGCGGTCGATTTCACTCATATTTTGTAATCATTTTGTAAAATTTTTGCGGTATATCACAAATTTCTCTAAAAAAGAGAGTATAATGGCGCAAATTTTATTTAGCCTAAGTGAAAATGGAGTATTTTTATATGAGTGAACAATTACGCCAAGCTGCATTAGATTTTCATGAGTTCCCAATTCCGGGAAAAATTGCAGTCACCCCAACCAAATCATTAGAAACCCAACATGATTTAGCCCTTGCTTATTCTCCTGGTGTTGCAGAGCCTTGTTTAGAAATTGAAAAAGATCCTTCAGCAGCAAGCCGTTATACCGCTCGTGCTAACTTAGTTGCCGTGATTTCAAATGGTACAGCTGTATTAGGTTTAGGAAATATTGGTGCACTTGCCTCAAAACCTGTTATGGAAGGGAAAGGTGTATTGTTCAAAAAATTTGCTGGCATTAATGTATTCGATATTGAAATTAATGAACATGATCCAGATAAATTAATCGATATTATTGCTTCATTAGAACCAACGTTTGGTGGCATTAACCTTGAAGATATCAAAGCACCGGAATGTTTCCACATTGAAAAAGCATTGCGTGAACGTATGGGAATTCCAGTATTCCATGATGACCAACACGGTACGGCAATTATCGTCGGTGCGGCAGCATTAAACGGTTTAGAAATTATTGGTAAAAATATCGCAGATGTACGTTTAGTGGTAAATGGAGCCGGTGCTTCAGCTATTGCGTGTACTAATTTACTTCGTGCATTAGGCTTCAAAAAAGAAAACATCACCATGTGTGACTCTAAAGGTGTGATTTTCAAAGGCCGTGGCGATAACATGGATGAAACTAAACAATTCTACGCGATTGAAGATAATGGTTGGCGCACATTAGCCGATGCGGTTAACGATGCAGATGTATTCTTAGGTTGTTCTAAAGCAGGTGCGTTAAAACCTGAAATGGTGAAAAACATGGCGGAGAATCCATTAATCTTAGCATTGGCTAACCCAGTGCCTGAAATTACGCCTGATGAAGCGAAAGCAGTGCGTCCAGATGCAATTGTTTGTACAGGTCGTTCAGATTTTCCAAACCAAGTAAATAATGTACTTTGTTTCCCATTCTTATTCCGTGGTGCTTTAGATGTAGGTGCAACGGCGATTAATGAAGAAATGAAATTAGCGGCTTCTCATGCGATTGCAGATTTGGCAAAAGAACCAGTTCCGTTAGAAATTATTGCTAATTATGGTGCGTTATCTTTTGGACCGGATTATGTGATTCCAACACCATTTGATCCACGCTTATTGTTTACTGTCTCTTCTGCGGTAGCGAAAAAAGCGATGGAAACTGGTGTAGCAACACGTCCAATTACAGATTGGGCAGCTTATGAAAAACAATTAAAAGCGTTAGTTGCAGCGTAATTTTACTTTCTCAAAGTGCGGTCAAAAATGATGATGTTTTTAACCGCACTTTGTGTTTTTTTATCTGTCTATGAAAGTAATGGCACATTAGCGTGCTTTAAATTAATCAAAGGGTAGCGATTCCCTTAGGACTTATGAGTGTCAAAATGAAACAAACACGTTCTCCTTTATATCCGATTTTCCTCTTCGTCATCATTAATCTGATTATTTTCACCTTGTCTCGTCTTGGGCTTGCGATTTGGCAGGCAGACCGTGTTTCTGCGGTAGAGGGATGGGGACAACTATTTTTACAAGGCTTGCGTATGGATATCGTAGCTTTGTGTTACTTATTTGGTGTGCCGGCATTATTTACGGTGCTATTTCATCATAGCCGAATTTGGAAAATGATTTTACGTATTTGGCTTACCTTAGGTAGTGTGTTTATTCTATTTATGGAATTGGCTACGCCTGCATTTATCGAAACCTATGACTTCCGTCCAAACCGACTCTTTATTGAATATTTAATTTATCCGAAAGAAGTCTTTTCAATGTTGATGGAAGGGCATTTAACTGCGGTCATTTTTAGCCTCATTTTCACCGTTACGGCTTTCTTCTGTTATTGGAAACTATCTGGTTATACAGTCAAAAATTTACGCCCAATGAGCTGGAAATTACGCCCTGTTGTAGCATTACTCGTGATTGTAGTGGCTTTTTTAGGTGCACGTTCGAGTTTCCAACACCGTGGTGTTAACCCTGCAATGGTCGCCTTTTCTTCCGATGGTTTAGTGAATTCTCTAGTGTTGAACTCTGGCTATTCTGTCCTTTATGCGGCACAGCAATTTAAAGATGAAGGTTCATCTTCCGAGGTGTACGGCAAAATGGATACTGATGAAATGTTGCGTATTGTCAAAGCCAGCCGTGGCCGTCCTGAAAGTGATTATATTTCAGAGAAGATTCCAACATTAACGAAAAACCAAGCCACTTACCAAGGTAAACCGAAAAATATCGTCATTATTTTGGAAGAAAGTTTTGGGGCGCAATTTGTGGGTACGTTAGGCGGAAAACCACTTTCACCTGAATTTGATAAGTTAGCCAAAGAAGGTTGGTTATTTGAAAATCTCTATGCTACTGGGACGCGTTCAGTTCGTGGTATTGAAGCAACTACAGCGGGCTTTACACCCACTCCAGCGCGTGCAGTAGTGAAATTGAATAACAGTCAAAGTGGTTTCTTTACCATTGCGGATTTACTTGCTAAACAAGGTTACAACACTTCCTTTATTTATGGCGGTGAAAAGCACTTTGATAACATGGCAAGCTTCTTCTATGGCAATGGTTTCCAAACCATTATCGATCAAAAAGATTACCAAAATCCGAAATTTACTGCGACTTGGGGTGTGAGTGATGAGGATCTATTTGATAAAGCGAACGAAACCTTTACCCAATTATACAATGAAGGCAAACCGTTCTTTAGCCTCGTGTTTAGTTCGAGTAATCACGATCCTTTTGAGTTCCCGGATGGTAAAATTGAGCTTTATGAACAACCAAAAGCCACACGTAATAACAGTGCGAAATACGCGGATTATGCGATTGGTCATTTCTTCAAGTTAGCGAAACAATCTAATTATTGGAAAGATACCGTATTCTTGGTGATTGCAGACCATGACTCCCGTGCAGCAGGAGCAAGCTTAGTACCAATTAAGCATTTCCATATTCCTGCGTTAATTTTAGGTGATCATGTTGCACCACGCCGAGACAGTCGTTTAGTGAGTCAAATTGATATGCCGACAACCTTACTTTCTATTGCGGGGGTAAGTGGTAATTATCCGATGATTGGTTTTGATTTAACGCAAGACGTTAATCCAGATCGTGCCTTTATGCAATTCGATCAAACTCAAGCCTTAATGAAAGGTAATCATGATGTCGTTATTCAAACACCAAATAGCAAAGCAAAAGGCTATGTGTATGATAAAGAGAAAGATACATTGACCGAAAAAGAGGTGCCGGAAGAAATGAAAAAAGAAGCATTGGCGCACGCTTTGCTTGGCAGCTATTTGTATAAAAATCGTTTATATAAAGGCAGTGAAGAGAAATAAAGTGCGGTCAGTTTTAGACTAAATTTAAAGGGCGAATGATTTCGCCCTTTTTTATTGATTTTCGCTTAGTGATTTTCAGCAATAACACGTGGGAATAAAATATTATTTTCACGGTGAATATGCATCATTAAATCGTCTGCAAATTCTTGAATACCGCTGTAAAGTGCGCGCCATGTATTGCAAGCATCAGCTGGCGGTGTCATATTGTTTGTTAATGATTTCAATACATCTAAATGTTCGCCGTGTTCTGCGTGTTCCATTTCCATCATACGAATTGGCATTTGCGCCATCATATAGTTACCGGCTTTGATCATAGGGAAAAGCACGTGCTCTTCTTTCATCATGTGGTTGCTCAAATCCTCATAGACATTGCGTAATTCAGCAGCAACACCCATTGGACAATCTTCACGATCGCCATGAACACTTTCTACACGATCCGCTAAGACGATTAATTCTTGAAGTTGTTCACGGTGGCGTTGATGGTAGCGAACTAAAATATGATCGATAATTTCAGGATAAGTTGCATTAACCCAATATTCCTCAGGGTTTTCTGCTTTGCTGTTTTGAAGCTCGGTTAAACGGGTTTCAATTTCTGCTACATTTAATCCTTTTTCTGCCGCTGCGTGAGCGAGTGTATCTGAACCACCGCAGCAGAAATCTAAATCATATTCACGAAGTAGTGAAGTTGAGCCGGGTACGCTGACTGCGATTTCACTTAATTTTTTATCTCCAAAAGACATAATGAATCTCCTTATTGATGAGGTAGAGTTAAAAGTTGAGTGAAATACTATGACAATGGCAAAAAAATGCAAAGCCTTTTTTAGAAAAGTATGATTCAAATCAAAGAGACGGCTCAAATTTACCTTGTTATAGTTAGGAGTTGATGTGTTTAAAAAGAGAAAGTTGCATTGCTTAAATAGGCTGTTATTATTCGAGCATTGAAAGGGGATTTAGATGAAACGAATTTATCGATTTTTAGCTGTTGGATTACTATTGCTGATTTTAGGTGGCGGCTATTTTTTTGCGAATTTAACAATTTTTGAACGTACATTTATCCAATTAAATACGTCACAAAAAGTGAGTTATATTCCTTTTGAAAACAAGCTAAATATGCAATGTGACAAGGTTAATGGTTTAATGCCTAAATTAACGTCTTCACATTTTCGTTTAGTCAATTGGAATGTGCATAAAGGGCAAGATAAGGGTTGGCAAGAAGATTTAGCGAGATTGTCTAAACAAGCTGATTTTGTGTTATTGCAAGAGGCAACGCAGCATCAAAATTTAAACACATTTTCGACCGCACTTTTTGTGTCCTCTTTTTCTTTTAAAGATCTCTTATCGGGTGTCAAGACATTCACTAAAACGCAACCAGAATGGTATTGCGGTGGTGGCGTAGCAGAACCATTAATACAAATACCTAAAGTGGCAAGTGTGATGAGTTTTCCATTAGAAAAAGACGCTAGCTTGCTACTTATTAATGTGCATTTGATTAATTTTGAATGGGGTATTTTGGCTTATCAAACTCAGTTAGAGCAGCTCTTTTCTTTTGTGGAAAATCATCAAGGCCCCATCATTATATCTGGCGATTTTAATGCATGGAATGAGCGTCGTCTGAATTTAGTCAATAATTTGATGCAAAAATATGGACTAGATGCAGTGACGCTATCTCAAGATGAGCGGGTTAGATTTTTAGGTTATCCACTGGATTATATTTTTACGCGAGGCGTAAAAGTGGTAAGTGCAATATCAGAAGTGGTGACTTCGTCAGATCATAATCCGTTACTAGTTGAATTCGAATTGGAATAAAGTGCGGTCAGATTTTGAGAAAATTTTAGGGCTAACGTTATGTTAGCCCTATGTATTATTTAGTTTGGTTAATTAAAAATTGCGTTAATAAAGACACTGGACGACCTGTTGCGCCTTTATTTGCACCTTGAAGCCAAGCTGTCCCGGCGATATCTAAATGTGCCCAAGTGTACTTTTTCGTAAAGTTGGAGAGGAATGCGCCTGCAGTAATTGCACCGCCCCAACGACCGCCAATATTAGCCAAATCGGCAAATGGGGATTTTAATTGCTCTTGATATTCTTCACTTAACGGTAAACGCCAAGCTTTATCAGTAGTTTGCTGTGCGGCTTGTAATAACTGTTCAGCCAAGGCATCATCAGTTGAAACTAAGCCGCTGTTATGTTGGCCTAACGCCACCACGCAAGCACCTGTTAGGGTTGCGACATCAATCACATATTGCGGTTCAAAACGTTCTACATAGGTAAGCGCATCACAAAGTACTAAACGGCCTTCAGCATCTGTATTTAACACTTCTACGGTTAAACCATTCATCGTGGTGAGAATATCACCTGGGCGATAGGCATTGCCATCAGGTAAGTTTTCACAACCCGCTAATACACCAATGACATTTAATGGTAGATTTAATTCTGCAATGGCTTTCATCGTACCAAATACCGAAGCTGCACCACACATATCGTATTTCATCTCATCCATTTCTGCGGCTGGTTTTAACGAAATACCGCCCGCATCAAAGGTTAAGCCTTTGCCCACTAATACGATAGGTTTCGCATTTTTATCAGGTGCATTGTTGAAATGTAAAATAGACATATAAGCCGGATTTTGCGAACCTCGAGATACGGCTAAATACGCATTCATGCCAAGTTTTGTCATTTCTTCTTCATCAATCACATCGAGGGAAAGTGCGGTTGATGTTTCGGCTAAATTTTTAGCTTGTTCAGCTAAATAAGCAGGTGTACAAATATTAGGTGGCATATTCGCGATATTACGCGCAGCTTTTACACCATTTGCAATGGCTAGCGCTTCTGCGATGGCTTGCTGAGCTTGTGAATCATCGGTATTAAAAATAATTTCTTGAAGTGAGATAGCATCCGCTTTTTTACTTTTAAATTCATCGAATTGATAGAGACTATGTTCGATGGTTTCAACAGTAAAACGTACATTCCAAAATAGATCGCGATCTTTAATTTCCACATCCGTTAAATTATTCACCGCTTGTTGAATATTTAATTCTTTTAATGTTTGGGTTACGCGTTGGATGATTTGTTTAAATTGACGTTCAGTCGTTTCGCCTTTTTTACCACAACCTGAGACTAACACGCGTTTAGTCGCAAGATTAGGTAATGAATGAAGCAGAGTCGCTTGGCCAATTTTGCCTGAAAGATCTTGGCTTTGAGCTAACTGGCTGAGGTAGCCTTGTGTGATTTGATCGATTTCATTGAAACTTTTTGTCAATTCATTGTTCTCATAAATGCCGATAATAAGGCAATCGGTTGATTGAGAAAGTGCGGTTGAGTTTGCTTGATATTTCATGTTATTTCCTTATGTTGCTAATTTGCTATTTAAATCAGTCAAAATAAGGTATCATACGCCATCTAAATTAGCCAGTTTCCCGTGTTTTTTAGTTAGAAAAAAAGAATGATATTAACCCGATATTTAACAAAGGAAGTCTTTAAAAGCCAGATTGCAATTTTGTTTATTTTGCTTTTAATTTTCTTCAGCCAACAACTTGTTCGCGTACTTGGTTCAGCGGCAAATGGTAAAGTGCCTGCCGATCTGGTGTTCTCTTTACTCGGTTTAGGGATGCCGACAATGGCGCAATTAATGTTGCCATTATGTTTGTTTATCGCCATTTTACTGACTTTCGGTCGTCTCTACGCAGAAAGTGAGATTACGGTAATGCGTGCTTGTGGTGTGGGACAACGTATCCTTGTTCGTGTGGCGTTAATTCTTTCTTTATTCACAGCTGGCTTGGCTGCTTATAACGCATTGTGGCTTTCTCCATGGGCCATTCAAAAACAATCGGCGATTATCGAAGATGCTAAAGCGAACCCAACCATGGGGGCATTGGCTTCTGGTCAATTTATGTCCACAAGCAACAATAATTTCGTCTTATTCATTGATAAGATTAACGGTAATCAAATCAGTGATGTTTATCTTTTCCAAATGAAAGCCAAAGGCCAAACTAAACCATCAGTGGTTACGGCTGAAAAAGGTGAATTAAAAGCGTTACCGAATGGCGACCAAGTCTTGAATTTACAGAATACCTTGCGTGTAGAAGGTACATCCGTGCTTCCTGATTTTCGTATTACACATTTTGATGATTACCAAGCCTATTTAGGCCATCAAGAGACAAACTCGGAAAGTGATGAAGCTGCTGAGTTATCTTTTGAGCAATTATTAAAAGATAAAAGTGCAGCCGCAAAAGCAGAGTTGCATTGGCGCATTACCTTAATTTTAGCAGTACCTTTAATGGCGCTTATTGCCGTACCAATGAGTAAAGTGAATCCTCGCCAAGGTCGTTTCGCGAAAATCTTACCGGCACTATTGCTTTATTTAATTTACTTCTTATTACAAAGCTCATTTAAATCTGCGGGTGGCGCAGGAAAGCTTGATGCAGGTTTGTTAATGCCGTTGGTAAATATCGCCTTTTTAATTTTAGGGATTGTGCTGAATAGTTGGGATAGCACCGCTATGCATAAATTCCGTCGTGTATTCAGAAAAGGGTAATAACAATGTTGATGAATACTCTTGATCGTTATATCGGTAAAAGCATCTTAGGGGCAATTTTTGCCACGTTATTTACGTTGGTTGGCCTTTCGGCAATTATCAAATTTGTAGAGCAATTCCGTAGCGTAGGGAAAGGTTCTTATGATATTTGGCAAGCGGTAGCTTATACAGGATTAACCATTCCTAAAGATGTAGAAACCTTTTTCCCAATGGCGGCCTTGTTAGGTGCCTTAATTGCTTTAGGTAATTTAGCCAGCCGCAGTGAATTAGTGGTAATGCAATCTGCGGGTTTTTCTCGCTTTAAGATTGGCTTAGCCGTCATGAAAACAGCACTTCCACTGGTGCTTTTTACCATGATTATTGGTGAGTGGGGGATTCCACAAACTGAACAGTTTGCCCGTGATATGCGTACTCGTGCACTTTCCGGTGGTTCAATGCTTTCGGTAAAAAATGGTGTATGGGCAAAAGACGGTAATAATTTCGTGTATGTTCGTCGTATTACCGATGATGCACAATTAGAAGATATTTATATTTATACCTTTGATGAACAGCGTAATCTCACTCATTTGAAGCATGCAAATCAAGCGCAATATTCTGCTGAAAATAATCAATGGCAGTTACGTCAAGTGAATAATTCAGCGGTATCAAAAGAGCAAATTACCACAACAAACCGCTTAACCGAAGATTGGGCAACAAGCTTAACGCCAGATAAATTAGGCGCAGTTTCATTACGTCCAACGTCATTATCCATTTCAGGTTTGTATGAATATATTGCGTTCTTAAAACAAACAGGACAGGATTCTCGCCGTTTTGAATTAACCTATTGGCGTAAGATTTTACAGCCCCTTTCTGTCGGTGTGATGATGATGCTTGCGTTATCTTTTATCTTTGGTTCATTACGTAGTGTTACTGCAGGAGCGAGAATCGTAACGGGGATTTGCTTTGGGTTCTTGTTCTATGTCGTCAATGAAATTTTTGGACAAATGAGTGTGGTATTTAATGCGCCAGCCTTTTTAGGCGCACTGATGCCAAGTCTCTTATTTATGGCGATTATTTGGTGGCTACTTGCAAGAAAACGAGATTAATTAATACAAAAAATGAAAAAGGCGAACATATAAGGTTCGCCTTTTTATTTACTAAAAAAGTGCGATCAAAACTGACCGCACTTTAGGAATTTAATCTTCTTTAAATTCTCTCATCATTTCTTCTGCTTTTTTCACCATTTCTGCGGAACCGATGAAAAGTGGTACACGTTGGTGAAGTTCAGTTGGTTGAATATCTAAAATTCGATTGTAACCATCAGAGGCAATACCACCCGCTTGTTCTGCTAAGAATGCCATTGGATTGCCTTCATAAAGCAAACGAAGCTTACCATTTGGATAGTTGGTTGCACTTGGGTAAATGTAGATACCGCCTTTTAATAAGTTGCGATGGAAGTCAGCCACTAATGAACCGATATAGCGTGAAGCATAAGGACGGTTAGTTGCTTTATCTTCCTCTTGGCAGTATTTAATGTATTTTTTTACCCCTTGTGGGAATTTGAGATATTGTCCTTCATTGATGGAATAGATTTTGCCCTCTTTTGGCATTTGCATATTTTCATGAGAAAGACAGAATGTACCGATAGATGGATCATAAGTGAAACCATTTACGCCGTGACCAGTGGTATAAACCAACATGGTAGACGAACCATATACGATATAACCTGCAGCCACTTGTTTATTACCCGGTTGCATAAAGTCTTCTAAGGTAACAGGTGAACCAATCGGTGAAACACGACGGTAAATAGAGAAGATCGTCCCAACTGAAACGTTCACATCAATATTGGATGAACCATCAAGTGGGTCGGTCAAAATAATATATTTTGCATTGCGAGCACGTTCAGTATCAAAAGCGATAAAGCTTTCTTCTTCCTCAGAAGCAAAACCCGCCACTTCTTCACGTGACATGAGAGCCGCATTCATGGTGTTATGGGCGAATAAGTCCAATTTCATTTGGCTTTCACCTTGCACGTTTTCGACACCAGACTGACCAAGAATATTGGTTAAACCTGCTTTGTTGATATCACGATGAATGATTTTTGCTAATAAACGAATAGAAGACAAAATACCACTAAGTTCCCCTTTTGCATTTGGGTACTCCGCTTGGCGTTCAACAATAAATTCACTCAATGTTTTCATGTTTATTCCTTTTTTATAATTGTTAAATAAATAATAGACCCTTTTATTATATGTTATTTAGCACTTTTGATTGAGATCAAAATATGAATAATGAGATCTGCATCACACTTTATTTTCAACACAAAACCTTGACAAAGCCTATAAATATCCTTTAAAAGAGAGGTGTAACAAAAAAATAACAAATAACACAACATTACACTAAAGGGTGTCCTATGAATATAACCCCGATCAGCGAGTCGGCGGTGGTTTGCTCTTTACCGCCACCAGCTTCACTTCAACAACAACGCCAACTCTGGGCGTTTGCCAACCAACTACAGTCTGAGCAAGATATTGTAGAAGTTGTTGTGGGAATGAATAATCTCACGGTCTTCACTGATTTTTACGTGGATTTTGAGCCGCTTATTCAGCGCTTGGAACAACGTTGGACAGAATTGAAAGTATCGACTTTTCAAGGTCGTCATATCGAAATTCCAGTAATTTATGGTGGCGAATTAGGCCAAGATTTATCTGAAGTGGCCAAATTACATGACACCACACCAGAACGAATTGTTCAAATGCATAGCGAACCGATTTATACGGTATATATGATTGGTTTCCAACCTGGTTTTCCCTATTTAGGTGGTTTACCTGAAAGTCTGCACACGCCACGTCGTGCTGTCCCAAGAACACTTGTTCCTGCCGGTTCTGTTGGTATTGGGGGGGCTCAAACAGGCATCTATCCCTTTTCCTCTCCTGGCGGATGGCAATTAATCGGTCATACCAAGCATGCGCTATTTGATAAAAAACAGGCGCAACCAACCTTATTGCAAGCAGGTGATACGGTGAAATTTGTGGTGGAGGGCATTGAGCTATGATTCATGTTATTGATGTGCAATCCCGCGCAACAATTCAGGATTTAGGCCGTTTTGGTTTACGTCGATTTGGGATTAGTCAATGCGGAGCAATGGATAAATTGGCGTTACGTGCTGGTAATATTTTACTAGGTAATGCAGAGGATGCCCCAGCAATTGAAGTTCCTTTAGGTGGTATCACATTGCAATTTCAGCAGGATATGAATTTTTGTGTCACCGGAGCATTTTATGAAATGACCTTAGATGATAAACCGGTTTTTGCTTACTGGCGTTATCAGGCACGAGCGGGGCAGGTACTGAAAATGGCGCGAGCCAGAATCGGAATGTATGGTTATCTATGTGTGCAAGGTGGCATCCTATTACCCAAAGAGTTAAATTCTTGTAGTACCGATTTACGGGCTCAAATTGGAGGAATAGAAGGACGCGGTTTACAAGCAGGAGATCAACTGCAAACGGTAAATGATCCTATTTTGCGTAGTGAAATTGGGATTGCCCCTATTCCACTTAAACATACTATTCATGCGTTACCGTCCTCTGAATATCAGGCGTTTAAACGAAAATCCCAATATTATTGGTGGAGAGGTAAATGGACGTTGCAAAGCAGCAGTGATCGCATGGGGTATCGTTTTCAAGGGCCAAAATTAGAATTAAAGCAACCGCTGGAAATGCTGTCTCACGCGATTCAATTTGGTAGTGTACAAGTTCCACCAAGTGGTCAACCAATTATTTTAATGGCGGATGCGCAAACTACGGGCGGTTATCCCAAAATCGCCAATGTGATCGATGCAGATCTTGGAGCGTTGGCACAGGTACGTTTAGGCTCAACCATTCAATTTGAGGCAGTTAGTTTAGAACAGGCCGCAAAATTACGTCGTAAAAATGAGATATACCTCGATCAAATTAGGAGAATTGTTGATGAAAAAAATTGATTTAAATGCCGATATTGCTGAAGGCTTTCCTTTTGATGAGGCATTATTGAAATTGCTTTCTTCCGCCAATATTGCTTGTGGTTTACATGCTGGTGGAGCAAAAGAAATGCAAAGTGCGGTCAGATTTGCGAAAGAAAATCAGGTACGTATAGGGGCTCATCCAGGCTTCCCTGATCGAGAAAACTTCGGGCGTACTCAAATGGATTTACCTGAACAGGAATTAATTGCGTATTTGCGGTATCAGCTTGGTGCCTTAAAAGCGATTTGTGATGGGGAAGGCACGGAAATTAGTTATGTTAAACCTCACGGTGCTTTATACAATCAAGCTGCTAAAGATGAAAAGTTAGCCCGTTTAATTGCACAAACAATTCGTCAATTTGATTCTAATTTAAAATTAATGGGATTGGCGGGTAGCTTAATGTTACGCGTAGCTGAGGAAGAAGGTTTACAAACCATTTCTGAAGTATTTGCGGATCGTCATTATATGCCTGATGGAAGTTTAGTGCCTCGTTCGCAACCGAATGCAATGGTGGAGTCTGATGAGGAAGCCATTCAACAAGTGTTACAAATGGTAACAGAAGGTCAAGTCAATGCAATTGATGGGAGCCTTGTGCCTGTGAAAGCAGAAAGTATCTGTTTACATGGCGATAATCAACATTCTCTACAATTTGCGGCACGCATCGTGGAAGAATTAGAAAAAAATTATATAACAATAGCGGCATAAGCCGAACAAATCTAACACACAACATCAACTTAACAAGGGAGGTGCTTTATGGCATCAATCAATCACCGCCGAAATGCAGTGCTGGGGGCGGCATTTTTAATGGCGACTTCAGCAATTGGTCCTGGTTTTTTAACTCAAACTGCAACCTTTACAAACACCTTATTAGCCAGTTTTGGCTTTGTGATTTTATTATCGATTTTGTTAGATATTGGTGCTCAGCTTAATATTTGGCGAATAGTGGTGGTGTCGGGAAAACGAGCACAGGATATTTCTAATGCTGTTTTTCCAGGCGCGGGCTATTTTCTTGCATCGCTTATCGTGATGGGAGGGTTGGCTTTTAATATTGGTAATGTAGGGGGCGCAGGCCTAGGGCTTAATTCTATCTTTGGTATCGCCCCAGAAACAGGCGCTGTTATCAGTGGCATCATTGCAATTTTAATTTTTTTACGTAAAGAAGCAGGATTGTTAATGGATCGCTTTACCCAATTAATGGGTTTTATTATGATTGCACTGACTTTGTATGTCATGTTTAAAACAGAACCGCCAGTGGTAGAAGCAGCATACCGTACCTTTATTCCAGAGCAAATTGATCCTATCGCAATTGTGACATTAGTTGGAGGAACCGTAGGAGGGTACATTACCTTTGCTGGCGCTCACCGCTTACTAGACGCGGGGATCCAAGGTGAAAAAGCGATGGCTGAAGTGAGTCGTAGTTCTGTATCGGCTATTTTAATCGCCTCTACTATGCGTGTTGTATTATTCCTTGCAGTGCTTGGTGTTGTCGCCAAAGGAATTCCACTGAATCCTAAAAATCCGGCAGAAACGCCTTTCGAATACGTGGCAGGGCATTTTGGTCAAATCTTATTTGGAATAGTGATTTGGGCAGCTTCTATCACATCAGTTATTGGGGCCGCTTATACATCGGTATCATTCCTCACGAGCCTTTGTCCGACAATTGAACGAAATAGAAACTGTTGGATTATTGGGTTTATTGTGGTTTCTACAGCAGTTCTTGTTACTGTTGGGAAACCTGCTGCTGTACTCGTTTTTGTGGGAACCCTAAATGGTTTAATTTTACCAATAGCACTAGCCTTGATTTTATTAGCCGCTTATCGAAGTAATATTGTTGGTAGCTATAAACACCCAATTTGTTTAGCTTTTGCTGGCTGGTTTGTAGTAATAATCATGGCAATATTAAGTGGAAAAACTATAATTTCTTATGTATCTAGTTTTGTAAGTTAGTTTTTATTTCAAACTAAAGTGCGGTTAGATATGACCGCACTTTTCTTTTTTTTTTAATTCTTTACATCAATTCTATTCATATAAAATCACAATAAAATTCACATCCATCTAGACGTCTAAATCTTTAATGAAGACGTTAATTTTGTTACACTCAATCCATCTTAAAATTAATTAAATATAGGAAAGCAAAATGAGTAAACTTTTTCCAAATGCCACTATTCGTACTTCTGCGCCATATCGTTTTGATATTGTAGGCAGTTTTTTACGTCCAGAGGCTTTAAAACAGGCTCGTCATCAATGTAGTTGTGGCGATATTTCTTGTGCGGATCTAACGCAAGTTGAAGATGCAGAAATTGCAAAATTGGTAGAGCATCAAAAAAATGTCGGATTGCATGCAGTGACTGATGGTGAATTTCGTCGTACTTTTTGGCATTTAGATTTCTTAGCTGCATTAGATGGTGTGAAAGAAGTAGATGCTGAAAAATTCTCAGTGCAATTTAAACACGATAATGTACGTCCAAAAACGTTAAAAATTGTGGATAAAATTGGTTTTTCAGAGAGCCATCCTTTCGTTGAACATTACCGCTCATTGCAAAAAATAGCAGGGGAGACTGAAGTCAAATTAACGATTCCTTCTCCGTCAATGCTTCATTTAATTTGTACAGTACGTGCTACAGATTATCAGCCAATTGAACGTTATAAAGATAACAATCAGTTGTTATTAGATGATATTGCTGATGCTTATATTGATGCAATGAATATCTTCTATAAATTAGGCTGTCGTAACTTACAGTTGGATGATACAAGTTGGGGCGAATTCTGTGCGGAAGATAAGCGTAAAACTTATACTGAACGCGGTTTAGATCTAGATCAAATTGCCAAAGATTATGTATATATGTTAAATAAAATTGTGGCAGCGAAACCAGCTGATTTAGCGATTACAATGCATATTTGTCGTGGTAATTTCCGTTCAACTTGGTTCTCTGCTGGTGGTTATGAGCCTATCGCAGAAACCTTATTTGGCCACTGTAATGTGGATGGTTTCTTCTTAGAGTATGACAGTGATCGTGCAGGTGATTTCAAACCTTTACGCTTTATTAAAAATCAACAAGTAGTGTTAGGATTAATCACCTCTAAATCGGGCGAGTTAGAAAACCGTGATGAAATTATTGCTCGTATTAAAGAAGCAGCGCAATATGTGGATATCAATCAACTTTGCTTAAGTCCACAATGTGGTTTTGCTTCAACGGAAGAGGGTAATATCCTGACTGAAGAACAACAATGGAAGAAACTCGAATTTATCCGTAGTATCGTGGAAGAAGTTTGGGGGAAATAATTTCAAATTGGAATGTAAAAGAGATAATCGTTAAGATGGTTATCTCTTTTTTTTATAAAAGTGCGGTTAAAAATGACCGCACTTTTACACAATAAAAAAGGAAGTCGATAGACTTCCTTTTATGTTATTTCAATTTAATTATTTTTGACGCATTGCAGGGAAGAGAATCACATCACGGATAGATGGTGCGTTAGCATAAAGCATTGCTAAGCGGTCGATACCTAAACCTTCACCTGCTGTTGGTGGTAAACCGTGTTCAAGTGCCACAACGAAGTCATCATCTTTAAACATTGCTTCATCGTCACCCGCTTCTTTTGCTGCCACTTGTGCATCAAAACGTTCATTTTGGTCTTCGGCATCGTTTAATTCTGAGAAGCCGTTACCAATTTCACGACCACCGATGAACAATTCAAAACGGTCAGTTACTTCTGGATTTTCATCATTACGACGTGCAAGTGGTGAAATCTCTGCTGGATGTGCCATTAAGAAGGTTGGTTGAATTAAGTGATGTTCAGCCACTTCTTCAAAGATCGCATTTACGATAGAGCCGAGACCCCAAGATTTTTGTACTTCGATACCTAAGCGTTCAGCGGTTGCTTTTGCACGATCGAAGTCGTAAAGATCTTCTTTTACGATACCTTTATCTGCACCGTATTTAATGGTTGCATCATGTAATGTGATACGCTCAAATGGTTTGCCAAAGTCAAATTCTAAATCACCGTATTTCACAATGGTTGTACCAAGAATATCCATCGCGAGTTTGCGTAGTAATTCTTCGGTGTTATCCATTAAATCATGATAATCCGCATAAGCTTGGTAGTATTCAAGCATGGTGAATTCTGGATTGTGACGAACAGAAACCCCTTCATTACGGAAGTTACGGTTTAATTCGAAGACACGTTCAAAACCACCAACCACTAAACGTTTTAAGTAAAGCTCTGGTGCAATACGAAGATACATATCTACATCTAACGCATTGTGGTGAGTGATAAATGGACGAGCAGATGCACCGCCTGGAATCACTTGTAGCATAGGGGTTTCCACTTCCATGAAACCTTTAGAAATAAAGAATTCGCGAATACCCGCAATCACTTTTGAACGAATAATAAATGTGCGGCGAGATTCTTCATTAGAAATTAAATCTAAGTAACGTTGGCGGTAACGTGCCTCCATGTCTGTTAAACCATGGAATTTGTTTGGTAATGGACGAAGTGCTTTGGTTAAAAGTTGAACTTCCGTTGTTTTGATGGTTAATTCATTGGTTTTGGTTTTGAAAAGTGTACCTTTCACCCCAATGATATCACCTAAATCCCAGTTGCCTACATCCTCGGCATAAACGCCTTCAGGAAGGTTATCACGAGCAACATATAATTGGATTTTGCCACTCATATCTTGCAAGGTAATAAAGGTGGCTTTACCCATTGCACGACGAGTCATAATACGACCTGCAACGGCAACTTCAATGGCTTTTTCTTTTAATACTTCGCCATCTTCGGCTTCGTACTTATCATGTAAATTTTGAGCAAGGGCGTCACGACGGAATTGATTCGGGAACGCATTACCTTTTGCGCGTAATGCGGCTAATTTTTCACGGCGAACGAGCATTTCGCCATTGAGATCTAATTCTTTCACTTCTTGTTCTGACATATCCTTTACCTCGTTAGTTTGTAATTAGAATGTGATTTATTGAAAATAAAAAGGTTTCTTCTATTCTACCCATAGCATTGTTTTTTGTTAAGCCTTTTTTAATGAAGTCATCTGTTTTATAGGGAAAGTGTTGGTGATAAATGCAGGAAAGCAAAATTGTGCTATTTTTTTAATCAAAACGTTTATCATCATGTCTTGATATTCATACAAACAAAAGAGCGGTCAATTTTTCAGAGGTTTTAAACGCTGAAAATACTGACCGCTCTTTGCGTAGAATGATTAATTAAAGATCGAAATCGCCGAAATCATTGGTATCGACTTTAGAGTCAATTTGGCCAACAAGGTAAGAACTCACTTCGACTTCTTGTGGCGCCACTTGTACGTTGTCAGAAACAAGCCATGCGTTAATCCATGGGATTGGGTTAGAACGAGCACCAAATGGCAATGGAAGACCGACCGCTTGCATACGGATATTGGTGATATATTCCACGTATTGCACCAAAATGTCTCTGTTCAAACCAATCATTGAACCGTCTTTGAACAAATAATCAGCCCATTCTTTTTCTTGCTCTGCAGCAGCTAAGAATAAATCATAGGCTTCTTGTTTACATTCTTCCGCAATTTCAGCCATTTCAGGATCGTCTTGACCTGCAGCCATAATGTTTAAAATGTGCTGCGTACCGGTTAAGTGTAAGGCTTCATCACGTGCGATAAATTTAATGATTTTCGCATTACCTTCCATTAATTGACGCTCTGCAAAGGCAAAGGAACAAGCGAAAGATACGTAGAAACGAATCGCTTCAAGTGCGTTCACACTCATCAAGCAAAGGTAAAGTTGTTTTTTCAAGTTGCGTAATGTTACAACACATTCTTTACCATCTACCGTGTAAGTACCTTCACCGTACAGGCTGTAAAGTTGGCTATCACGAATTAAATCATCGTAATAAGAAGAAATGTCACGCGCACGTTTGATGATTTCTTCGTTCGTCACGATGTCATCAAATACGATAGAGGGATCGTTCACAATGTTACGAATAATATGTGTGTAAGAACGAGAGTGGATGGTTTCAGAGAAGGTCCAAGTCTCGATCCAAGTTTCTAATTCAGGAATAGATACCAACGGTAATAATGCAACGTTCGGGCTACGGCCTTGAATAGAATCTAATAAGGTTTGATATTTTAAGTTACTGATGAAAATGTGTTTTTCATGCTCAGGTAACGCCGCGTAGTCGATACGGTCTTGCGACACATCCACTTCTTCCGGACGCCAGAAGAAAGAAAGTTGTTTTTCAATGAGCTTTTCAAACGTCTCATATTTTTGTTGATCGTAACGCGCAACGTTAACGTTTTGACCAAAGAACATAGGCTCTTTTAATTGGTCGTTTTTGGTTTGTGAGAAAGTAGTGTATGCCATTTTATTTTCCTATTTAACTATTTATGACTAACAGGAGGTGTTGTTGGTTTTATAGGGGCTGATTGTTCTTTGACTTTTACATTAAAATCATCAGATTTTAATTTATAATTTTCCGTAGATAATTTTCCATTTGTAGTTCTTAATGTTATGTAACTCATTACAATAGGTTCTTGGTTTTGTTTATGTTTCATATTATTTATTCTCCTTCCGAAGGATGTTGTGTGGTTGAAATTATAAGATTCTTATACGGTTCACATATTGAGAGCCTAAATGCTGTATAAAGTTTAATAGCTTTTC
>ERZ773145.1154-NODE-1154-length-22886-cov-4.935132_pt1 | contig 22886 bp, 22 predicted proteins | sample MGYA00580848_ERZ773145 | MGnify/ENA primary metagenome ERZ773145 (study PRJEB29015, sample SAMEA2737858) | human gut metagenome | biome: human gut; feature: human-associated habitat; material: faeces | place: China | collected 2012 ... | reverse complement strand
CACAGGGTTTTTGAATGAGCAGACTAAAATGATATAATCAAGTAGAAATGGGTTATATAATAAAAAATTATATAGGAAATAGAAGATACACAAAGTGTTGATTATAATGCTTTTAGCGGTTATTTGTGGGGCAATATCGTTAAAAGTAGAAATATTAGCAAGAAAGAACGGTTATGATATACACCCCAAAAGTTAAACACTTTTGGGGTGTGTGGTGTGTATTATTTTAAATGGATATTACTGATAAACAACTCAAACGCTTGATAAAATGTCACAAATTAGTTTTGTTTATAATTTATCTACTCATTCAAATTCCACCGAAAGAAACAAATCAATATTGTCCATTGCCGTATGGTATTTTGACGGCGTGGCATATAGCACTTTGCCAACCATTACTAAGTTTGAAAGCGGGAAAAAATATGTATATTCCGTTTTGCTGATGCCGGAAAGGGAATATGACTTCGGCAGAGAGGTCGCCTCTACGGTGAACGGAAACGCAGTGACAGCGGTTCCCGCCACAGACGGATATCTGAGTCTTCCTAATGTAAAAACTATTACGCCGACCGCAATCACTCAGGTAAACATTGAGAGCCTATATAATTATGGTGTAGGCGATTTTCCCAGAAAAACGGCAGAACCGTTTGATGAAGAAGCAGACAAATATGAGATTGCCCACGAATTCTGTAAATAAATGGAAAACAGCAATCCTGTTGCGTTCTGGTACTCTGACGAAAACAAATATATTCCATCTATGAAGAAAATCACACAGTTTGAAGCAGTTAAAGACTATATGTATTACATTGAGTTGAGAGCAAAAGCTAGATACACTTTCGCTGACAACTTGAGTATAAGAAAGCTTTATTGGGAGAAATTCCATATTTCTTGCATATTTCTTAATATGTTTTCCTAAATAGTACAAACTGACTATTGTCCACTTATATTTTTGAATGTATTTCGGATTTCTTGAAGACATTTTTTATTTCTCTTATTACAAAAAGCACCAATCGATTCATTCAACCGATTGGTACTTTATTTTGTTATGTATTAAAAGTTTTATATCTTAGCTTTCATCTGATATAATCTTCATAGAATTCTTCGTCATAGAATTCCTTGACGAAGAATGTACAACAACATCATTCTCAGGCATAATGAAGCTGAGAACATATCCCTTTTCATTATCGTAGCTAAGCATCAGCTCTGCTCCCTCTAACCAAAACGAATAGTCCGTATCGGTTGCTAACATAGAGTAATATAATATAACCTTTTCTCCAGCACAGTATCGGTCTTTTGCGTTCGTATACCAAAATTTTTTACCGCAGTAATCAACCTTATACTTCTTTTTAAACAAATACATCACCTCCCTTCTGAATTATGTCACTCAACATTTTTCATAATCTTTATGCCAATCCAAATAAAGAAAATTGTTGCAATTATCAATACAATCATCGCCACTAACAGACTCCATAGTCCAATTAACGCACTTAATGCAGGTGAAACTGCCAAAAGTGCAATCACCTTTGCAAGTTGCATCATATACTTCTTTTCATTCTTGAGCTTATGTAATATTATATAATTATTATAACATAAACTTTCAAAAAGCGAATCATAAATATGATATTTTGTTTTAAATCGGATAGTTTCTGTTTTTATGATTTTTTATTTTTGCAAATTACAATAGCAAATTGCGAAAAATATATAACTCCTTATAACCTATACATATTTAACAATATCAAATAACCTATATATTCCTGCCTCTATTTAATATAATCAGTGGAAACTCTTATTTCTTATTTTAACAATTTAAGAATTTAAGAATCTTAATATTTTACACCAAATTCCCGAAAAAATATAAAAATTTATACTAATAATATTATTATATTAAAAAATATAAGTACAGTATTTATCAGTGGTTAAAAGGATTTAACAAGTTATAAAATTAAGGGTTGCATTTTGATAAAAAACTACCTTTTCAATAAATCAAGTCCATAAAAGCCGCATAACCAAGCCATTTATAAGCACTTTGAGTTCTAAGAATTTTAATTTTGACACCTATTTGACACCAAAGTTTAAGAAAGCCTTTAATAGTGATTTTATCTGAAAAATATAATAATTTTTTAGAGCTAAAAATTTAAAGTGTTATGTGTAGATAAACCACTTAATATTACACTATTAAGCAATATCTATCTTAAAAATGTAAATATGGGGTAATATGTTCTTATATGTAAAAAAGGTACAGCATAAAGCCATACCTTATAGTTATTGCAACTTGTTTTCATACTTTTTAACCAGATTATAAAATGTATTTCTTTTTAAGTTTAATATTTCCATTGCATAAGTTGCAGTGATTTTCTTATTCTTCCATTGGTTATATATTTCTACCCAATTTTCAGGAAATGTTTTAGGTGGTCTGCCTATTGCATTTCCTTTTTTGCCTATTCTTTTTCCGTCAATAATTCTCATTAAAGCAATTCCTTCCGCTTGTCTTTTTTTAATGCGTTTTCGCTCATCTTCAGCTATTGATGTAAGAACTTCAATGATGATGTTATTAACCATATCAAAAATCCAATCATTGCCTTCTACATTATTTAATGTACTTGGTATATCTAATATTTTTACCTTTACACCTATTGATTGAAAATATCTTAACTCCTCTTTTAACTGTTCTTTATTTCTTCCTAATCTATCAAGTGAAGTTACATATAATGTATCACCTTTTATAAGTTTACCAATTCCACATTTTAATGATTTATAGCCATCTCGGTTAAAATCTTTACCACTCGCCTTATCTACGATAATCATATCTTCCGAAACATACTCACTTAAAGCTTGAATTTGCCTTGCAAGACTTTGTTCTTTAGTTGATACTCTTGCATAACCTACAATTTTACTCATAACAAACAACACTCCCGAAATTCATTTGAAATAATTATATCAAAAGTGTTTATATAAGTCTATGAGATTTATAAACATTTATAAATATTAGCATATAAAGTTTTATAAACATAAAATACACTGCTTTTTTGATATTTAATAAAGTATACTTTTATAAACACTTATAACAATTTCAGCTTTTAAAATGATGAAATAAATATCGCTGTGTGTTTTTCGGACAGCGTTTTTAGAACTTAAAATAAACTAATCCAATCTTGATATTCTTATCTCAATTACAAAATGTTATTGAGTTTTGAATCCTTATTGAGCGTATGCTTGGCGGACTCTCAATATTATTACTTCTATCTCTTAACGATTAGACACATAATCTTAATGTTGGTTTCAGCTTTTTCAGAGCAATCACCCTTAATTAACAAGAGGGTAACATCTCGTTACCCCGTATCTATCCTATAATCAATATTAGCTCAACTAATACCAATAAGCTATTTAAAAGTATATCATACACTAAAGCATAATCATTAAGTCAATAGTTATATTCCGCTCTCGTGATTAAGTATATCTAATATAACTACTTAACCTAAAGCATTTAAACTTTTGAGAGCGGTAATAATATATCTTAATTCTTATTATGAAAAATAAAACACGAATTTTATTCACTATTATTTTTACTCCTTTATTTATTTTTATGACATTTTATACATTTGCAAAAGAAAGTGCACTGCTATTCAACACAACTTGTCTTTCTTTTTCGCTCCATGACATCACCCAGCCTTCTGTTTCTTGCTTTAAATATTTTATTTCAAAATTCATCCAAATTTTATAATAATGTTTATCGCTATTACATAATTCAATAAATTTTTCTACAGTTTTATCAAGTGAACAATTTTCAAAAACCTTTCTTTCTTCACAATAATATGATAATTCCCAATCTGTTACTTCTTGCATAGGTTCATCAATAACAATAGTAAATTTATACCCTTGACCGCTTTTTATTGTTTTTGCTGCACTATTATATAAAAACGCATTAAGTGTTAATGACCTAAGAATTGCTGGTACATTTTTATCGCAATAAAAATCAGATACTGTACAAGTCCTTTTAAGAACCTCCTCTCTTTTCTTTTGTGCTTTCTCTTCTCGCATTCTAAAGGCTTCCCTTTTTCTTTGCTCCTGCTCTTTCAGATATTTATTATATCTTTTATTAGTAAAACATTGATTAGGATTGCTTCTTCCTATAATAAGCCCAAGTAAAAAATCTAACATAATTAACACCTCATTCATTTGTCAATATGTTTATTGCTTTTAAAGTAACTCGGATATATTTATTTCAAGTGGTGTAGCTTTATCTTTATAAATCCAAACGGGGATTATTTCGGTAAAATCATACTTTTCCATATCAAAATCTTCATCAAAGTGGTAAACTGTTACACTCTGCTTTTTAGGGTCTACTATCCAGTATTCACGCACACCATAAGCTTGATAAAGGTTTAGCTTTAATAAATAATCGTGTATAGCATTACTTGAAACAATTTCAATTATCCAATCAGGAGCACCAGAACAGCCTTTATCGGTTAGTTTACTTGAATCACATATTACGGATATATCAGGAATAACAACGGTACTTTCAGATAGCTTTACATCAAAAGGAGCGGTATATACTTCGCATTTTCCTTTGTTTTTTTTGATATAGTTGAATATTGTAGCTGACAATTCCATTGATATTTTTTGATGTATTCTAAGTGGTGACGGCGACATATCGTAGATAACACCTTCAATCAGTTCTACACAAGTTCCTTCGGGAAGTGCGTAAAAATCTTTTATTGTGTATTTAATATCCTTTGCCTGCATACTGTTTACCCCACTTTCATTTATTTTATTTCTTACTTTCCTATCATTTCATTATCTCGGCTTATAGTTTCTTTTATAGCTCTCTTTATGAAGCCGTTTAAACTCTCTCCTTTGCTTTCAGCGTGGGCTTGTATTTTTGCTTTAGAGCCTTTTTTAATAGCTATATTTATACGGTCATAAGCCTTTGCATTATATCTGTTATTTGCTTCAATTCGTGCTTTACTATTATTTGGCATATTATAACCACCTTTTTATTTTTAGAATATACCTATCTATTTTATCATTATTTTATCACAGATTGATACACTTAACAAGTGTAAATATGTACAAAATATGTACTTAAACATTGTATAACATACCTATTGAATACAATTAAACAGTGTATTATAATAAATACAGCTAAGAAAACCAATCCATAATCTATTACTTAATTTTAAGTAATAATAATTAAGTACAAAGGAAAATAAATATGAATATTGCATTTTGTGATGATGAAAAAGTTACTCTTGAAAATTTAATAAAATTAACAAAAAACATTGTTGCTAAATATGATAATTATAATTTTGAGTTTAACTTCTTTGCCTATACCAGTCCATTAGAACTCTTAGAAGCACATTCAAAGTGTCCTTTTGATGCTGTTTTTCTTGATATTGATATGCCAGAAATTAATGGATTAAACTCAGGTGACAAGCTATACACTCAAAATGAAAGCATTATTATTTTTTATGTAACAAACTATACAGAATTTATTGGTGAATCTATCAAGCATAGAGTATATCGTTTTATAAAAAAAGGAGATGAAAAAGCATTAACCGAAGGTATACAAGCTATGCTTGAAGATTTTGCTACACTTCATCAAAGATATGTCTATAAATACAAAGGACAATATTACAGTATAGTTTTAAATCGAATTTTTTATTGTGAAAGTAGAGGTAACAATGTTAAAATTGTTACTGATAATGATATTTTTATTCAAAGAATTTTAATTAAAAATTTGATAAAAGAACTACCTCCTGTATTTTGTCGTTGTCACTCTGGATACATTGTTAATCTTAGAAAAATAAGAGATATAGAAAAAAACAAAATAACACTTATCAATGGTGTTGAAATTCCTATGAGTGCCAAATATTCAACTGAAGTGATTATTAAATTTACAACTTATTTTTAATAAAACTTAATATCTTAACTCAAGAGCTATGACTTTAGGTTGTGGCTCTTATTTTTTTGCTCCTATTATTGAAAAACAAGTTAAAGACTATATGCTATTCTACAAAAATGACTAATAGTTTTTATGATAGGACAAATTATTCTGTTCTTACTTGAAAGAATAAGACTATAAAGACCTGACTTGTTAATGATGTATGCTATTTGCTTTCTGCCAAGTTTATCGATGACTGCTATTGTATAGCACCCTCTTCTTTACAGTTAGTGCGGATAGCTTGTTGGATATTTACATATCCAAGAGCCTTGCCCATATCAGTTCCACAGAAAAGAACCTTTCCATTTTCCTCTACTGTTCGGATACTGTCTGAACATCTTGCCCTTTTCAGAGCGTTGCAGCATACATATTTCTTTCGCCATAGGGATTGTGAGTTGGTGGTCGGTCATACTTTGACCTGTTGCAGAGGTGGGACATTTTTGGGTCACCTTTACATAATCCTTGTTTTCGTCAAAACCGTATTCACACATTCTTGAAAACCATTTCTTATACTCTGTGCTTATTTCCAAAGCCTCATGTAAATCTCTGCCGAGCACTGTCGGCTGTTCGCTGTCATAGTTAATTTTGATAATTTCGTTCATATTTGAACTCCTTTCATTTCTCGGCGGATAATTCAAAACACTTAATTCTTTACTCTTTATGTTATCAATACAGTTTTCGTTGATAATAGTAGCTTCACCTTGACAACCTAACTTAAAGTTAGACCGTCCCTCCAAGGGTGTCGATTGAATCTACACCCTTCTCATCATTATCAACATTGAAAGAATAGGCTTTAAGGTCGTGTTTTTCGACCTTAAAGAACGAATCGTTCGGTCAGCTTACCCTCTTTGAAATGATAAGGATTATATACTTTCGCTCAAAAATGAGCAAAAGTCCTTGATTACCAAGCGAATCGGTGAGGGGAATCTGATTCCGTTCATCTTTTACTCAATTTTAAGTAAAACGGTTTTTCCGAAATTTCGGAAAAAGGTCTAACTTTAATGTAATACGGACAAAAATGTCCGAGTTTAAATTAGGTATGGTACAAGATGTACCCCACCTTTGCTTACAGGCACATTCCTATTTTGGGAATCTGTCGCTTAATAACATCTTGTAGGAGTCATTAAAACAGTGATACCTTTACAACACATTCCCTCAACACTAATAATCAACCAGCCGAACGAAATTCGTTCACTTGGTATAGCCAAACTTATGAATCACTTCAAAATATCGCCGTCCGTTTTTCGGACAGCGTTCATTCTAAAACCATAAAGAAAGCCTTTATAAAAGCGATATGGTATGAAATATATTTTCACTTTCCAAATTCAGAAAGCAAAAACTTAACATTAAGGGGTACTGCGTTTTACCGACCCCTTAACCCTCTCATTTTGAGCAAGTTAGATATTGCTTGTAAAATCCTTGAATTTAATATAAATGTTAATTTTTTACTATTTCTCTCTATTTTTTCTTATAATTCATACTTCAAAAAACAGATATATATAGTGTACGATTTTTTCGTGCGGGAGAAGTCAAATTCTCTCAGCAGGGGCAGTCTTGCTATTTGGTCAATCACGCCAATACCACAGAAAGGAATAATTTTACTTGATGATTTTGAACAACATAGATTTTCAGTAAACAGGGCTATTTTACATATTTTATTATGGTTGCTTTGTAGCTAACCCTATGAAGTGGCATAGCTTGGTATCACAGATTAAATTTTTAGAATTATGAAAATGAGGAATAACAAATGAAAAACTTAACATTCAATTACAAGAATCAAGCATTTACTGATAGCACAATCATTGCACAAGGTGCAGGCGTTGAACACGCCTCTGTAATCAAACTTATAAAAAACTATCGTGATGATATTTCAGAGTTTGGAAGGGTCGGATTTCAAATCGTACCCTTAGCAACAAATGGAGGTGTTCAAAATATAAAAGTTTATAGATTAAATGAACAGCAAGCAACCTTTGTTATATCACTTATGAGAAATACTAAACCTGTTATAGAGTTCAAAAAAGAATTAGTAAAGCAATTCTACGAAATGAAACAAATCATTGAAAAGCTTGTAAAAATATCAGGGTACAATGCAAAATTAAACAAAGAAATAAAATTATTGTATGAAAATCCGAAAGATTATTATTTTATTAACGAAAATAAAATGATTAACTGTATTGTAACAGGAATGTCATCACAAAAGTTTAAACAAATAAATAATATTAAAAAAGGAACAATGCGAGAACATTTTTCATATGAACAGCTACAACTTTTAGAAAAAATCATAAAGAAAGATATATTCTTATTTAAACAATTTCCAAATTACGATTATAAACAGCGTAAGAACTATCTTGAAAATTATAAACTTGAATTAGAAAAAGTCAATAATAGAGAATAAATTGTAACCATTATATAAAAAAGAAAGGTAAGGCATTTATTATGAATAACAACTATGAGATTAACGAAATTGAGAACTACTTGAATGTATCAGGCAATAATACTAAAAACACAGACCTAAAAACAATATCCAACACAAATAATGTAGAAAATAACACAGTATCTATTGACAAAAAAATATACCTAACCATCAAAGAAACTTCACTACTATTTAATATAGGCATAAGCAAGATAAGAAACCTTACTCAAGAGAGAGATTGCCCCTTTGTGCTATTTAATGGTAGCAAGTGTTTAATAAGTCGAAAGAAATTTGAGAAGTTCTGAGAAGTTCTTAGATAGCAGACATTCTATATAGTAGGAACATATGTTCTTACTTTCACTCGAAAGGATATGATAAAATGAATATATTAACTCCAATTAAAGCTATAAGGGCTAAGTGTCTTGATTGTTGTTGCGATAGTGTGAAAGAAGTTCGCTTGTGTCCTATCACTAACTGTGCTTTATACCCATATAGGCTCGGACACAGACCAAAGAAAGACAAATCAGATATTACAACTTATAGCAAAAACCCCTCTAAAGATAGCAATAAAAACGATTAAACAAATATAAAGTAGTTTTATAGAGAAAGGTGTATTGAATAAAAAATCCGCTTGTAGCTATGCGATAAATCAAAAAGAAAGCAAATTATCAATACACCGCTCTCATAACAAAGAAAGGATTTATTAAGAATGAAGAATATTATTACTGTTAATAACATTAAGTATGCAAGAATTGAGGAAACAAAAATGAACGCAGAAGATATTTACAATCTTTACTATGACTATATAAATGAAATAGTCGATTTTAAGAATATGTACCTTTGTAACCATAACATACAAGAGAATAAGCTAAGTAGTGACTTCTTAGATAATATTTATGATGATTTTGAAATTATAATATCAGAGAATTTCCCAATGCTTATCGAAGATGAGATTGAGAACCTTAGTTTAGCCTTTGTATGCCTATTTGTTCTATCAGAAGTGCCTAAGTTGCCTAATAAAGCATTTAGAGAGTTTATAAGGGATTTAGGCTTTTCTCCTACATATTGTATAGTTAAAGAAGCCTATAACGAAAATGTAGCTAATAAGTTAGCTCTTGAATATGGTGGTACTCTTGTAGTTGATGAGAGCGGTAATATTATACCTGAATTTAACAACATATACGATAACAAGAACTATATAGATGAGCTATTTAACTTAGGAATGGTAAAAGAAGATACTACACCACTTAATAAAAGAGTAAGTATTGAAGATATACAAGACTATATATGCAACTATGCTGAAGATATTGAGTATAAGTATTCTATTATCAATGATTATATAGAAGATAGGTGCAATTAATTCTAAATTTATTAAGATACTAAGTTGAATTGTAAAGCCTTTAGTGCTATTATTTATTTGTCACATTAAAGGCTTTCTTTTCTTGTTATGAAAGGAATTTGATACTATGACAACAAAGAAAGCTATTAAAAGAAAAGATAATAAAGGCACTGTTTTAAAAGATGGTGAGTTTCAAAGAAAGGACGGTAGATATTGCTATAAGTATAAAGATTATAGAAGCAAAACAAATTATATTTATGCTAATACCTTAAATGAATTAAGAGAAAAAGAAAATCAATTACAAAAATCTCTTATGAAAGGCTTAGAAGCTAATGATGTTAATTTAAATTATGTGTTTGAGTGTTGGTCTGAAATTCATCAAGTCAAGCCTTCTACAATGTCAAATTATATTGCTATGTATAATAAGCATATAAGGAATATTTTAGGTGATTTAAAAATTAAGGATATAAGATATTCCTTGATAGCTATTATTTATAAGAATTTGTTATCTAATGGTTTAAAATTAGGTAGTGTTAGAGATATACATAACTTACTTCATTCTATAATTGATTTAGCTGTTAAAGATAATTTAATAGCTAAAAATCCTTGTGATGGTGCTTTAGATGGAGTTAAAAAGTTTGCTAAGCCCACAGAGAAAAAACAAGCCTTAACCACTAAACAACAATCAATATTCTTTGAATATATCAAATCTTCAAGGTATAGAGGTTGGTTGCCATTGTTTACAGTTTTATTCGGTACTGGTTGCCGTATAGGTGAAATATTAGGCTTAACTTGGAATGATATAGATTTTAAAAATAATCTTATATCTATCAATCATACATTAGAATACATAAGAGTTCCAAATGAAAAATATAAAATAAATATAAGCACACCAAAGACTAAAACAAGTGTTAGGCTTATACCAATGCTTGATGAAGTTAGAAAAGCTTTACTTAATATAAGAGAATTTCAGCTTAACACAACATTGAATACTTTAAAAGTTGATGGATATACAGGTTTTATTTTCACAAATAAAAATGGCAATTTATATTATAAGAATAATATTAACAATGCAATAAACAATATAGTTAATTCTTATAATAAGCGTGAAACTGAAATAGCAAAATCAGAGAATAGAGAACCTGAATTATTACCACATTTTTCTTGTCATATAGCAAGGCACTCATTCGCTACTCGTTTATTTGAGAATGAAGCTAATATAAAAACTATATCTGAACTTTTAGGACACAGTAATATATCAACAACTATGAATATTTACACAGATGTTTCTATTGACAAAAAACAAGAAGCTATAAAAGAAATTCAAGGCAAAATAAAAATATCATAAACTAAGTATTATTATAATTATATTCACCTAATATTATGTGATACAAATTACGCAAATAAATATTATACATCCAATATATATGGTTATTTTGCATTTTGACACCTAAAAAAATTATTCCTTAAAAAATAACCTCTATTTTATGCGGTTTATAGGCTTAATTTTGACACCTATTTTACACCAAATTCCCGAAAAAATATAAAAATTTATACTAATAAGATTATTATATTAAAAAACATAAGTACAGTATTTATCAGTGTTTAAAAGGATTTAACAAGTTATAAAATTAAGGGTTGCATTTTGATAAAAAATAATATAAAATCATATGGTAACTCAAGATTATCCAATATATATCTTGTGAAATTTTGAAAATCAGAAAGGATATTTTTTTATGAGCAATCCTATTGTTACTTTTACTATGGAAAACGGCGATGTTATTAAGGCTGAGCTTTACCCTGAAATCGCACCAAATACAGTAAATAACTTTATCTCTCTTGTTAAAAAGGGATATTATAATGGTCTTATCTTCCACCGTGTAATAAACGGCTTTATGATTCAGGGCGGTTGCCCAGAAGGAACAGGCTTTGGTGGACCTGGTTACAGCATAAAGGGCGAATTTACAATGAACGGATTTAATAATAGCCTTAAACATACTGAAGGCGTTCTTTCCATGGCTCGTTCAGGTAATCCTAATTCTGCTGGCTCACAGTTTTTTATTATGCACAAGAATGCTCCTCATCTTGACGGTCAGTATGCTTCATTCGGCAAGGTAATTGATGGTATGGATATCGTAAATAAGATTGCTGAGTGTGATACAGATTTCACAGATAAGCCACTTGTTCCACAGATTATGAAGAGTGTAACAGTTGATACAATGGGCATCGACTATTCCGAGCCTGAAACTTGCTAATTCAAAATTTATAAATTGAAACTCCTTTTGCTGATTAACTAATAGCAAAAGGAGTTTTTATGATATAAAAAACGGCAAGAGCTACAAAAACTCTTGCCGTCATTTTATGATAATTCAGTACTATAAGCTGTTAAAAAGTTATCACTTTTCGTCTTTTTTATCCTCAGGCTTCTTTGCATCACCCATATCACCAAGAAGATTAAAACGGAAAAGTCTTGTTTCATCTTCTGGCTTAGAGCAGATGATGTAAGCATCACTGATTTTTCCGCCCTCAATAAGCTTAGTAAGACCGACGAGCTGACAAAGCTTACTCTTGAGGTTAAGGTGGTCTCCGTCACGAGTTACGAGGAAAACATCTCCCTCACAAGTATCAAGAACCGAAAGGAAGGACTGAACATCAATATTGTGTAATTCGAGCATAGGTGCCATAATAGAATTCCTCCTCTAAAATTATTAACTTAATTTAGATGTAACACTTTTTCTGTTACAAATATATTATAGCACAAAAATCATACTTGTCAATCACAAAGCCCCATACATAATCTTAATTTGTTTAATATTTCAATTCTTGAGAGATATATACTTCTATTAATTCTGCATAAAACTTCCTATAAATTTTTATGCAAATCTAAGGCTTTTCAGCGATTAAGTCAGTTAGGGGAAGTTATTTTTGTTTTCTATGCTGAAATTTCAAAAACCTATAAATTTTATAGATTATTTCAAATTACAAACTAATTATTTTGCTGGGAAGAAGAAATTTACAGTCATATCAAGGTAGTTAAGACCACTATATTCAGGATATTTCTCATTGACCTTTTTCTTCATTTCATCAGCGTTATCACACTCAAGAGCGATTTTCTTTATATTATTAAGATAATCTACCTTAATTCTGACATCTTTCAAATCTTCTGGTGTATAGTGAGAAGTCAAGACGAGGTCAAAGCCCTTGCGAATATAGTAATTAAGCTGAGAAATAATTCCATCTGCGTGTGGGCAACCTGCTACAATAGAGTGGCAGTCATGACCAAGCATATGAGTATAAACACAGTTAATTTCAGGAATTTCTATATCATATGCCTCGGCATTAGGTTTAATATTAAGCTTAATGCCAGCAATCTCAAACTCTCCATCTTCGATAAGCTCTGCCTTGCAAACAGATGAATCAAATATCTCACCAAAAGCATTTGTAAAGTTTTTGATAAGACCTGCACCACCTCCGACACTATTATACTCTAATGATGATTTAGTACCATAGGCAGTAACCTCAGGCATAAAGCTTGCACCAGCAGCGTGATAAGCGACCATCTTTCCGACAAGCTCAATGTTATTTTCTTTGATAAAAGCAGTAAGCTCTTCAATGTTATCATAGAAGCAAGGAAGTTCTATGCAAACGCCCTTTCCATTTTTTACAAGAATAAAAACCTCATCATCTATAAGGTCATTTGTTTTATAAGCATAAAGCTTAACTGCACCAAAATCATATTCGCTAACTACACCCTTGTTTAAAGCAGTTGTCTTACAATTTTCCTTTTTCATATTAAATTACCTCCGTAATAGTTATTTGTGTTGTAACTATCTTTGTTACAATTAGAATATATCACATCATTGTTGTAATGTCAACGGTTACAACTAAATTTTTTAAAAAAATTTCCGCACCCTCTTGGATACGGAAATCACTTAATTTTCTTCTCTTATAAATTTTTGTGTATCAGAAATTATTTCAGCTAAGGTAATATTTTTCATTTCTTTTTCCATAGCCCTTTGTACTCTTTCAAGTTTTTCATCAAGAGCATTATGAATATTTCTACCCACAGGACAATTTGGGTTCGGATTCTCGTGAAAATGAAAAAGCTCACCATTATCTACACATTCAACAGCATTATAAATATCAAGCAAAGTTATCTCATCAAGAGGCTTTGCAATTTCTGCACCACCACTTCCACGAGCAACATTCACAATTCCTGCGGCTTTAAGTTGTTGCAATATTCTTCTTATTATAACAGGATTAACATTAACACTTCCTGCAAGGAAATCGCTTGTTAGTTTATAGCTATCTTTAAATGTATCTATACAATCTAAAATATGTACAGCTATTGTAAGTCTGCTTGAAATCTGCATAAAAAATCTCCTTATCAAATTTCTTGAAGTAATTATATCACTCACATATATTAAGTGTCAATTTAGCTTTAAAAATAAAAATGCGAACCTCGTTTTGAGATTCGCATTTCTTAATTTTATATATTACTTTAAGCCCGCATAGCCCATAAGATACTCGTCTACATCAGCGGCAGCATCTCTGCCCTCTCTGATAGCCCATACAACAAGAGATTGTCCTCTGTGCATATCTCCCGCTGTGAATACCTTTTCAACATTTGTCTTAAACTTGCCAGCCTCAGTTGCAACATTGCTTCTTGCATTAGTTTCAACGCCAAAAGCATCTGCAATATATCCCTTAGGACCTAAGAAGCCTGCTGCAATAAGTACAAGCTCTGCCTCAAGATATTGTTCTGAGCCTTCAACTGTCTGCATAACATTTCTGCCATTCTCGTCCTTGACGAAATGAACATTAACAATAACAACACCCTTGAGATTACCGCCCTCGTCCTTGACAAATTCTTTAACAGTTGTCTGATAGCGTCTTGGGTCTGAGCCAAATACAGTAATAGCCTCCTGTTGACCGTAGTCTGTCTTACAGATGCGAGGCCATTCAGGCCAAGGGTTATTCTCTGCTCTGCTATCAGGGAGCTTAGGCATCATTTCAAGCTGAATAACAGACTTACAACCGTGACGGATAGAAGTACCAACACAGTCATTACCCGTATCACCGCCACCGATAATTATAACATTCTTATCTTTTGCAGAAATATAATTTCCGTCCTCAAGATTAGAATTTAAAAGACTTTTTGTTGTTGATGTAAGGAAGTCAACCGCAAAGTAGATTCCGTTTGCATCTCTTCCAGAAACATTTATATCACGAGGATTTCCTGCACCACAAGCAAGAACAACAGCATCGTAATCATTGAGAATTGAATTAGCATCGTAATTTTCGCCTACATTTGCGTTTGTTACGAAATTAACTCCCTCTGCCTTCATAAGCTCTATTCGTCTTTCGATAATATGCTTTTCAAGCTTCATATTAGGAATACCATACATAAGAAGTCCGCCAAGACGATCGTCCTTTTCGTATACAGTAACGCTGTGACCTCTCATATTAAGTTGAGCCGCACAAGCAAGACCAGAAGGACCCGAACCAATAACAGCAACTCTCTTGCCTGTTCTGACTTTCGGAGGATTAGGCTTAATCATACCAGTTTCAAAAGCGTTTTCGATAATGAAGTTTTCATTTTCCTTAACGCTTACTGGCAAGCCATTAAGTCCACAAGTACAAGCTGCCTCACAAAGTGCAGGACAAACTCTTGAAGTAAACTCCGGAAAGTTATTTGTCATCAAAAGACGATGAGCAGCCGCATCAAATTCACCTGTATATACCAGCTCATTCCACTCTGGGATAAGATTGTTGAGCGGACAGCCCGAAACCATACCCATAATCGGCCTGCCGTTCTGACAAAACGGTACACCGCAGTCCATACATCTTGCAGCCTGCTTCTGTCGTTCTTCAGCCTGCATAGGTGTATGAAATTCGTTAAAATTTTTTATTCTCTCTGAAGGCTCTGAACCTTTGTTGTTTTTTCTTTCAAATTCCATAAAACCTGTTGGTTTAGCCATTTTGTCCGCCTCCTTACTTTTTAGTTGTCATATAGAATGCTTCGATTTTTGCTTGCTCAGGGCTCATACCCTTTTCTTCAAGAACGAAGATAGCCTGCATCATCTTAGCATAATCATTTGGAAGAATCTTCTTGAACTTAGGCAGATAATACTCGAAGTTATCAAGAATTTCCTTGCCCTTAGGAGAACCAGTCGCATCAACATGCTGTTGGATAATATCTCTAAGTTCTGAAATATCATATTTATCCTTAACACCGCCGATAGAAACAAGCTCCTTATTCATCTTCATATAGAGGTCAGAATCCTCATCAAGAACATAAGCAATACCGCCACTCATACCTGCGGCAAAGTTTTTGCCAGTCTTTCCAAGGATAACAACTCTACCACCAGTCATATATTCACAGCCGTGGTCGCCGACACCCTCAGCAACAGCGATTGCACCAGAGTTTCTTACGCAGAAGCGTTCACCAGCAACACCGCTGATAAATGCCTTACCACTTGTTGCACCATAAAGTGCGACATTACCGATAATGATATTTTCATCTCTTTTGAAGTTAGAACCCTTTGGAGGATAAACTTTAAGCTTACCACCAGAAAGACCCTTACCGAAGTAATCGTTGCTATCGCCTTCAAGTTCAAGTGTTAAACCCTTTGGAATAAATGCACCAAAGCTCTGACCACCCGCACCATGACATCTTACAACAAAGAAATCATCATCAAGAGTATTATCGTGATAGCGTTTTGTAATCTCTGAACCAAAAATTGTACCAACTGAACGGTCTGTATTTGTAATATCAATATCAATAGACTTCTTGGTCTTATTTTTAAGAGCAGAACCGAGCTTCTTCATAATAACCTTTTCATCTATTGTCTTTTCAAGCTCAAAGTCATACTTATCAGCAGGATTGAATATTCTTGGAACATCTTCTCCAATATAAGGATTGCGGAGAATATTTGTCATATCAATCTTGCTTTCCTTAGAGCCACCCTCAGTTTCCTTTACTCTTAGAAGGTCGGAACGGCCAACAAGCTCATCAACAGTTCTTATACCCAGCTTAGCCATATACTCTCTGAGTTCCTGTGCGATAAAGTGCATAAAGTTTATGACATATTCAGGCTTGCCCTTAAATCTCTTTCTAAGTTCAGGATTCTGAGTTGCTATACCAACAGGACATGTATCGAGATTACATACTCTCATCATTACGCAGCCCATTGTAACAAGTGGAGCAGTAGCAAAGCCATATTCTTCTGCACCAAGAAGTGCTGCAACGAGAACATCACGACCTGTCATAAGCTTACCATCTGTTTCAATAACAACCTTAGAACGCAAGCCGTTCATAATAAGAGTCTGATGAGTTTCAGCAAGACCAAGCTCCCAAGGAAGACCAGCATTATAGATTGAGTTTCTCGGAGCAGCACCAGTACCGCCGTCATAACCGGAAATCAATACAACTCCTGCGCCTGCCTTAGCAACACCGGCTGCGATTGTACCTACACCTGCCTCAGAAACAAGCTTTACAGAGATTCTTGCATTCTTGTTTGCATTTTTAAGGTCATAGATAAGCTGTGCAAGGTCCTCGATAGAATAAATATCGTGATGTGGTGGCGGAGAAATAAGACCAACACCAGGGGTTGAATGTCTTGTCTTAGCAACCCAAGGATAAACCTTCTTACCAGGAAGATGCCCACCCTCACCAGGCTTAGCACCCTGTGCCATCTTAATCTGAATTTCCTGAGCACTTACAAGATATTCAGAAGTTACACCGAAACGACCAGAAGCAACCTGCTTAATTGCAGAACAGCGGTTAAGACCGTCCTTACCAATTGTAAGACGCTCAACATCTTCACCGCCCTCGCCAGAGTTAGACTTACCGCCGATAGTATTCATAGCGATAGCCATTGTTTCGTGAGCCTCTTGTGAGATTGAACCGTAAGACATAGCACCAGTCTTAAAGCGGTGGCAAATGCTCTCAACGCTCTCTACTTCATCAATAGAAATTCCACCATCTTCTGGGAAGTTGAAGTCGAGCAAGCTTCTGAGATTCATATGTCTGTCTTCTTTGTTGATAGCCTCAGAATACTGCTTAAACATATCATAGTTGCAAGTTCTTGTAGACTCTTGAAGAAGATGTATAGTTTCAGGATTATAGAGATGCTCTTCCTTGCCACTTCTGAGCTTGTGGCTACCTGCACTATTTACCTCAAGAAGAACATTAAGTCCAAGTGGGTCATATGCTGCGGAGTGAAGCTTCTCTGAACGCTTGCTTATATCATCAAGAGTAATACCGCCTACACGGCTTACTGTATTTGTGAAGTATTTGTCGATAACCTCTTTAGAGATACCGATAGCCTCAAAAATTTTAGAACCAAGATAAGAACGAATTGTAGAAATACCCATCTTAGAAGCAATCTTTACAATACCGTGAAGAACTGCTGAATTATAGTCATATACAGCCGCATAATAGTCCTTATCCAAAGCACCTGTATCAACAAGATTACGGATAGTTTCCTGTGCGAGATATGGGTTAATAGCACAAGCACCATAACCAAGAAGTGTTGCGAAATGGTGAATTTCGCAAGGCTCTGCACTTTCAAGGAGCATAGAAACTGAGGTTCTCTTCTTTGTAGAAACGAGGTGCTGCTGAAGTGCTGAAACTGCAAGCAATGACGGAATAGCAACATGGTATTCGTCAACGCCTCTATCTGAAAGAATAAGAATATTTGCACCGTCTTTATAAGCTTTATCAGCCTTTAAGAAAAGCTGGTCAATAGCCTTAGCAAGGTTTGTATTCTTATAATATGTTAAAGGAATAACTGCTGGCTTAATTCCCGGAACATTCATATTCTTAATCTTGAGCATATCAGTGTTTGTCAAGATAGGATTATGAATTTTAAGGACATGACAGTTTTCAGGCTTTTCATCAAGAATATTACCGTCAGAACCGATATAAACGCTTGTATCAGTAACTATTTCCTCACGGATTGCGTCAAACGGTGGGTTTGTAACCTGTGCGAAAAGCTGCTTAAAATAGTTGAAAAGAGGAGCCTTTTCATCAGCAAGTGGAGGAATTGGTACATCTGCACCCATAGCCGCAATAGGCTCTGTGCCATTTTTAGCCATAGGAAGAATACTTGTTCTGATTTCTTCATATGTGTAGCCAAAAGCCTTTTGAAGTCTTACAAGCTGTTCATCATCAAAGTGGATAACATTCTTATTAGGAATCTTCAAATCCTTGAGGTGAACGAGGTTGTTATCAAGCCATTCACCATAAGGCTGTCTATGCGAATAGTAGTCCTTAATATCAGTATCGTCAATAAGCTTACCCTTTGTTGTATCAACAAGGAGCATCTTACCAGGACGCAAACGCTCTTTTACAAGAACCTTTTCAGGTGGAATATCTATACAGCCAACCTCTGATGAAAGTACGAGGAAACCGTCTGTTGTAATATAATATCTTGATGGTCTAAGACCGTTTCTATCTAGAACTGCACCAACTATATCGCCATCAGAGAAGATAATTGATGCAGGACCGTCCCAAGGCTCCATCATTGTTGCGTAGTATTGATAGAAATCTCTTCTTGTGTTTGAAATTGTCTTGCTGTTTTCCCAAGGCTCAGGAATTGTAATCATAACTGCAAGTGGAAGCGGGATACCAGCCATCATCATAAATTCAAGAGAGTTATCGAGGCGAGCAGAGTCAGAGCCGTTTGTATCAACAATCGGAAAAACCTTATCAATATCGTCCTTGAAAATGTCGCTTGAGATTGAATCCTCTCTTGCGAGCATTCTGTCGGCATTACCTGTGATAGTATTAATTTCACCATTATGAACAATTATACGGTTTGGGTGAGCCTTCTGCCAGCTTGGATTTGTATTTGTACTAAAACGGCTATGAACAGTCGCAATAGCTGAAGTATACTTTTCACTCTGAAGGTCATAGAAGAACTGACGAAGTTCTTTAACAAGGAACATACCCTTATAAACGATAGTTCTGCTCGAGAGTGAAACAACATAAGTTTCCTCGTTGCTCTGCTCAAAAACTCTACGAGCAACATAGAGCTTTCTATCAAAAGGGAGACCCTTTTCTACATTTTCAGGACGCTTAACAAAGCCCTGCATAATGTATGGCATACTATCGAGAGCTTTTTGACCGATAACAGAAGGATTTGTAGGAACTTCTCTCCAGCCGAGGAACTCCATGCCCTCTTTTTCTATAACGATTTCAAAAAGCTTCATAGCCTGCATTCTTTTTAGGTTATTTTGTGGGAAGAAAAACATTCCGACACCGTAATCTCTTTCTTCACCAATGTCAAAACCAAGCTTAGCTGTTTCGGTCTTAAAGAATTCGTGTGAAATCTGCAAGAGAATACCAACACCGTCACCAGTCTTGCCCTCTGCATCTTTACCAGCTCTGTGTTCGAGAGTTTCAACAATGCTCAAAGCATTATCTACAACCTGACGAGATTTTATACCATTGATATTGACTACGGAACCTATACCGCAGTTATCATGCTCAAAACGAGGGTCATAAAGTCCCTGTTTTGCGAAAGGTTCCTGATTTCTGAAATTATCCATCAGAAGTAATTCTCCTTTACAGTTAATTTATAGGTCAAAAAATGCGTCCACCATTAGAGCCCATTCCCCATTTTGTGTGGAGTGAGCCCAAATTGGTGAACGCCATTATTCCCAATACTCATTTACTCGTTTAGAATATCATATATATTCTTGTTTGTCAAGCTTTTATGCAATATTTTTTTATTAAAATTCATAATTTCAGTTAGTATATGATAGTTTTATAAAATTTCAACAATTTTTTTGCAAGAATTTTTCTTTTTATTTCAAGTGGTGAACCATTTAATAAGCCTTTAAAGTTCTTCTTGTTGATTCGGTAATTCATTGCTAAAGTCTTAATTTGCGTCAATAAACTGTCTAAGCAAAACCGATTATGCGTCTTAGAAGCGACAACTCGCCACAAAGTTTTGCTCAAGCTTTTAAATAAAGCCTGCAGTGTCGAGGGAAGGAGTCCCTCGTAGGTTTTAAGTGTGCAGTGCCTTTAAAATTCTTTACACCTTAAATTCGGACTTTGCTCGCACTAAATCACTAATATTGCTGACCAAATAAAATGGCGACGGATAAAATCCGTCGCTCAAAAGTAAGATATGTTAAGGATTTCGGTCTTAAAAACCATCAAAGGCTCAAGTGAAACTACATAAGCTACAAAGGTTTTATTTATTTTTCAACTCTATCTCTGTGACACACTTTAATATTTCCTCTTGTTCCTTCTGTATCTCTGGGTCATTAGAAAGCATTGGTTTTATATCCTTATGCTTTAAAACTCTATCCTTATAATTCTTGGTAATTTTATATACAACTGGTGAAAGTACGATAACACCTACGAGGTTAGGTATCATCATCATTCCATTGAATGTATCAGATATATCCCAAGCAAGTGATGATGTCATAACTGCACCAAAGATAATTATAAAAACAAAGAATATCTTATATGCAAAGGTTGATTTTACACCGAAAAGAAATTCCCACGCCTTTGTGCCATAATGTGACCAGCCAAGAACGGTTGTAAATGCAAAAAGGAAAATAGCAATAGCGATAAACATACTCCCTATATTTATACCACCTATTGAAAATACGCTATCAAATGCTTTTGCAACAAGTGTTGCATCACCTGTTGTTCCCTCTGCAAGCTTGCCTGTATTAAGTTCAATTACTCCCGATGTTAAAATTACAAGTGCTGTCATTGTGCATACGATAATCGTATCAACAAAAACTTCAAATATTCCCCAGAAGCCTTGTCTTGCAGGCTCTTGAACATTAGAATTTGAATTAACCATAACAGATGAACCGAGACCTGCTTCATTTGAGAAAACTCCACGCTTAAAACCAAGTGTAATGACTTGAGAAATTGTCAAACCAACAGCTCCACCCCACGCTGCATTAGGGCTGAACGCAAATTTAAATATGGCAGTAAAAGCATTTCCTATTTGTGAGTAATTAACTCCTATAACTATAAGAGAAGCAACTATAAAGAAACAAACCATAAATGGAACTACTTTTTCAGCAAAAATTGCGATACGCTTAATTCCACCTATAATAATCAAGCCAGCAATAATCATTATTACCAAGCCAATGATAATCTTATATAAATCAGTGCCAAGAATACTTATATTTGAGAGAGCCTCTATCTTAAATGCACCTTCAAGGTTTGCAACTATCTTATTTACCTGTCCCATATTTCCTATACCAAACGAAGCAAAAATAGTGAATATTGCAAAAAGTATTGCAAGAACTTTTCCTAAAGTCTTGCAGTTTTTCTTAGCACCAAGTCCGTCACGAAGATAGTACATTGCTCCGCCAGACCATTCTCCATCAGCATTTTTCTTTCTATAATAGATACCAAGCACATTTTCGGAATAGCTGGTCATCATACCTACTATAGCTGCTATCCACATCCAGAATACAGCACCAGGACCGCCAGAAACTATCGCTGATGCAACACCTGCGATATTACCTACTCCAACAGTTGCCGCAAGAGCTGTACATAATGCTTGAAACTGTGTAATTGATGCCTTATCATGATGAGAATGTCCCTTTACGCTCTTATGGAACATTTTTCCAATAGTCATTTTCATCCAATGCTTAATATGTGTAATCTGAAAGAATTTATTAACTAAGGTCATTATAATGCCTGTTCCTAAAAGCAAATAAAGACCTATTTTCATCCAGACAAAATCATTTATTATATCATTAATTTCTGAGACATTATCAAAAAAACTTTTGTCTTGACTGCAACCGCTCAATGTCATTAAAAGCAGGCTCGCCATTGCTAATAAACCAATTTTTTTCTTCATATTACTCTCCCTATTCCAAATTTATGCAAAGCTGTCATAAATTTAACAAATACAATAAAATTTTAACATAATTAAGCAAAAAAAACAATGTTTCTAAAAAAAGAAATCCCCAATTATCAGGTAATTTCTGATAATTGGGGATTATATTTGCCTACTGTTTAGTTAATTACATTATTTTACATTAACTGTAAAATACTTTGTAACAGTCTTGCCTGTTGAGTCTGCAATCTTAACAGCATACTGATAGCTGATTGCACGAGCTGGCTTATGTGTGAAGCTTGTTGCTGTTGTTGTTTTTGTGAGAGCTGTCCAACCTGAAGCACCCTCTGGCTTGCAGAAATATCTATACTT
>ERZ773145.1141-NODE-1141-length-23002-cov-4.200636_pt1 | contig 23002 bp, 21 predicted proteins | sample MGYA00580848_ERZ773145 | MGnify/ENA primary metagenome ERZ773145 (study PRJEB29015, sample SAMEA2737858) | human gut metagenome | biome: human gut; feature: human-associated habitat; material: faeces | place: China | collected 2012 ... | reverse complement strand
ATTAAAAGATACGGCGTTGGTGTCATTAATCGGGGTAGATGATTTAATGCGTCAAGCAGGATACATCAATACAAATACCCATGAGCCTTTCACTTGGTATGGCATTGCAGCATTAATTTATTTAGTGATTACTTTGATCAGCCAAGCGGGTATTCGCAAATTAGAATTACGTTTCACTCGATTTGAACGGGGAGTCGAATAATGTTTCAAGAGTATTTAGCAGTGATTGCTCAAGGCATTCCGACTAGCCTGTTGCTTACAGTTGTGTCTTTGTTTATTGCCTTTTTCTTAGCATTAGGTCTAACCTTCTTACTTTCTATTGGCAATAAATTGGTGAAAAGTGCGGTCAATTTGTTCCTTGTTTTATTTACAGGCACTCCACTTTTAGTGCAATTTTTCTTAATTTATGCAGGCCCTGGCCAATTCCAATGGTTGGTGGACAGCCCATTATGGGGATTATTTTCCAATGCATGGTTCTGTGCAGCGTTAGCTTTGGCTTTGAATAGTGCGGCTTATTCAACCCAATTATTCCATGGGGCAGTAAAAGCGATCTCTAAAGGTCAATGGGAAAGCTGTGCGGCATTAGGATTAAGTCGTCTGCAGACTTTAAAAATCCTCATTCCTTATGCGTTAAAACGCGCACTCCCTTCTTATACCAATGAAATTATTTTGGTATTTAAAGGTACAGCATTAGCTTCTACCATTACGATCATGGATATCATGGGATATGCACGCCAACTTTACGGCACCGAATATGATGCACTCACTATCTACGGTATTGCAGGCGGTATTTACCTCATCATTACTGGTATTGTCACTTTATTACTCCGTCAGTTAGAAAATAAAGTGTTGTCATTCGAACGTATTGATACCGCCAAGGCATAAAGTGCGGTCAAAAATAGAAACAAATCGGGCAGTTTAAAAATTGCCCGATTTTTTATATGATTAAAGAAAATATTTTTATTTATGAGGCAATTATGTCTGAATCATCTTCCCTAAAATTCCACCTCGAACTATTACGTTTAATTCCGAAAAACTATTCCATTAGCTCATTAGAATTGCGAGAGAAATTGCTCGCATTAGGTATTGAGCGCGATTTGCGCAGTATTCAGCGTGCATTGAATACGTTATGTGAGCAGTTTGAAATTGATTGCAATACCAATGATAAACCGTATAGCTATCGTTGGAAGCCTGATGCAAAAGGCTTAGATATGCCGATTTTAAACGAACAACAATCGTTAGTGTTGATGTTGGCAAAGCAATATTTAGCTGGCATTTTACCTGCTAATATTATGCAATCGATGGAAGGGTTCTTTAAACAAGCGGATTACAATCTTGCTTATGAACCGCATAAAAAAGGGGCTTCAGAATGGCTCAATAAAGTGGCTATTGCACCAACTAGCCAACCATTGTTGCCAGCAAAAATTGATCCTGAAATTTTTAAGCAAATTAGTACCGCACTTTATCAAAACCGCTTTTTGCAAGTGCATTATCGTAGTATTCACGGCAAAGAACATAAGGCTAAAGTTAAGCCACTCGCTCTTGTCCAGCAAGGCCCTAGCAGTTATGTGGTGGCAGAATATGAACATGGTGATATCTTACATTTAGCCTTGCATCGATTACTTGAAGTGAATGTCAGCACAATGCAATTTGAACGTCCGAAATTTAATCTAAAAGCTTATGTTGAAAGCCAAAAGTTTGGCTTTAGCTCTGGTAGAAAGATTCGTTTAACGTTCCGCATTGATAAACAAACGGGTGGCTTTTTGACAGAAACCCCATTATCAACTGATCAAACGGTAAAAGATTGTGGCAGTGAATATGAAATTTCCGCTACCGTGATTGAGAGCGCTATGCTGGAATGGTGGATTGCCCATTTTGGTGAAGATTACCAAGAAATTGACCGCACTTATTTAGACGAAAATGCCTAACGACATAAATTGTCGCTTCATCTTTTATCATTAAGCCATCAACAGAGAGGGCATTAAAATGAAGAAAATTGTTTATATTGATATGGATAATGTGATGGTTGATTTCCCGTCTGGTATTGCAAAATTAGATGAGAAAACCAAGCAAGAGTATGAAGGTCGATATGATGAAGTCGAGGGCATTTTTAGCTTAATGGAACCCATGCCGAATGCGATTTCAGCCGTTCATAAATTAATGAAGAAATATCATATTTACGCACTTTCTACCGCCCCTTGGCATAATCCATCCGCTTGGAGTGATAAAGTAAAATGGATTCAGCATTATTTCGGCGAAGAAAAAGGCTCGGCATTATACAAACGGTTAATTTTATCTCACCATAAAAACCTAAACCAAGGCGATTATTTAATTGATGATCGCACTAAAAATGGGGCGGATAAATTCGAAGGCAAACACTTACATTTTGGTACTGAACAATTTGCTAACTGGAACTGTGTACTATCTTACTTAGATTGCGGGCCTTTTACACCAAGTGACATTTTGCAAGATTGCTTGAAAAAATCAGCCGCACTTGTGCAAGTTGAAAATGAAGATCAAAGCCGAATCATTGGTGCTTTTGCAGATCGCTATAAATGGCAAGTGTTTAATTTAGCCTGTGTTTATGCGGATGAAACAGTAACCGAACATAAAACTGTCTATTTAATTATCAGTCCTTATCTCAGTGATGAATTTAAAATGCGTATTGAAGCAATGTGTGCTCATATTCAAGCCGAATATGACGTGTTATTACGCTCAAAATCACAGCTAAAACAATATTTCCAACGCCTTTCAGAGAAGCCATTCTTACATATTGAAAACTATGCTTATCAACCCCTTTATAAAGCAGGAAATATATTTGGCATGATGGCTAGAGATAGACAGATTGATGAAATTTTAGAAGAAAAAGGAGCCTGAAAAATGATAGAGAAAAATAAGCCTATTTGCGTGGTACTAACGGGCGCAGGCATTAGTGCCGAAAGTGGTATTCCTACTTTTAGAGCATAAGATGGCTTATGGGCAGGGCATAAAGTAGAAGAAGTTTGCACGCCCGAAGCCTTAAAGAAAAACCGTGCAAAAGTATTGGCGTTTTATAATGAACGACGTCGTAATGCTCAAGCTGCAGAGCCTAATGCAGCACACTTGGCTTTGGTTGAATTGGAAGAGTTTTATGAAGTTCATATAATCACTCAAAATGTGGATGATTTACATGAGCGAGCGGGAAGTACTAACGTACTCCATTTACATGGTGAATTGAATAAAGCTCGCAGCAGTTTTAATACCGATTACATTGTTCCATGTTTGGGTGATCAACTGTTAGAGGATAAGGATAATCACGGTCATCCAATGCGTCCACATATAGTCTTTTTTGGGGAAAATGTACCAATGTTTCCTAAAGCAGAAAAGTTAGTGAAAAAGGCAGATATTGTGATTGTTATTGGCACTTCATTACAAGTTTATCCAGCTAATGGATTGGTAAATCTAGCTCCATACGGTTCACTCATCTATTTGATCGATCCAAATCCGAATACAGGCTTTGTTCGTAAGAAAGTTATCGCAATAAAAGAAAAAGCGGGTGAGGGCGTACCGAAAGTGGTAGCTGAGTTATTGGAAAAGGTAAAAAACATTGGAAAATGACCTCACTTTTCACATAAATAGCGAGTTTTATATCACTATACTGTATGACTGATGAATTAATGAGAAACGTATGCATCCAGTAATTGAATTTTATTTAGAACAAAGAAAAAGCCAACATCATTTATCTTTGCAAGATATGTGGGCAATGCCAAAAAGAATGGTTGGTGATGCTTATTTATATATTCCTTGGCTTTTGCCTGTTACTGAAAGTTCCAAATGGAATCGTTCAGTGCCAGTTTTTAATGAGGAAGACCGAATATTTTTTATTGAAAATGAAGCTATTCAAAATAAATATTTACATTCTATTGATTTTATTCTGGATTACTTCTGTTTATATCGTGAAGATAATAAAATATTCCCAAAACCTGAATTGAGTGAACGTAAAGTTTGGCTACGTAATATCGGGCATGAAAGTAAAAAAATTTCTCGCATCATTCGTAGTTTAAATTATTGTGGTCATCCAGAACTAGCTAAAAATTTACAACAATTGGCAATAAAATTAGGTCAAGAAAAAGGTGTAATTCAAGAAGAAACCATAGGGATTTGGACGAATTTACTCAATATGGTTAAGTGTAATGAAATGATGTAAATAATCCTCTTTTATTAAGTTTAACGTTGATAGATAAATAGCGACTTCGGTCGCTATTTATCATTACTTATCTTGCTTATATTTAAGCATGTGCATAATAAGCCTAATAAGCGTTTCTTTTTGTTTCGGATCAGATTCTGCCACTAATAAAGTGAGTGCTGCAAGCCCAGTATCATTGATAACAGGGTATCCATTATGATCCAACAAACGCCCATTTCTATGTAAGAAATCTACAAATAAAAATGCGCCACTACGTTTATTACCATCTGAAAAAGGATGGTTCTTAACGACAAAATAAAGTAAATGTGCCGCTTTTGATTCAATGCTTGGATAAGCGGGTTCACCAAATACACTTTGATCTAAATTACCTAGAATCGCAGATAAGCCATTATCTCGTTCACGTCCAAACAGATCACTTGCTTCACCTTTTGCCATCAGCTGTGATTTTAACTCTGCTAGTGCAGAACAGGCTTCGGCATAAGTCGGTAATGTACCGCCTTGCTGTGTTTGTGGTTCAGTAAGTAAACCTTCATCATATTGTTGTAGCCATAAAAAGGTATGCGTATAACGGCTGACAATATCCACTAATCCACGACCACTTTCTAGCGTTAATTCCGATGAATTTGCCGTTTTTTGAATAAGCGCAAGTGCTTGTTCTAATTCGTGAGCATTTTGCTGTAAACGTTTTTGGTTAATGGTATAGCCTTGAGTCAGATATTCTTTTAAACGTGCAGTTGCCCAAATTCTAAATTTAGTACCTAAAATAGAATTAACTCTATAGCCCACAGATATAATAACATCAAGATTATAGTATTCGATTGTTCGATTAATTTGTCTTTTGCCTTCAATTTGAACTGTTGCATTTTTTGCAACAGTTGCTTCTCTATTTAACTCGCCATCAGTATAAATATTGCGTAAATGACGTGAAATAACTGACTTATCTCGCCCAAATAAATCCGCCATCTGCTGTAAACTTAGCCAAACAGTGTCATTTTCAAATCTCACTTCCACTTGCGTTGTGCCATCTTGAGCTTGGTAAATTTCAATCGGATTTTGGTTATTCATATTCTTTTCCTTAATAAATTGCATGTATATATAAACAGATAAATATACATATTGCAATACAGATAATTTTATTTGCAAAAAATCTTCTAAAAATAACCGCTTGTAATATTCACTAACGACACGAATTGTCGCTTCCCTTCATATAATTTTTCCATAAAAGAAAGATTTTACTTCTTATAGCACTCTTAAGCCTTTTTCTAGGGAGTCATAAAAACAACACAGGAGAAAATTTATGGCAATGAAAGTAACTGATACGCGCGATCCACTTTTTGAGGATGTAAAAAAATTTGTGCAACAACAAAAATTTGCCTCTTGCTCGAAGATTCAACGCAAATTTAGTTTGGGCTTTAATCGAGCTGGGCGACTTTTAGAACAACTAGAAGAAGCTGGAGTTATTTCACCAATGAAAAATGGACAGAGAAAAGTATTATGAAAAATGACTTAAATTATGCAGTGGAACTTATCCGCAAGGCTGATGGCATTTTAATTACTGCCAGGGCAGGAATGAGTGTGGATTCAGGTTTGCCGGATTTTAGAAGTGTCGGCGGGTTTTGGAATGCCTATCCAATGTTTAAAGGCCGTAATATCAATTTCCAAGATATTGCGACACCATTGGCTTATGAAACCCATCAAGAGTTAGCTTATTGGTTTTATGGGCATCGTTTGTCGCAATATCGTGCAACAAGCCCGCATGAGGGCTACCAAATTTTAAAACGTTGGGCAGAAAGCAAACCGCATGGTTATTTTGTTTTTACAAGCAATGTGGATGGGCATTTTCAAAAAGCGGGTTTTGAAGAAGGTCGCATTTATGAAGTGCATGGCACATTAGAGCGTTTACAATGTGCGCATAATTGCCGCGATTTAAGTTGGTCAGCAAAAGAATTTCAACCAGTGGTGGATAACGAAAACTTGCGCTTATTGAGTGAGCCGCCTCGTTGCCCTTATTGTCAGCGTTTAGCAAGACAAAATGTGCTTATGTTTGACGATTATTTTTACAGCAGTAATTATCAAAATTTAAAACGAAATAAGCTCGATTTATGGTTAAAAGAAGTGCAAAATCTCGTCGTCATCGAACTGGGGGCAGGGAAAGCCATTCCAACTGTGCGTCGATTTTCTGAACGTACGGCGAAAGCAAAAAAGGGTGGATTTATCCGTATTAACCCACAAGATGCAGGCGTGCCGAAAATGCACTTTTTAAGTCTAGAAATGAAAGCGTTAGATGCGCTAAAAGCGATTGATCGCCTTCTAAATCCTTCTCAACAAGCGGTTGAATAATGGAAAATTTTTGCGAAATTACCTTCTGCCAACAAATTGGCAGCAACAAGCGACACAACCAAGATGCCCTTTTTAATGGCGAGGCGGTGTTTCAATATAAACTCAAAACAGCTGAAAAACGCCTTGAAAACCGACCGCACTTTATTGTTGGCGTGGCAGATGGTATTTCCAATAGTAATCGACCTGAAAAAGCGAGTAAATTGGCGATGCAATTCTTAAGCCAAATGGAAAGCATAAGTCGCCAAACGATCTACAATTTACAATCTAGTTTATCAGCAGAGTTAGCAGAGGATTATTTCGGTTCGGCGACCACGTTTGTGGCTGCCGAAATTGATCAAATAACTCGTAAAGCCAAAATTCTCAGCGTAGGCGATAGCCGTGCTTATTTAATTGATACCCAAGGAAAATGGCAACAAATCACCCAAGATCACTCAATTCTTTCTGAATTATTGGCTGATTTCCCCGATAAAAAAGAAGAAGACTTTGCCACGATTTATGGCGGTGTTTTTTCTTGTTTAGTCGCTGATTATTCCGCATTTCAAGATAAAATTTTTTATCAAGAAATTGAAATTCAGCAAGGAGAAAGTTTATTACTTTGTTCTGACGGATTAACAGATGGACTTTCTGCTGAAGTAAGAGAAAAGATTTGGAAACAATATGATAATGATAAATCTCGATTGACAGTGTATCGTAAATTAATTGCGAAACAAGGGTTTTATGATGATTTATCAGTTATAATTTGTGCGTTTTGATTTATGTTTAAAAATATTCTAAGGAACCTTAATTATTATGAGTGAAGAAAAAGCAAAAATACTCAAGATTGATGATGTATTCCAATTAAAATTGAGAATCCCAGACTATCAAAGACCATATAAATGGACAGTTAAAAATGTTCAGCAGCTTATTGATGATTTACTTACACATTTCCGTGATAGTAAAGTTTATCGAATTGGTACAATTGTTTTATATAAAAATGATGGTAAGTCTGAAATAGTTGATGGGCAACAGAGACTTACTACGCTATCACTACTGCTTTACAAATTAGGAAAGAAAGACATTTTATTTTTAAATGAGAAATTTAACCATAGTATTAGTAAATTTAATATTTTGGAAAATTATAATTTTATTAATAACTATAATTTTCCAGAGGGATTTAAGGAATATATCTTAAAAATATGTGAAATGGTTCGTATTGAACTTGATGATTTAGATGAGGCTTTCCAATTTTTTGACTCGCAAAATTCAAAAGGGAAACCTTTAGAGTCTTATGATTTGCTTAAAGCGTATCATTTAAGGGAAATGAATGATAAACCCAAAGAGATTATTCACAATTGCGTTGAACGTTGGGAGAAATCTGCACTTTCTCAAGAAATCAATAATTTAGATAAAATTATCAACTATATTCTTTTTAGATTACGCCGATGGCACTATCAAGAAAGCGGAGAGGTTTTTACATCGGACGAGCTAGAGACATTCAAAGGTGTATCAGAAAGTGCTACCTACCCTTATCTTAGCCCTCTTTTTGCAACAAAAGTTGTAGAGAAATTGGTTCAACAAAATCCAATGTTTTATCATCCAAGATTTGTGAAGACAAGTTTTCAAACGATACAAACGTTAATAAATGGTGAGCAATTTTTTGATTATGTTCAGTATTATGCTGAAAGCTATGAAAAATTATTCAAAGAAGGAATTGGACTTGTTGATAAAGTGACAAAAATTAACGGTAAAGATCTAGGAAAAGGTGTAAATACTTTTATCAATAATCAAGATTATTGCTATCGAGTAGGTGATAAGTATTTAAAAAATTTATTTGAATGTATAGTGTTATTCTATTTTGATAAGTTTGGTGAAATATATTTAGATGAGTTTATAAATAAAGCATTTTTATGGGTTTATCGAATTCGTTTTGAATATCAGCGTATTACTTTTAAAACTATAGAAGATGAAGCTCACTCAAAAAATGGATTATTTAATTATATAGAGAAATCTTCTACACCAATACAAGTTTTAAGATATACCTCAGCAATACGTGAAGATAAGTTTAGTAACATAGACAATAAAATAAAGGAAGTTTTTGAGGTGAAGAAATGAACAATGTTAAAGAATATGTAAAAACATTAACTATATCTGATTTGTTTAATGATAAGAATAAATGTAACTATATTATTCCAATCTACCAACGTAATTATGCGTGGGGTAATGATGAAATTAGTTCATTGCTTCAAGATATAAAAAATGCTTGTGAAAAAAATAAAAAACAAGATAAAAATTATTATATTGGAAGCTTAGTTGTTTATCGCCGAGACAATGGTGATTTTGAAGTAATTGATGGTCAGCAAAGACTAACAACACTCACGTTAATAATGCATCATCTTGGCAAATTAAGTTTTAGAAATGTTTCTTTTGAACATCGAGATGAATCTGAACAAGCATTATCCAATCTTAATTCTAAAAAATTACCAAGTAATTTTTCACAAGCATTAGAAACAATTAAGAAAGTAATTGATGAATGGGGAAATAATAAAGATGAAATTGTAAAATTCCTTTTGGATAAAGTTGAAATTATCCGAACTGAAGTGCCAGAAGGTACAGATTTAAACCATTATTTTGAAATTATGAATACCCGTGGAGAGCAGCTTGAAAAGCATGAAATTCTAAAAGCCCGTTTGATGGAGAAATTATCTGAAGGTATTGAACAATCATTATTTGCTAAGATTTGGGATGCTTGTTCTGATATGAGTCGGTATGCTGTAATGGGGTTTGACTCTGAGTTAAGAGAAGTCATTTTTGGTAATGATTGGCAGAAAACACCTAGAGTTTTTAGGAAGGAAATTTTAAGAGTAGCCGATGAACTTAATAGAGGTAAAGGAAAGAAAGAAGAGAACAGAAAGAACGGAGAGAAAATCGTAGATCTTCTTAATAGCAAGAAAAAAATAGAACTAAAAGATGGACATTTAGAAGATAAATACGATGGTGCATTTACTTCAGTAATTGATTTCCCTAATTTCTTAATGCATGTTTTAAGAATTTATTTAGAAGGATCTTATGATAGTAGATTCCAAAATGTTCCATTAGATGAAAAAGAGCTGTTAAATGATTTTGGTGACCAATGGAATAAAGAAAAGGTGATTAAGTTTATAGATGTTCTGTTATCTTGTAGATATTTATTTGATAAATACGTGATTAAATCAAGCACTCTACGTTCAGAAGATGAACATTGGTCTTTATGGTGTGTTTTCAAAGGAAATTCAAGTAATTATTACTATAAGAATACTTTTGGTAGTGATAAATCTGAATCAAATGATACAGATGCAAATGAACAAACAAAAAATGCAATAATGTTACTTTCTATGTTCCATGTTTCTAACCCATCTCGTATTTACAAAAACTGGTTGTATGCTGTATTACGTTGGTTATTTAAGAATAAGGATAATATAACTTTTGATAGCTATGTTGATTTTCTAAAAGAGCTTTGCGATAAATTCTATTTTGGTAATAACTGTCAAGGAAAAGATATTACAGAGATTATATTAGATGAAGTGGAAGTAGAATTTGAATTTAACTTAGGAAGTAAAGAAAGTTCGGAATATAAAAAATATTGGGATAGAGGGGTAAATGTTCCTAACTTTGTATTTAATCGACTAGACTATCAATTATGGAAACTGCCTGGTGAAAAAGTAAAAGATTTTCTAAAAAATGATGGGTGGTTAACTGAGAATACTAAAAATGCTATTTGGAAAAAGTTTAGATTTACCTTTAGAAGTTCGGTAGAGCATCATTATCCACAGCATCCTATAGATGGTCAGAGAATTGAAGATGTTGATATGTTCGGAAATTTGTATTTATTATCTCAAAGTAAAAATTCTCGTTTAAATAATTTAACTCCTATAGCAAAGCGCGATATTATTAAACCATGGAATAATTGTGATAGTCTAAAACAAGTCATAATGATGAGTCATGATAAATGGGGGGAAGACGAGATAAAAGTGCATGGAGAAAAAATGCTCACTATTCTAAATCAACCTTTATCCAAAACTGATTCCTAACGACACTCTTTGTCGCATCTCTCACTAAAATACTCCTTACCAACCCAGTAAGGAGTATTTTTTATGTCCGAATATAAATTAAACCCACCGACAGTGTCTTCTTATACTGAAAATATGATGCTTAAAGTTTTATTTGAGCATAAAGGTTTTTCTGAAGTGTTTCGGGAGAGTAGTTGGCGAAGTGATGAAATTGCCAGTGCGTTTGGGCTGCCTGAAGAATTAGAGAATGATAAAAATTTACGCACGGTTGCTCGTCGGCTTTTAAAAGAGCGGTATAAAACACTCCAAAAATCCACCGCACTTTTACCGGAGTTATGGAAACAGGCGTATGAAAATTTGGCAACGTTGGCAGAATTTTTGCAGCTGAATCCCGTTGAACAGGAACTTCTTCGCTTTGCCATGCATTTACGCAGTGAAGGAGCTATGCGAGATTTGTTTGGCTACTTGCCGAAATCGGATTTACAAAGAACGGCTGCGATCATGGCGGATTTACTTAAACAGCCGAAAAATCAGATTCTATCCGCCTTAAAGAAAGGCAGTAAACTCGATGCTTATGGTCTGATTGATCGCGATTATCGCCCCGATAGTGTGCATGATTATTTAGATTGGGGCGAAACCTTAGATTTTGATGAATTTGTGACACAACCACTAAACGAAAACGTCCTATTAAAATCTTGTACGGAAGTCGCTCAAATGCCAAGTTTGCAACTGGATGATTTTGCCCATATTGCCGGCATGAAAGAGATGATGTTGACCTATTTACAACAGGCACTAAAACATCATCGGAAAGGCGTGAATCTTTTAATTTATGGCGTGCCCGGCACCGGTAAAACCGAATTTGCCGGATTACTTGCTCAGGCATTGGAGATTTCGGCGTATAACATTACTTACATGGATTCTGACGGTGATGTTGTGAAGGCAGAGCAACGCCTGAACTACAGTCGCCTTGCGCAAACGTTATTGAACGGCAAGCAGGCACTTTTAATTTTTGATGAAATTGAAGATGTGTTTAACGGCTCGTTTATGGAGCGTTCTGTTGCGCAAAAAAATAAAGCGTGGACAAATCAGTTGCTGGAGAATAATAACGTGCCGATGATTTGGTTATCCAATTCTGTAAACAGTATAGATGTGGCTTTTTTGCGTCGTTTTGATTTTGTGTTTGAAATGCCGGATTTACCGTTGAAAAATAAATCGGCGTTAATTTCGCAGTTGGCAGGCGGTAAATTAACGGCGGAATATGTGCAACATTTTGCCAAAGTGCGGTCACTTTCGCCGGCGATTTTAACGCGCGTGTTCAGTGTGGCAAATACAGTTGATAACGGCAAAAAAGCTTTTCCTGAGATCTTGCTTACGCTATTTAATGAAACCTTACAGGCACAAGGTAAAAAGAAAATTGAGCCGTTGGTGGAAAGTAAACTGAGTTATCAGCTTGAGTGGGTTTCCTGCAATGAAAATATCCATAAAATCAGCGAAGGATTAATGCGAACCAAGAAAGGTCGAATTTGTTGTTATGGCCCACCAGGCACAGGGAAAACCGCTTGGGCTGGTTGGCTTGCCGAGCAGTTAGATATGCCGTTGTTGCTTTGCAAAGGGTCTGATTTACTCGATCCTTATGTCGGCGGAACAGAACAAAAAATTGCGGAGGCATTTGAATCGGCGAAGCGTGATAATTGTCTGTTGGTGCTAGACGAAGTGGATACGTTTCTGTTTTCACGCGACGGTGCAGAACGTAGTTGGGAACGTTCTCAAGTAAATGAAATGCTAACGCAAATCGAACGCTTTGAGGGCCTGATGGTGGTATCAACAAATTTAATTGAGGTACTCGATCCTGCTGCTTTACGCCGTTTTGATTTGAAACTGAAGTTTGATTATTTAACGTTGCCACAACGCTTAGATTTTGCTAAACAACAAGCGGAAATTTTAGGGTTGCCGTTGTTATCGGAAGAAGATTTAAGCCAGATTGAATCGCTTAATCTGCTGACGCCTGGGGATTTTGCTGCGGTGGCTCGTCGTCACCAATTTTCTCCTTTTCAGAAAGTGCAGGATTGGTTGGGCGCATTACAAGGTGAATGTGAAGTGAAACCTGCGTTTTCTGCAACAGCAAGACGGATAGGGTTCTGTTAACCTAAAATAAAACCTCCACAAGGAATTTGTGGAGGTTTTTTTAGCTCATTCTATTGTGTTTTTGTGCTTCGTAATCTTTACCTAATGCATTTGGTACAATAGAGAAGGTATAAGAAATACCATCTTTAGCGTAAGCAAATGGCAATTTAGCATCGGAGTTTGTAAAAATTTATTCTTTTTTGACCACTTGTATTTATTTAAGCTGGATATTTTTTCTTCAAAGTATCAAATAATTGGCGGTATTCCGTTTTATTACGTTCTATTTTTTGATTTATTTCCATCGCTTTTGCGCTTGGTTTTTTTGCATATCCATCATTCTCAACAGCTTTTTCAGTATCTAGTCTGTTTTGGATAAAGAGCGTTCTCAATCTGTTAACTTCGGGATCTTCAATCTCTAAGCTATTCATTTTTTGAATTTGCTTACTATTAATTTCCTTAAGCCATTTAAGCACACTTTTTTGTTTTTGCGCTTTATCGCCAGTTAGATGTCTATTTTCAGCACGGTAATTGTGTGCTTCATGAATGAATTGGTCATCTAAATGTACTGCCATTCTTACAAATTGTGCAAACTCGTATTTTGCGTTGGCAAAGTTATCAGGCTTAGGGCTACTACATGCACTGACAATCAATACCAGAAAAATCATTTGAAGTAATTTCATTTTTAATGCTTCCTTAATATGTAAAAACCATTGAACTAAACCAATAAAAATCCGCCATCGACGTGAAACCTGCATTTTCTTCAACGACACGACGGATAGGATTCTAATAAAAGCGCGGTCAAAATTCTCATTGTTTTTGACCGCACTTTTTATTCTCCTGTCAGCCAACTTGCGAGCAAAATAACGATAGTGAAAATAGCGAACCAGATAAGGTGAAGTTTAGTGCTTTTTCGATTAATTTCAGCATTCTGCTGGCGTCGTTTTTCGAGTTTTTGTTTGTAAATTTCAAGATCTTCTTCTTTAAAAGAAAAACCACAATTTGGACAAAATTGAGCGGATTCGCTGATTTTTTTACGACATTCAGGGCAGCGAGTAAGAGCCATTTATGATCCTTTTTTAATTATTTGAATTTATGGGCTTATTGTAAGTGAAAAAAGCGTAATGATAAACGTGATATAGATCACAAATTTGAAACATTGTAAAAATTAAACTTTTTGATTTTGAGAATTTTAACTTAGAATACCGCCGACGAAGTCTAGCGTATGGCTAGATTTCGGTATTCATTTATTCCTGAGGAGTATTTTTTATGTTGTGGTTTTTCTTCTGCGTGGCGTTATTGCTTGCAGGTTATTTCTTTTATAGTCGAGTGATTGAGCGCATTTTTGTGATCAATCCAAATCGTCAAACGCCAGCGTATGCCATGAATGATGGCGTTGACTATATGCCAATGTCTAAAACCAAGATTTGGTTAATTCAATTGTTAAACATTGCTGGTACAGGTCCAATCTTTGGTCCGATTCTTGGTGCGTTATACGGACCAGTTGCGATGCTTTGGATCGTAGTGGGTTGTATCTTTGCCGGTGCGGTACACGATTATTTCTGCGGAATGTTAAGTGTGCGTAATGGTGGGGCATCTATGCCAAACCTTGCAGGTAAATACTTAGGTCGTCCAGTTAAAGCATTCATTAACGTATTAGCTGTTGTACTTTTATTATTAGTGGGTGTGGTATTCGTTGCAAGTCCAGCTCAATTAATGGGTACGATTACAATGGATGTGTTCGGTGCCGCATCAGGTAGCATCTCCATTAGCAATGCAGAAGAAATCCATCAAGTAGCAGAATCAGGTGGTATTACCGTTTGGGGTATGGATAAAGCGACGGTTATCAGTGTTTGGACGGCTATCATCTTCATTTACTATATTCTTGCGACATTACTTCCAGTTGATAAAATCATTGGTCGTATCTACCCGTTCTTCGGTGCATTATTACTCTTTATGTCTGTGGGTATGGTATATGGTTTAGTCAGTGCAGATCTTAGCTCAGCGGATCCAATTTCTTTCTATCGTTCTGTGGACGGTATGTCTTTTGAGAAATTCTTCCAAAACTTTGAAACCCGTGCAGATTTACCATTATGGCCACTCTTGTTCTTAACAATCTCTTGTGGTGCATTATCTGGTTTCCACGCAACACAAAGCCCGTTAATGGCTCGTTGTACTGAAAACGAAAAAGAAGCTCGTTTCATTTTCTACGGTGCGATGATCGGTGAAGGTGTGATTGCATTAGTATGGTGTGCGGTTGGTTTAAGTTTCTATGATTCTTTACCAGACTTATTAGCTGCAATTAAAGCAGGTTCTCCTTCTAAAGTGGTTTATGATTCTTCTATCCACTTCTTAGGTTTTGTCGGCGGTATTTTTGCAGTATTAGGTGTGGTTGTTCTTCCTATTACATCAGGCGATACAGCATTCCGTGCGGCACGTCTTGTTATTGCAGAATTCTTCAACTTAGAACAAAAAACCTTAGCTAAACGTTTATTGATTGCTGTTCCATTATTTACGCTTGGTTTTATCGTATCAAAAATCGACTTCTCAATCTTATGGCGTTACTTCACTTGGGCAAACCAAACCACAGCGATGGTAATGTTATGGACTGCAGCAGCATACTTATACCGTTATAATAAATTCCACTGGGTATGTACAATTCCTGCGGTATTTATCAGTACAGTATGTTTCACTTACCTAGCATACAACAAAATTGGTTTCGGTTTAGACTATCAATTATCTGTTTATATCGGCTTAGGTTTAACAGCTCTTTGTTTAGTATTATTCTTCACACAGCTTAAACCATTAGGTGCACGTGACGAAGAAGCTTATGTAAATAACTAGTCAAATTGAGTTAAAAATTGAAAAACCGTTTGAGGAAAACCTCAAACGGTTTTTTTGTTTATTTTATTACCAAAATTTACCAATCTTTACGTTTTAATTGCTTGCAAGTTAAGGCTACAACCGATAAACTTACGTAAAGTGGTGAAAAGTGGAATTTTGTGGAGAATTCTGCTAATTTTTCTAAAAATAAACGTTTAAAGGTAGAAAAATGTTTCGTGGTGCAGCAGCGGTAAATTTAGATGCGAAGGGTCGTGTAGCGATTCCTACTCGTTATCGTGCTGAAATCATGGAAAAGAACCAAGGCCAAATGGTTTGTACCGTTGATATTCGTCAGCCTTGTTTATTACTTTATCCTTTAGATGAGTGGGAAAAAATCGAACAAAAACTACTTTCACTCTCCAACTTTGACCCAAATCAACGCCGATTACAACGTGTTATGCTTGGTTATGCCACCGAATGTGAAATGGATGCGCAAGGTCGTATCTTATTAAGTGGTCCATTACGTCAACACGCAAAATTAGAAAAAGGCTTAATGTTGGTCGGGCAGTTGAACAAATTTGAAATTTGGAGTGATACCGAATGGTATGCACAAATTGATGAAGATATCGAAATTGGCTCAAGTGCTGAATTCGGTGCTTCTGAAGAACTAAAAATGCTGTCATTATAGAACAGCAGCACTAGCAGGATAAGCGGTGCTTGCGCCGCTCTATCTTCTTTATCGATTTTGATTTAACGTTTACTTTTTACTTATGACTATGCAAAATTCCTTTTCTGCACCTGAACATATCACGGTTTTGCTTCACGAAGCGGTGAATGGTTTGGCGTTGAAAGAAAATGGAATTTATATCGATGGTACCTTTGGTCGTGGTGGTCATTCTCGTCTAATTCTCTCCCAACTTTCTGAAAATGGTCGTTTAATTGCTATTGATCGCGACCCTCGTGCGATTGCTGAAGCTGAAAAAATTCAAGACCCTCGTTTTCATATTGAACATAATAGCTTTTCTCACATTCCAGACATCTGTCAAAAACTCGATTTAGTTGGTAAAATTGACGGCATTTTGCTGGATTTAGGGGTTTCATCTCCACAGCTTGATGAAGCAGAGCGCGGTTTCAGTTTTATGAAAGATGGCCCGTTAGATATGCGCATGGATACCACACAAGGTTTATCAGCGGCAGAGTGGCTAAAACAAGTATCTGTTGATGATTTAACTTGGGTATTAAAAACCTTTGGCGAAGAGCGTTTTGCAAAACGAATTGCGACTGCCATCGTAGAATTCAATAAAAGTGCGGTCAAAAATGGCACTGAATGTTTAAGTCGTACTTCTCAACTCGCTGAGTTAATTGCTCAAGCTGTGCCATTTAAAGATAAACATAAGCATCCGGCGACTCGTAGCTTCCAAGCCATTCGAATTTATATTAATGCGGAATTAGATGAGCTAGAAGGTGTATTAAATTCTGCATTAGATATGTTGGCCCCTGAAGGGCGTTTATCGATTATCAGTTTCCATTCACTTGAAGACAGAATGGTAAAACATTTCATGCGTAAGCAAAGCAAAGGCGAGGATATTCCAAGAGGCTTACCACTACGTGAAGATCAAATTCAACGTAATCAAAAGTTAAAAATCATTGGTAAAGCTATTCAGCCGAGTGAAGCAGAAATTTTGGCGAATCCACGTTCAAGAAGTGCGGTGTTACGTATTGCGGAAAGGGTGAAATAAGATGTTAGAAAATAGCGAACGTTATCCTTTACAACATATTCTCGTTGAAGATATTTTTTCTTCTAATAAATTAATTGTCGTCTTACTTTTATTAATTTTAGCTTCTGCAATGGGCACGATTTGGATGACCCACCAAACACGAGGCTTAATTTCTGAAAACGGGCAGTTGGTATTACAACACCAAGCCCTTGAAAACGAATATCGCAATTTGCAATTACAAGAAGCAACCGAAAGTGATAATACAAGAGTTGAATCCATTGCAATCGGTACATTAAAAATGCAACGTGTTCAAAGTGAACAAGAAGTGGTTATTTTTGAATAGGGATTTTGAATAAAATGGTTAGATTTAATTCCTCTAAGAAACCAGGAAAGCCAAAGAAAACAATTAGAAAATTGGCTCAACCTGCGTCAGTAAAACCAAACAAACCGAAAATGGTGTTTGAGAAATGCTTCCTTCGTGGTCGTTATCTCATCGCGACAAGTTTTATTTTCTTAGGCTTAGGCGCATTAGTGGCTCGTGCTGCTTATGTGCAATCTGTTAATTCTGAAACCCTATCTGGTGAAGCGGACAAACGTTCATTACGTAAAGATGACGTGCTTTCTGTTCGTGGTTCAATTTTAGATCGTAATGGCCAATTGTTATCGGTGAGTGTGCCGATGAGTGCAATTGTGGCTGAACCTCGTTTAATGTTAAAAGAAAATGCATTAGAGGATAAAGAACGTATCAAAGCGCTTGCTAACGAATTAAATATGACACCTGCAGAGTTGGTGAAAAAAATTGAGAAAAATCCAAAATCAGGTTTCTTGTATTTAGCACGTCAAGTAGAAGCGGGCAAAGCAAATTATATTCGTGATCTCAAAATTAAAGGTATTTCATTAGAAACTGAACATCGTCGTTTTTATCCACGTGTAGAAGAAGCGGCTCAATTAATCGGCTTTACCAACATTGATGGTAAAGGGATTGAAGGCGTTGAGGCAAGTTTCAACTCAATGTTAGTGGGGAAAGACGGTGCGCGTGTTGTACGTAAAGACAAACGTGGTAACGTGGTTGAGCATATTGCAGATGAGAAAAAATACGATGCGCAAGATGTGACCTTAAGTATCGATGAAAAATTGCAATCCATGGTGTATCGTGAAATCAAAAAAGCGGTAACTGAGAATAAAGCAGAATCTGGTACTGCGGTATTGGTAGATGTGCGTACTGGTGAAGTATTAGCAATGGCAACAGCGCCTTCTTACAACCCAAATAACTTGGCTAATGTAAAAGATGAATTAAAACGTAACCGTGCAATTACAGATACCTTTGAACCAGGTTCAACAGTAAAACCTTTCGTTGTTTTGACCGCTCTTCAACGTGGTGCAGCGAGACGTGATGAAGTGATTAATACAGGTTCATTTACTGTGAGTGGTAAAGAAATCGTTGATGTGGCACCTCGCCCACAACAAACCTTAGATGAAATTTTGATTAACTCCAGTAACCGTGGTGTGAGTCGTCTTGCGTTACGTATGCCACCTTCTGCATTAATGGAAACTTACCAAAATGCAGGCTTGGGTAAAGATACAGAGTTAGGCTTAATTGGTGAACAACGTGGTGTGTTAAATGCAAACCGTAAACGTTGGGCGGATATCGAACGAGCTACGGTAGCTTATGGTTATGGTATCACTTCAACACCATTACAAATTGCACGTGCTTATGCTACTTTAGGGAGCTTCGGGATTTATCGTCCACTTTCTATCACGAAAGTCGATCCGCCAGTCATTGGTCAACGTGTATTTTCTGAGAAAATCACGAAAGAAGTAGTGGGCATGTTAGAGAAAGTCGCAATCAAAAATAAACGCGCGATGGTTGAAGGTTATCGTGTAGGTGTGAAAACAGGTACAGCGCGTAAAATTGAAAATGGTCACTATGTTAATAAATATGTGGCATTTACAGCAGGTATTGCACCAATTAGCGATCCACGTTATGCATTAGTTATTTTGATTAACGATCCGAAAGCAGGGCAGTACTATGGGGGTGCGGTATCTGCACCAGTATTCTCTAGCATTATGGGTTATACCTTGCGTGCTAATGGTATAGCACCAGATGCAGAACCAACAGAAAAAACAGCAAGACGTACTGTTCGCTTAAGCGATAAAAAATTTGAAAAAATGAATTAAGAAAAGGCAAAATAATGAAAAAATTGACCGCACTTTTTGATCTTCCGGTGCTTTCAGACATTAATGTGAAGGCGATGGTGTTAGATAGCCGCAAAGTGACCCAAGGTGATTTGTTTGTGGCAGTAAAGGGACATCGTTTTGATGCGAGTCAATTTGTGCCTCAAGCCATTTCTTCTGGTGCAAGTGCGGTTATTTTAGAAACAGATTTAGAAAACGAGCATTTGAGCATCCAATGGCAAAATAATGTGCCAGTGATTCATTATTATCATTTATCTGCCAATCTTTCTGCATTGGCAGGTAAATTCTATGAACATCCTTCCGAAAAACTGACTTTAGTTGGTGTAACTGGAACAAACGGTAAAACTACCGTTTCTCAATTATTAGCCCAATGGGCAACGCTATTCGGCCATAAAGCAGCCGTCATGGGCACCATTGGCAATGGTTTATTAGGTCAAGTCAAAGAAGCCAAAAATACCACAGGCTCAGCCGTTGAAGTTCAAGAAAACCTTGCTGATTTTGTAGAGAATGGGGCAGATTTTGCTTCTATCGAAGTGTCTTCACATGGTTTAGTTCAACACCGTGTTGAAGCCCTTAAATTTAAAGCCGCCATTTTTACCAATTTAAGTCGTGATCATTTGGATTATCACGAGACAATGGAAAAGTATGCAGAAGCTAAAAAACGCTTTTTCATTGATTTAGCCCCCGAATTACAAATTCTCAATGCTGACGATCCAATTGGGGCTGCATGGTTAAATGAATTACCAAGTGGTATTGCAGTCAGCTGTCGCCCAGATTTTCAACCAACTTCTAAACAATGGCTTTATGCAACACAGATTCGTTTCACTCACGAAGGTGCGGTGATTGATGTTGCTTCAAGTTGGGGTAATGGCACATTACATAGCCCATTAATTGGCGCTTTTAACGTGAGTAATCTGCTGTTAGCCACGGCTGTTTTATTGGCTTTAGGTTATTCTTTCGACGATCTTATCCGTACGGTTTCACAGCTAAAAGGGGTAAATGGAAGAATGGAATTGATTAAGAAAGCAGGTAAACCAACGGTTATCGTTGATTATGCCCATACTCCGGATGCATTAGAAAAGGCATTAAATGCCGCGCGTGAACACTGCAAAGGTAAACTTTGGTGTATCTTTGGGTGTGGTGGAGATCGTGATGCAGGCAAGCGTCCTCTGATGGCAAAAGCGGCTGAGCAGTTTGCAGATTTAGTGATCGTAACCCAAGATAATCCGCGTACAGAAGACCCAAATAAAATTGAAGCAGATATCCTTACAGGTTTTAGTCGAATGGAAGATGTTGGAGTGATTCCGGATCGCGAAGAAGCCATCAAATTTACCATTGAGAATGCGGTTGAAAATGATGTGATTGTGATTGCCGGTAAAGGGCATGAAAACTATCAGATCATTGGGGATAAAACACTTCATTTCTCTGATCAAGAAGTGGCTGAAGCCTATTTAACGAAAAAATAAAAACAGAATGATTAAACTAACTACCCAACAGCTTGCTCAAATTTTAAATGCTAATCTTATTGGAGATGGGCAGGCCGTTGTTGAAAATATCAATACGGATACGCGCAAAACTGTATCCAACTCGCTTTTCTTTGCATTAAAAGGTGAGCATTTTGATGCACATCAATACTTAGATAAAGCCGTTGAGCAAGGTGCGACAGCCTTAGTTGTGCAACAAGCCAACACTGAAATTGCAACGCCACAATTGGTTGTTACAGATACGCGCTTAGCCCTTGGTCAATTAGCAAAATGGTTACGTGAAAAAATTAATCCTCGTACCGTGGCGATGACAGGCTCTTCAGGTAAAACTACAGTGAAAGAGATGACCGCATCCATTCTGCAACAAACAGCGGGCAATCCTGAAGCTGTATTATTCACAAATGGTAATTTCAACAACGATATTGGCGTACCTTTAACGTTATTACGCTTAACCGAACAACATAAATTTGCTGTTATTGAATTAGGTGCTAATCATCAAGGTGAAATTGATTACACTACGCATCTTGCTCAGCCAGAAGCTGCACTGGTGAATAATGTAGCGGCTGCACATTTAGAAGGTTTTGGTTCAATTGAAGGGGTTGCACGTGCGAAAGGGGAAATCTATCGTGGTTTAACTCAAAATGGCGTGGCGATTATTAACAGTGAACATAATTATATTGAATTGTGGCAAAAAGAAATTGGTTCCCATGCTATTCAATATTTTAATGGTGGCGATTACAAAGCTGAAAATGTAAAACATTCACCTAATGGTTCGATATTTACGTTAGTTTCACCAAAAGGTAGCATTGAAATTAATTTGCCTTATTTAGGTGAGCATAATGTAAAAAATGCCTTGGCTGCGACCGCACTTGCTATGAATGTGGGCGCGAGTCTTGCTGATGTAAAAGCAGGTCTTGAACATCGTTCTCAAGTAAAAGGAAGATTATTCCCGATTCAAGTGAATGAAAATCTACTTTTATTAGATGATACTTACAATGCGAATGTCGATTCTTTACAAGCTGCGATTGATGTTTTAAAAGGTTATGATGCTTTCCGCATTCTACTCGTGGGCGATATGAAAGAATTAGGCGAGGATAGCCTAAAATGCCATCAACAAGTGGGTGAGCACGCCAAACAAGCTAAATTAGATTTAGTGCTTTCTTACGGAACAGAAAGTGCGGTCATTTCTGAAGCTGTTTTGGGAAAACATTTTACAGATAAAGCTGAATTGACAGCTTATGCGTTAGATATTATTAAACAGAAATTACAAGAAAACCAAAAAGTCGTCGTATTAGCGAAAGGCTCGCGCTCAATGAAAATGGAAGAGACGATTTATTCATTAAAGGATAGCTTATGTTAGTTTGGCTTGCTGAATACTTAGTTCGCTATGAAACGGCATTCAATGCCATTTCCTATATTACCGTACGTGCGATTTTGGCATTATTGACCGCACTTTTCATTTCTTTATGGATTGGTCCGAAAGTGATCAAACGCCTTCAAATTTTAAAATTTGGGCAAGAAGTGCGTAATGATGGACCTGAAAGTCACTTTGCGAAAAAGGGCACCCCAACTATGGGTGGTGTGATGATTTTATTCTCCATTGGTGTCAGTACGTTATTATGGGCTAACTTAGCAAATCCTTATGTTTGGATTTGCTTATTTGTGCTGTTTGGTTATGGTGCAATTGGCTTTGTGGATGATTTCCGTAAAATCACACGTAAAAATACCGATGGTTTAATTGCGCGTTGGAAATATTTCTGGATGTCAGTAGTCGCATTAGTGGCAATCATTTGGTTGTATTGGTTAGGTCATGATACGGATGCAACTCGTTTAGTGATTCCATTCTTCAAAGATATCATGCCGCAATTAGGTCTATTCTATATCGTGTTGTCTTACTTTGTGATTGTGGGCACAGGCAATGCGGTAAACTTAACCGACGGTTTAGATGGTCTTGCGATCATGCCAACAGCTTTAGTGGCAGGTGCATTTGCTTTGATTGCATGGGCGACCGGTAACGTTAATTTTGCAGAATACTTACATATTCCTTACATCAAATATAGCTCTGAAGTCGTGGTGTTCTGTACTGCAATCGTAGGCGCAGGCTTAGGA
>ERZ773145.1136-NODE-1136-length-23098-cov-4.580437_pt1 | contig 23098 bp, 17 predicted proteins | sample MGYA00580848_ERZ773145 | MGnify/ENA primary metagenome ERZ773145 (study PRJEB29015, sample SAMEA2737858) | human gut metagenome | biome: human gut; feature: human-associated habitat; material: faeces | place: China | collected 2012 ... | reverse complement strand
CATTGTTTATTCCTTTCTGTTTTATCTCCATATTCTTTCTTTGTTCTATTCTATTCAAGAACCACCGCATTGTGGACGGCCTCCTTTGCATCCTTGCCCCAGGAAAACAGTGTTCACAAAATATAATCTGTATTTAATTATTTAAACTGAGCCAGACGTTCCTCTACCTGAGCCATCATCTGCTCATACTTTGCAAGCTTGTCCTTTTCCTCCTGAACCTTTTCAGGCTTTGCATTGTTTAAGAATTTCTCATTTGAGAGCATGCCCCTTGAGCGCGCAAGCTCCTTTGTAAGCTTATCCTTTTCTTTATTGAGTCTTTCCTTTTCCTTCTCGAAATCAACAAGGTCCTCAAGCGGCAGGTATGCAACCGCATCAGGTATCACTACTGATACAGCGTCATCTCCAATACCGGCCTTGCCCTGCTGTACTGTAATCTCGCTGGTAAATGCAAGATTTACATATACCTCCTTGTTGTCCTCGAATACCTTTCTGACTGCCTCATCATCACTTGTGATGAAAAGCTTTGCCTTTCTTGAAGGTGGAACATCCATCTGTGTACGGACATTTCTGATACCCTTTACGAGGTCCTTGCAGTGCTCGATTGCTGCTTCCTCAGCCGGGAAATTCCACTCTTCCTTGTACTCAGGCCATTTAGAGAGCATGATAGTCTCCTCGTCTGACTGAAGTGTGCAGAAGATTTCCTCTGTGATAAACGGCATATATGGATGAAGGAGCTTCAGTGCATTTACAAGTACTGTCTTAAGCGTCCAGAGTGCTGCATTTGCTGACTCTGGGTTTTCATCCTTCTTGTAGGTACGAACCTTTGCAATCTCGATATACCAGTCACAGAACTCGTCCCAGATGAAGTCGTATACCTTTTGTACTGCGATTCCAAGCTCGAACTTGTCCATGTTTTCTGTGGCATCCTTTGCAAGAGTATTTACCCTTGAAAGAATCCACTTGTCTGCTGCATGAAGTTCATCAAGCTTTGGTTCTCTAAGCTCTACACCTTCAAGGTTCATCATGATAAATCTTGATGCATTCCATACCTTGTTGGCGAAGTTTCTTGAAGCCTCAACTCTCTCCCAGTAGAAACGCATGTCATTTCCCGGTGCATTTCCTGTGATAAGTGTCAGACGAAGTGCATCTGCACCATACTTGTCGATAACCTCAAGCGGATCAATTCCGTTTCCGAGTGATTTACTCATCTTGCGGCCCTGTGAATCTCTTACGAGTCCGTGGAAAAGCACTGTGTGGAATGGTGCCTTGCCCATCTGCTCATAGCCTGAGAAAATCATTCTGATTACCCAGAAGAAAATGATATCGTAGCCTGTTACAAGCACATCGTTTGGATAGAAATAATCCAGATCCTCTGTCTTTTCAGGCCAGCCGAGTGTTGAGAATGGCCAGAGCGCTGATGAGAACCATGTATCAAGTGTATCAGGATCCTGTGTCCAGTGCTCCTTGCCACACTTAGGACATTTGCCAGGCTTTTCTATTGAAACTACCATCTCTCCACAGTCATCACAGTACCATGCAGGTATTCTGTGTCCCCACCAGAGCTGACGGCTGATGCACCAGTCGCGGATATTGTCTGTCCAGTTGAAGTATGTCTTGTCCATTCTTGAAGGAAGGAGCTTGATTTCTCCGTTCTTTACTCCCTCAACTGCAGGCTTGATCATCTCGTCCATCTTGACGAACCACTGCTGCTTGATCATTGGCTCAACTGTTGTGTGACAGCGGTCATGCACACCTACATTGTGTGAATGTGGTACAACCTTTACTAAAAGGCCCTGCTCCTTAAGGTCCTCAACCAGTGCCTTTCTACACTCGTATCTGTCCATTCCGGCATATTTTCCGGCCTTTTCATTCATTGTGGCATCATCATTGATTACAACGATTTCCTCTAAGCTGTGGCGTTTTCCTACCTCGAAATCGTTAGGGTCGTGTGCAGGTGTAATCTTTACACAGCCTGTTCCAAATTCTTTATCTACGTATGAATCTGCGATTACAGGAATCTCTCTGTCTGTGCATGGAAGCTTTAAGGTCTTTCCGATGATATCCTGATAACGCTCATCATCAGGGTTTACAGCTACGGCTGTATCTCCGAAAAGTGTCTCAGGACGTGTTGTTGCTATCTCTACGAATCTGCCTTCCTCGCCAACTACAGGATAGTTAATGTGCCAGAAGAAGCCGTCCTGCTCCTCATGCTCTACCTCTGCATCTGAAATAGATGTCTTACATACCGGACACCAGTTTACGATTCTTGAGCCCTTATAAATCCAGCCCTTCTTATAAAGCTTTGTAAATACCTCCTGTACTGCGTGTGAGCATCCCTCATCCATGGTAAATCTCTCACGCTGCCAGTCTGCTGATGATCCAAGCTTACGAAGCTGCTTTACGATACGTCCGCCGTACTCTTTTCTCCAGTCCCAGCATTTCTCGAGGAACTCTTCTCTTGTAAGGTCTGCCTTGTTGATTCCCTGCTCTTTAAGTGCCTGGATGACCTTTACCTCTGTTGCGATGGATGCGTGGTCTGTTCCCGGCTGCCAGAGTGCATTGTAGCCCTGCATTCTCTTGTATCTGATAAGGATATCCTGCATGGTGTTGTCAAGGGCATGTCCCATGTGCAGCTGTCCTGTGATGTTTGGTGGTGGCATCACGATTGTGAATGGTTTTTTGCTGCGGTCTACCTCAGCATGGAAGTAGCCATTGTCTTCCCACTTTTTGTAAAGACGGTCCTCGATGTCCTTTGGATCGTAGGTTTTGTTTAGTTCTTTGCTCATGTTTTCCTCCTTTTATATGAATGACGCAAAAGCTTTGGGGGTGTTTTGTATCAGGTCGCGCATTATGTATGGAATTATGTTCATGATTACGCTGCCAAGACACTGTAAAAATTATGATTAGGGATTGCTTAGACCATGACGCAACCGGCTTTTAGCGCCGTCCATGGCGCTAACGCCTCGCCCGCACGTCCATGTGCGTGCGTTGCTGGGCTGTGTACATAATTTTAACAGTCTCTAGGCAGCTCCATAAATCACATAATTCCATACATAATGCGCGGCCTGATAATTCAGGCTGTGAGCTTTTGCTGTTTTTCTTTTCATTTAGCTATGGGCGACCGATTGGATTGCATGCGCAATCTTCCGGTCTTACAGTTTTAGTACATGCCACGACGGAAATAGCATAGCAGCAAATAAATTTGCGCTATATGTGCACATCTCAGTCTACAAAAAAAGCCCTCCCGATCACTGACCGGAAGGGCGAATTAGCGCTGTACCACCTTCGTTTACATCAGAGCGACATATACACTAAAATATATGACATATACGCTCGAATGCCTCTTGTCCTGTAACGTGGACGAATCGGAAGAACTTATGTCAAATCTTGTTATATATAGATTTAACTTTCTGGGTTCTTCAGCTCAAAAGCTACCTTCCATGATTTCTGTCTTAAGCACCTTTCAGCCTGCCAAAAATGTATCACCATCTTACGGACCGGATGCTCTCTCTGAAAGCTTTCGTCATGTACTCCTCTTTCTTATGCCTTTAAATATTTGCCTGTTTCTTTCTACAATATTAAAGTGCATTGGGTGATTTGTCAATATGATTTTTCAATCATCATAATGACCTTTACATGAAACAATATAAATTATCTCATCTTTTTCATAATAAACAATTCGATTAGTGTCATCAATGCGTCTGCTCCACATACCACTAAGATTTTCCTTTAATGGTTCCGGTTTACCTATACCCTCAAACGTACTTCGCTGAATATCCTTGATAAGTCCATTAATTCTTTTCAGTGTTTTCTTATCCTGCGTCTGCCAGTATAAATAATCGCTCCATGCCCTATCTTCCCATAGTAACCTCATTAGTCCTCCTCTATCAAATCATGCTCTGCGAAGTGAGCTTTGCCATCCTTAATATCGCGCACGATATTTTCCAAATAACGGATATTGCTATCAGAATAAAACGGATCTACCGATACCTCAAAAGGAATACGCTTTTCTCTGCCTACTTTTTTTGCAAAAACGGTGAACGCTGCACTCATAGAAAGACCTAATTCCGAACACACCTGTTCCATGCTTTTTTTTACATCTGCATCCAATTTAAAATTAACATTAACTGACTGTGACATATACAACACTCCTTTCTTGCTTATAGTATATGCAACAGCAAAGAAAATATCAATAAGATTTCTTTATTTTTTCTTTACTTATATTCAACATTCTTAGTTGCGACTATATCCACACCGGTTGCTGCAACATCGCTTAGCAGTACATCACCTATATGCACCGGTGCCTCTACCGTGATTTGGTTGATACACTCCATCACATCCATTATCTTTTCCTTTGGAATATCCTGTGCCGTCTTTACGGATACCATCGGTATTGTGCCATTTTTCACACAGACTGTACTTGTCACAATTCGTGTCGGATGCGTCACTTCCTTTGCTCCGTAGTCTGCTCCGCGCTTGCAGGTATTTCCGGTTACTGTGACATTTTCTCCATCTATTGTCACCTTAAGGGCACAGCCCAGAGGGCAGCCTATACATGTCAAATTTCTTTCTTCCATGATACTATGCCTCCTCAATCTTTATCGTAATTGTGCGGGGATTGTCTGTTTCGATGAGCTCCTTCTTCTTAAGCACTACCTGCTCCATCTCCCCCGGCGCCATAACAGGACGCTTGCGGTGCTGCAGCCGTTTGTCATCCAGATATACTGCAATATAGCAATTCTTATACACAGCTCCCACTCGAAATCTTACCGTCACAGTATCATCCATTTGTGCAGTATTTATAGTGCTTGGGACAGTATATCGTACTCCGCCTGTAGCGGTTATCGATATTTCTTTGCCATCGCAACTCTTATCACCGCCATTTTTTACATACTCTGCGGCATGGCGGCCTGCTGCTGTCGCTTCCTCTGACACGTAATCCACGAGGTCATGCACATGAAGCACATTTCCGCAGGCAAATACACCGGGCACATTTGTCTCAAGGCTTTCGTTTACGACCGGTCCGCTTGTTACCGGATTGAGCTCTACACCTGCTGTTTTTGAAATCTCATTTTCCGGAATGAGTCCGCATGAGAGTAAAAGCGTGTCGCACTCGTAAAACTCCTCTGTTCCCTCAATCGGCTTGTTGTGCTCGTCCACCTGTGCAAGAGTGATGCCCTCCACACGCTCCCTGCCCTTTATATCAACCACTGTGTGGCTGAGCTTAAGCGGAATTCCAAAATCATCCAGGCACTGCACTATATTACGCTTCAAGCCTCCCGAATACGGCATGAGCTCTGCAACCACCTGCACCTTGGCACCCTCTAAGGTCATTCTCCTAGCCATGATAAGACCGATGTCTCCTGAACCGAGTATTACTACCTTTCGTCCTGGCATGTAGCCCTCTATATTCACCAGTCTCTGAGCTGTGCCCGCCGAGAAAATTCCTGCCGGTCTGTAGCCGGGTATGTTAAGAGCACCCCTTGCTCTCTCCCTGCAGCCCATCGCAAGTATTACGGTCTTTGCGGCGATATGGAAAAGTCCGTCTGTGCGGTTCATAGCTGTAACTATTTTATCGTTTGCCTCATCTTTTATCTTTACATCATGCCTGTCATCTGCCCCATTTTCGAACTCGTCACCTGTCGAGATGTCCATGACCATCGTATTCAGCCTGTACTCTATGCCAAGCTCTTTGACCTCTTTGATAAATCTGCCGGCATATTCAGGTCCTGTGAGCTCCTCCTTAAAGGTGTGCAGGCCAAAGCCGTTGTGTATACACTGATTTAAGATACCGCCAAGCTCACAGTCTCTTTCCAGTATAAGTATTTTATCTATTCCATTTTTCTTAGCGGAAGCTGCTGCCGCAAGACCTGCCGGGCCTCCTCCTACTATCACAATATCGTAAAACTCCATATTGTCCCCCTATGTTAATCTGATATTAATACAATATCAATCTATCATTACCTGTCTCTTTGAAGTAAGACAGACTATCCGCGATTCTTGCTCATTCCAACAACTATCTTTGACTTTCCACCGCTTTTAGTGATGTCAAGCTGCGAAATTTTCTTCTCTCTGGCGATAATCTCCATAGTTCTCGGAGAACAGAAACCTGCCTGACATCTGCCCATTCCGGCTCTGGTGCGTCTCTTCACACCATCAAGTGACTTTGCGCCCAGCGGTCTGTTTACCGCATCCATTATCTCGCCCTCCGTAATCATCTCACAGCGGCAGATTATATTGCCATACTCAGGCTTTTCTTTTATCAGCTTTTTATACTCATCCTCTGAAAGTTTCTTTGGATTTAAAATACCTTTTCTTGTCTCGATGAAATCCGCATTTTTAGAAGGATTAAAAAGCCCCTCAACTATTGCTGCCACTCTCTCACCGATAGCCGGCGCACTTGATAAGCCCGGTGACTCTATACCTGCGCAGTCAACAAAATACGGTGCGTCAGAAAGCTCCTCGATGATAAACTCATGTCCGTCCTCATGTGCACGGTTTCCCGCAAACGAGGTTATGACCTGACGCATAGGAAGTGACGGCACCGAACGTGTGCCGGATGTCACAACATGCGCTAAGCCTGCTCTCGTTGTATTTGTACCATCCTTGTCCTCATGGTCATCTGCTGTAGGTCCGATTAAAATATTTCCGTGTACTGTCGGGGTTACAAGCACGCCCTTGCCGTATTTTCCCGGAAGCTGGAAGATTGTCTTGTCAACGATACCTCCCGCAGCCCTGTCTAAAAGCTCGTACTCTCCGCGCCTTGGTGTGATATGTATTTTGTTTTCACTTACCATGTTGTGGAACACGTCAGCATATACACCGGCTGCATTTACAACGCAGCGTGCATGAATTTCGCCATTTTGAGTGATGAGAATATAGCCTGTCTGCTCCTTTTGTATTGCCTTCACCTCTGTGTTAAATAAGAACTCCACACCGTTTGCTGCCGCATTCTCAGCAAATGCAATATTCATGCCAAACGGACATACAATGCCTCCTGTCGGGCAGTAAATAGCTGCCACCACCTCATCAGACAGATTCGGCTCCATCTCATGTGCTTTCTTTGAATCAAGAATTTCAAGTCCCGGCACGCCATTTGCGATTCCCTGATTGTAAAGCTCCTTAAGCCTTGGCATATCGTCCTCGCTAAAGCACACTATCAGCGAGCCGTTTCTTCTGAACTCAAAATCAAGCTGCTTCGAAAGCTCGTCCATCATCTCATTTCCACGGATATTCATCTGTGCCATAAGTGTACCGGTCTTACAGTCAATTCCGGAATGGACAATAGCACTGTTGGCCTTTGAGGTGCCACAGCACACGTCCTCCTCCTTTTCCACTACGCAGATGGACAGGTTATATTTCGATAGCTCTCTTGCACAGGCGCTTCCCGATACTCCCGCTCCTATAATTACTACATCATACATGTTATTTTCTCCTACCAATTTCCATATATATTTTTACTTTCAGTCATCCTTCGCCCAGTTAAATGCGCAGGCGACAGCCTTTTTCCACATTTTACGCTTCTTTTCTCTCAAATCAGCCGCTATCTCCGGCTCAAACACACGGTCAATAGACCAGTTTCTCTTTATATCATCCATACTTTCCCAGTAGCCAACCGCAAGCCCTGCGAGGTACGCTGCACCCATGGCTGTAGTCTCCACGCACACAGGCCTGTTGACCGGTGCATTGCTGATATCAGCCTGCATCTGCATGAGCAGATTGTTGGCACTGGCGCCGCCGTCCACCTTAAGCGAGGTGAGATTGATGCCTGAATCAGCCTTCATTGCCTCAAGCACATCATTTACCTGAAATGCCATTGATTCCAGAGTGGCCCTTATGACATGGTACTTGTTTACACCTCTCGTAAGCCCCACAATGGTTCCTCTCGCATACTGATCCCAGTACGGTGCCCCAAGCCCTGTAAATGCCGGCACCACATAGCAGCCGTTTGTATCCTTTACCTTTCTCGCCATGTACTCTGAATCAGTTGAGGAATCGATAAATTTCATCTCATCGCGGAGCCACTGTATTGAGGCTCCTGCCACAAATATTGAGCCCTCCAGCGCATATACCACCTTGCTGTCTATGCCCCAGGCTATTGTGGTTACGAGTCCGTTCTTTGATGAAACAGGCATCTCACCTGTATTCATGAGAAGGAAACAGCCTGTACCGTATGTATTTTTTGCTTCTCCTGCCCTAAAGCATGTCTGGCCAAAAAGCGCAGCCTGCTGGTCTCCTGCCGCTCCTGCGATTGGAATCGGACCCCCGAAAAACACAGGATTCACCTCACCATATACACAGCTTGACGGCATTGGCTTTGGAAGCATGCTCTTTGGTATATCAAGCTCCTTAAGTATCTCATCATCCCACTTTAAGGTATTGATATTAAACATCATGGTTCTTGAAGCATTGGAATAATCCGTGACATGCACCTGTCCCTGAGTGAGCTTCCATATAAGCCATGTCTCGACTGTTCCAAACAAAAGCTCGCCTCTTTCGGCTCTCTCCCTCGCTCCCGGCACATTGTCAAGGAGCCACTTGAGCTTAGTTGCCGAAAAATAAGCATCTATCACAAGCCCTGTCTTTTTTCTGAAGGTCTCGGTAAGCCCCTTTTCCTTCAGTGAATCCGCATACTCTGCCGTGCGTCTGCACTGCCATACTATCGCGTGATAAACCGGCTCACCTGTATTTTTGTCCCATACAATTGTAGTCTCTCTCTGGTTAGTAATGCCTATCGCACATATGTCGGCTGCCGTAGCCTGGATATTGGCCATTGCCTCCTTTGCCACCTCAAGCTGTGTGGCCCAGATTTCCTCTGCATCATGCTCCACCCAGCCCGGCTTTGGAAAAAACTGCGTAAATTCCTTCTGTGCCACACTGCACATTTCGCCCTTCTCATTGAAAAGTATACATCTGTTGCTGGTCGTGCCCGCATCTAATGCCATAATATACTTTGCCATGTAAAAATCCTCCAACTCTCTATATTTCCAGCTTTTTTCCTTCTATCCTGTTACAGCTCTTCCTCTACCATGCTCTTCTCTCTGTTGAACGCATCATAGATACATGGAATTACTATAAGCGTAAGGATGGTTCCGTATACGAGACCTCCTATTATTGCGATTGCCATCGGCTTTATCATATCTGAGCCATCTCCGATACCTATCGCCGATGTAAACATTGCGAGTATGGTGGTCATCGCTGTCATCAGTATTGGACGAAGCCTTGTACGGCCTGCGTCTATGATTGCCTCATGCTTGCTCATGCCCTCTCTCCTGGCCTGATTGATGTAATCAATGAGCACGATTCCATTATTTACAATGAGGCCTGCCAGCATGATAAAGCCAAGCATTGATATGATTCCGAGCTCATTTCCCGTGATGAAAAGAGCTATAAAGCCTCCTGTAAACGCAAGAGGTATACAGAACATGATAATAAACGGTGAAAGCAATGACTGGAACTGTGCCACCATGATAAGATAGATAAATATCACTGCAAGCACAAGCATAAGTCCAAGCTGACTCATTGACTCATTTATTGTCTCATCCTCGCCCTCCATGTCTATTGAATAGCCATCAGGAATGCTAAGTTTATCAATTTTAGATTTAATTTTATTGCTTAGTAATGTTACATTATGGTTTTCATCAACCGCACCTGATACTGTAATATATCTTGTCTGAGCATCTCGATGAATGGTACTTAGTGTCTGTTCCTGCGAAATAGTGCAGATATCACTGAGCGGAATCTCCTTTTCACTGCCATCATTATCCTTATAGGTAAATGTAAGGTTTTTGATGTCGTCCACAGTCACATCAGACTGCTCTGCAGATTGTAAGTATACCTCATAGTCCTTTATGTCGGTCGTAATGGTTGTTGCGCTCTTTTGAGATGATATCTCACCGGATACGAGCTGGTATACCTGAGCCACCGTATAGCCATACTTTGCTGCTTTTTCCTTATCCACAGTTATCTTAAGCTCATTGATTGTATCTCCAAGACCGTCATCTATATCTGTCACGCCCTTTGTATCCTTAAGGATATCTGCCACATCACCTGCAAGCTTCTGCAGCTTGTCTATATCATTACCCTTAATCCTGACAGAGAGACCACTTCCGAAAAACTCTGATGAGTCCATAGCCTGTGAAGATGCTGTTACCTTGCAGTCCAGATTCTTTGTGCGTTTTTCAATTTCATCTATTACCTTATCCGATGAAACATCCGACTTCTCATCAAGCAATATATACATGCTCACGCTGTCGCTTCCTGAGCTCATCAGGTTCATGGTCGAGCTGCCGCCTGCTGTAGCTCCTATTGTGTCTATGCCCTTTATATCAGATATTTTGTCCATGACCTTATCAGACAGCTCTGTAAGCTGCTTGAAGTCAAGCTTTTCGTCATCCTTTGCCTCTATGGTAAGTGAAATCTGATTTGACTCCATGTCCATATCCATAAATGTCATTCCCCTTGACATGCAAAGTGCGCCACTGCCGACTAAAAGCACTACTGCCGCAATAAATACCACCGGCTTAAATCTAAGACATGTGCCGAGGACATTTCCATACCAATCCTTAAAACGGTCAAACCATGGATGCTTTATATCCTTCGTCTTTTTGAGCATGCCTGAAGCAATTGCCGGTACAAATGTGAGTGCCACTACAAGAGATGCCATAAGAGTAAACGCTACCGTAAGTGCCAGGTCTACAAAGAGCTGTCTCGTGATTCCATCAGTAAAAATGATTGGCGCGTACACACTTACCGTGGTAAGTGTAGAGGCAAAAATGGCTCCTGCCACCTGATTTGCACCCTCAACAGCCGCCTTCTTTACCGAATATCCCTCTCCCCTTAATCTGTAGATATTCTCGATTACTACTATTGAATTATCCACCAGCATTCCTATTCCAAGCACAAGTCCCGACATTGAAATGATATTTAAGGTGATATCCGTAAAATACATAAGCACCACTGCCACAATAACCGATAGCGGTATAGATGCTGCGATAACAAGTGTTGGCTTTATATCCTTTAAGAACAAAAGCAATACGAAAATGGCAAGTATTGCTCCCACTATCATATTCTGCATCACACTTTTTACAACCATGTCGATGTATACGCCCTGATTCATGAGCACTGTGGTGTGTAATCCGTCATTTTCCTTTTCCAGCGAATCAAGCTTGTCCAAAAGACGGTCTGTGACGTCTCCTGTAGAGTAGCCGGTCTGCTTCTCCATGGAGAGCATTATTCCGGGATTACCGTTGACTATCGCATATGTCTCATCCGAGTTGTCAGTCATCTCAACATCTGCCACATCACCGACATGAATAGGAGCTATTCCATCAAGCTTCATATCCATAAGCACTAGATTTGTTAAATCATCAATTGATTTTATCTCATCTCCCACCTGTACTATGTACTGCGTGCCATTTGAATCATTTACATAGCCTGCAGGCATATCAAAATTCTGAGCGACGAGCAGCTGCGAGAGTGAGTCAATTGTTAAAACTGCATTTAAGTTTGACTTGTCAAGCGCATCATCCTTACTCTTTTCAAGCTCCTTCTTTGAGCTGTCAAGAGATGCCGCTGCTGTTGCAAGCTGTGCTGACTGCTGTCCTATGCTTATCGAGCTTATAGCTGCCTGACTGTTTAGATTATCATAGGCATCTAAAAGTGCTGTCTCTCCTTGTGCTATCCGGTCAAGCCCGCTTTGGCACTGCTCTATACCTGTATTCACCTGAATGAGAGTCTGTGCTATCGCTGACGCTGCCGCAGGCAGATCATCTGCTGTGTTTACCTTGATTCCAAGCGTCGAGAGACCTGAAAACTGTGTTGCAATCTGCTTATTAACCTGCTCAAGTTGCGCTTTGAGTGCTGTGCCCGCTTCACCCGGTGCATTTGCGCCCTCTTTGAGTGACGGAATTGTCTTTGTATATGTATCACTATTCATGAAGTCTGAAAGAGCTGACTGAATTGTTTCAAGCTGGCTCTTCTGCTCATTTAAGCTTGAAAGTGTACTCTCTAGCTGAGTCTTCTGCTCTGCAAGCTTTGCCTTTTGCTCCTTTAGCGTATCCACTCCCGCGCTCATCTGATCCGATGCCGATGTGATTGCGTTTTGTCCGCTCTCTATCTTTGCGCTTGCATCATCCATCTGACTTTTTGCATCGTCAAATTTCTTTGAAACGGCATTATTTATTTTCTCATTGAGCGCATCTATCTTGGCCTGATTCATCGTGACCTGTATCTGCTCGGTGAGCTCACCTGTTGCAGTCACTGATGCGACTCCTTCTGTACTCTCAATTGCAGGCTTTAGTGTGTTTTCCACAAAGTCGGTGATTTCCGACTTGCTTTTCCCATCCATATCCACAGCAGTCATCATGATTGGAAGCATGTCCGGATTTATCTTCATAATGGTCGGAGTACCCACTCCATCCTTCCAGCCAGCCTTGACCTGATCTATTTTCTGCTGCATCTCTATCACTACAGAATCCATGTTGGCATTCTGCTCATACTCGCATGTCACCAGCGAATAGCTGTTATATGACATTGAGCTTACGTTTTTGATATTTGACGTAGTTGCCATAGCTGCTTCAAGCGGCGCGGTGACATCGCTCTCCACCTCCTGTGGACTTGCTCCCATATCTGTTGTCACGATAAGTGCATACTGAAAGCTCATATCCGGCAGCAGATCTGTCGTCATCCTGCCAAGCGATACAACACCAAGTACTATTACCAGCAATACTCCTACAAGTACAGTAAAAGGCTTTTTTACACTATATCTGGATATCATCTAACCCCTCCTTTTTCTTTTCTTGATAATGTCCTGCATTAGTTTAATAGACAATGATTACTGCGATTTTCACAATATATTTAATTCGCTGTTATACTTTTATTATACAATGTGTCGGATTGCAACTCAATTGGTTTATACTTTTTTAAGAGATTTTGACAATAAAAAGACACCCAATTATACGATTAATATAATTCGATGTCCTTAAATGTCTTTAAATATCTTTTAATATCTTTTATTTATTTTAGCTTCAAATGCCCTCTTCCTCAATCTCATCCTCATCATCATTGATACCTGCAACAGCACTTGTAACGGCCCCGATTACAGCGACAAGCGCAAAGATGATAACTAAAAAAATAACTATAAAGAATGCTACTAAAAAACCTGTATCTGTCATATAATTTACCCCCATAGCTGTCTCACAGCTTCTTTAAAATATAGCTTTAGTTTAACACACTTGTCTGTAAATAACAATATCGTAAGGGGCTAAAATATTGATTTATGAAATTACTCAGTCCTTGATCTGCATACCATTTGCATCCATATGATAGCCTTCTGTCATGATCAGCTTTGATACCGGAACTATCTCATAGCCCATGTCCTGCAGCTTCGTGAGCATCTCATCGAGTGCCTGCGAGGTGTATTTTGCGCCTAGATGGCAGAGTATTATCGAACCGCAATCCAGGCTTTTGTGATTGCACACTGTATCTATAATGTTTTGCACACCATAGTTTTTCCAGTCGAGCGAATCCACATCCCACTGGATTGGATAATAGTCACAGCCATACACTGTGTCAATCAGTTCATTGTTGTACGAGCCGTATGGCGGTCTGAATACCTTCATATCCTTTCCGGTCAGCTCCTTGACCTTTTTGTGCACATCCATTATCTCTGTCTTCATCTCGCCTGCCGTGATTGTTGCCATATCATAGTGGTGCTCACTGTGATTTCCGGGCTCATGCCCTTTTTCAACCAGCGTCTTTACACATTCAGGGTTATCACTCACAAACCCTCCTGTCATAAAAAATGTAGCCTTTACGTTGTGCTTGTCAAGTGTCTCCATCATACTGTCAAAATCCTCTGCTCCCCAGGCACAGTCAAATGAAAGGGCTATCTTTTTTTCTGTTGTCTGAACCGAATATACAGGCAGCTTTCTGTCCCCGAACTGACTCACAGCACTGCTAAGTGTCTCCATCACCTCTATATTTTTCAGCTGTGATATGTCATACTCTCTGCCATATAAAGCGCCTGTAATAAGAAGCGCCGACAGCAGCACTCCAAAAAGGAATCTGTGTCGGCGTTTCTTTCGTTTTGTCCCATTATGTAGTTTTGTATTTTGCATGTATGCTCTGTATTCACTCATGCTATATACTATTCTTTATTATCACAAATTATGAATAATGAAATAACTCTATTTCAGTTCTTCTGCCCTTCCGATAAACTCAAGCACTACCTCAATCGACTGATGCGCAGCCTTCTCCGCAAAGGTCTGGTAGTCTGTCTCGCCGCCGTCGCCGTCTGATATTGAGCGAAGAATGGCAAATGGCACCTTGTTCACATAGCACACATGACCGATGCTGCCGCCCTCCATCTCTGCTGCGATTGCATCAAAGGTATTCGAAATATAATCCTTCTGCTCCTTTGTGGCAATAAACTGATCTCCTGTTGCGATATTGCCCTTTTTGTAGTGGATATTCCTGTCAGCTAAGCATGAGCACATAAGCTCCACCATTTTTGTATCTGCCGGAAGCAGAATCATGTTGATGCCTGAGAGAAGTCCCTTCGGATCTCCGATTGGCGATGTATCCATATCGTGCTGCAGCACGTTTGTGGCTACTGCCACATCAAGCACATTTAAATCCTTTGTCAAAGTTCCTGCCACTCCGATATTGACAATCATATCTACATCATATTTCAAAATCATGGCCTCTGCACATATTGCCGCAAATACCTTTCCTATTCCGCATTTTGCCGCAACAACATACTGATCACCGATTTTGCCCTCAACAAACTCCACTCCGCTGTAAACCTCTGTCTGTGTGTCTGTCATCTGAGCCTTTAAGTCATCGACCTCCATCTGCATTGCACCAATTACACCTATTGTCATTTTATTTCTCCATTCCTGCTATCTTGCTATTATATTTTTAGTCCTCGTTTACTGTGGATAAGTAAACTCCATATTTGTCTGGCTCTCAAGCACATTAAGATATGCACGGCACTCCTTCTTTGCCTCGTCAAGTGACAGATTCTCGTAATGTCCGCACTCTATGGCTGATGCACCAAATACCGGTCCATCATACTCAAGTATCTGTTTTAAGACCTCTTTGGTGATTTCAAAAACCTTCCCCGGCTCGACATCCCTCACAACGAGATAGAAGCCTGTCTGACAGCCCATCGGTCCAAAATATACCACATCATCTGCAATCTCAGAGTTTCTCACACATGTTGCAAACATATGCTCCACTGAGTGCATAGCTGAATTGGACATATAATCGCCTGCATTAGGTTTTCTTGTACGAAGGTCGTATGTGACGATTTCTCCGTCTTTTCTTGAAATATAAAATCCAGGTTTAAGAATATTATGATTGATTGTAAAGCTTTTAATTCTTTCCATAAAAATGTTTCTCCTTACTTAGTTGCTGCCTCAAACTGCTTCAGATAATCCTCAAATACATTGAGTGCATCATCCACAGGCTTTGGTGTGCTCATATCGACACCGGCACTCTTTAGCAGCTCGATTGGATTCTTCGAACATCCACCGCACAGGAAATTTCCTATATACTTATCCACAGCAGGCTTTCCCTCCTCAAGTATCTTTTTTGAAAAAGCAACTGCTGCCGAATAGCCCGTCGAGTACTGATATACATAGTACGGTGTGTAAAAATGCGGTATGCGCATCCACTCATATGATATCTCATCATCCACGCGCATATCCGGTCCGTAGTACTGCACATTCAGCTCATGCCATAGCTCATTTAGCACATCCTTGGTAACCGGCTCACCCTTTTGCATTTTCCGATGAGCTATATGCTCAAACTCTGCAAACTGCGCCTGCCTGAAAAGTGTCGTCCTGAAGCCGTCCAGAAAATGTGTCATAAGATATTTTCTCTCATTCTCATCCTCACAATGCTCAAGCATATAATGCATTAGAAGTGACTCATTGCAGGTGGATGCAACCTCTGCCACAAAAATCAGGTATCCTGCGTAGGTGATGCTCTGATGCTCATTTGAATAGTATGTATGCATCGCATGTCCCATCTCATGAGCCAGCGTAAACACACTGTCCAGATTATCGGCATAGTTCAAAAGCACATACGGATGAGTGCCGTAAGCGCCCCATGAATACGCACCGCTTCTCTTGTTCTCATTCTCATATACATCTATCCAGCCGTTCTCCATGCCAGCCTTAAGTGTGCTGACATACTCATCGCCCATAGGCTCAAGCGCCTTTGCCACAAGCTTTTTCGCCTCATCATAGGTATAGGTGGTCTGTACATTGTCCACAATCGGTGCAAACAAATCATACATATGCAGATGCTCCACACCTAAAAGCTTCTTCCTAAGCGCCATGTACCTGTGCAGAGCCGGTAGATGTGCGTGAACCGTCTCAATCAGATTGTCATATACGCTCTCCGGAATATCGCCATCGGATAAATACATGGCCCTTGCGCTGTCATATTTTCTAACCCTTGCATAAAAAGTGTCATTTTTCAGCTTGCTGATGTACATCATGGAAACAGTATTACTCCACTTCTTGTACGAATCATAGACTCCACGGAACACCTGCTTGCGCAGGCTTCTGTCCTTGCTGCTTAAAAAATCTATGAAATTGCCGTGCGTGATACGGATTTTATTTCCCTCTACATCAGTGATATACGGGAATTTGATATCCGCGTTGTTGAACATGCTGAATATATTCTCCGGTGCTGCAGCCATCTCACCGCACTGCGCCAGGATATTCTCCTCTGCAGCCGATAAAGTATGCGCTTTCTGACGCATTATCTCATTAATCGCACGCTTATAGTGCATAAGCTCATTGCTCTCACTGTAAAAGCTCTCAAGCCTTTTATCATCTATCTGCAAAATCTCCGGACTCGCAAATGCCAGCGCACCTGATGCCTGGACAGTCAGTGTCTCAGCCTTTGACACATATGCCTGATATTTCGACACAGCAGTGTCCTGATGTGAACGCTCATTCGCATAGACCACTATACGCTCCAAATAATAAGACAGCTCATCCTGCTTCTTAAAAAAATCAAGCAGCGTTGCTGCACTGTCTGCCAGATGTCCCTTAAAGCCCGAGAGCTTTTCTGCAAGCTGTGACGCTTTTTCACACTCAGCCTCCCACAGCTCATCTGTCTCATACATATCCTCAAGCTTCCATTTGTACTCGTCTGAGATTTCATCTCTCTTTTGAAGCCTTTTCTCACTCATTTTGTGTTACCTTCTATCTTACTTTTCTTGTTCTCGGGGGTTTTTGAATAGTTACCTTGTTTTCAACTCTTCAGAACCACCCACGCACATTCGCAAAACCGCACGATGTTTTTATAAAACTACCCACACATCTGCTCTGCAAAATGCATATAGACGTGTGGGATATATGTGAATTATAACAATTAAGCTCTACTTTGTAATTAAAGTGCCCATACCACCTGAAACTGTCTTGCCCTCTTTGTTGAGCTTTGTGATAAGCACTGAACGGATGGCAGAGTCACCGATAAAGTCGATAGCCGCCTCAATCTTTGGAGCCATGGTACCCTCATCAAACTCGCCTGCTGCAAGATACTTCTTTGCCTCATCAACAGTCATGGTATCAAGTGGCTTCTCATCCTCCTTGCCATAGTTCAGGCAGACCTTGTCAACGCTTGTAAGTATAACAAGTCTGTCAGCATCAAGAGTATCTGCAAGCTTTCCTGCTGCTAGATCCTTCTCGATAACAGCGCTTGCGCCCTGAAGCTTATTGTCCTGTGCTAAAACAGGGATTCCACCGCCACCGCATGCGATAACAACCTGATCCGCATCAACAAGAGCCCTGATAGCATCCTTTTCCACTATATCAACAGGCTTTGGAGCTGCCACAACTCTTCTGTAGCCTCCCTCAACCTGTGTCACATGGTTGCCCTTCTTCTCTTCTTCCTCAGCCTCAGCCTCTGTCATAACACGGCCAATGATCTTTGTCGGATGATAAAAAGCCTCATCATATGGGTCAACAACCACCTGTGTAAGTATTGTAGAAACGGTCTTGTAAATTCCTCTGCCCAGAAGCTCTGTACGGATAGCATTCTGTAAATCATATCCTATATATCCCTGACTCATTGCAGAGCAGACAGCTGTAGGTGTAGCTGTATACTCAGGATAAATCCTGCAAAACTCAGACATAGCGGTGTGAATCATGCCCACCTGCGGTCCGTTGCTGTGTGTGATAACAACCTCATAATCGTCCCTGATAAAATCTGCAACTGCCTTTGCTGTATGCTTTGTAGCCTCGTGCTGCTCCGGAAGAGTTGTTCCAAGAGCATCATGTCCGAGTGCGATAACTATTTTTTTCTTCTTCATGCCGACCTCCTATGCAAAATGAAAACTAATTTGCCTCTATTATCTAATATTTTGTGGAATTTGTCTAGTACTTAGAACATGAAGGATACAACATTTTCTTATTTTTTGTCAGTCAATACCTCATCTAAGGCTTTTTGCGCTGTTTTTTGTGCTTCATCCAAAGCTTCCTTTGCAGGCACACCATCTATTTCTACCTTATCAGCTGCAATTTTCAATACATCCTTTACAACGCCATTTGTTGGATCATATGGATAAATTGAACCATGTTCTGCCTGATTATATGGTACAAGTGCTTGAGGGTTTTCATTAGTATATTTCATATACCCCTCATCATTTAACACTCCTCTATTTACCGGTACATAACCGGTCGACATGGACCATTTCACTTGATTTTCAACATTGGTAAAATACTTCATAAAATCATATGCTCCTGCCTGTTTTTCCTCTGAAGACTTTGCAAGTATGCTTAATATTAATGCCCTGGCAACAGGCTTTGACTCAGTACCATTCTTCCATGCCGGCTGCTCAATTGCGCCTACAACAGAGAAATCCAAATCTGCCTGATCTCCTGATGAGCCGGTGTAGCCACCTGCCTTGTTTTGAATAACATCATCAATAGTCTTGTACCAGTATTCCCAGCCCTGTCCACCAGAATGGATTGCCATAGTCTTATCATCATGAATCCATTTACCAAATCCATCCCATGCTTCAATCCATTCCTCTGAATTTATAGTAACTTTTTTTCCATCTTCACTGAAAATTGTACCGCCATTTGACAGTGCCGCATCCGTCAAATTATCTGCTCCCCACATAGGTTCCCAGCCATATATGAATTGTCCATCATCTTTTATTTTAGAAGCTGCACTGCTTAAATCCTGCCATGTTTTTATGCTATTTGGATCAATCCCTGCATTCTCAAATGCTTTTTTGTTATAATAAAGTACTTGGGTGGTTCCATATGCCGGAATACCATATATTTTACCTTTATCATCCTTTGCCTGTTCAAAAAAAGTTGAAACATAATCCTCATTATTAAAATTCTCATCTTTTTTTATTCTATCAGACAAATCTTCAACAAGTTTTTTATCTGATAGTACTCGTGCTGCATCTTTCTCAATCAAAGCAACATCCGGAGCAACATTTCCTGCAATAGCAGCCTGTAATTTTTCATATGTTTCAGAATAATCAGCCTGCGTTACTGTTTTCACAAAGTATTTATCCTGAGATTTATTATAATCATCCACAATATTCTGGACAACCTTTACTGCCGTCTTTCCGCCTGAATACCAAAAATCTACTTCTGTCTTCCCCTTCATATTTTCAGTTCCATGTACCTGACTATTCTCTGATGTAGTATTACCTGCACTACACCCCATCAAGAAAGTTGTCAACATCGCAATTGTCATTAACGTACCTAATAATCTTTTCTTCATTTCAAATTTGTCCTTTCTATCTTTGTCTTTTTAACCTTTTACTCCGGTATCTCCACCTATACCATCTATAAACCATTTTTGTGCAAAAGCAAACATAATCAACAATGGTATTACAATCACTGCACTCGCAGCCATAACAAGTGACCACTCTGTTCCGTACGCACCACCTTCAATAAAAAAACTCCTCAACCCTTGTGATACCATATATTTATCAGAATCATTAGTTATTAAAGACGGCCACATATAATTATTATATGAAGCTATAAAGCTCATTAATCCAAATGTAATAAAAGATGATTTAGTCATAGGGAATACAACCAAGTGCAATATTCTAAAATGCGAAGCTCCATCAATCTGTGCTGCTTCTACCATCGCACTCGGCACCTGCATAAATGCCTGTCTTAATAAAAATATACCAAAAATACTAACCGAGCTTGAGATAATCAATCCAGTATATGTATTAAGCAGCTGATGATTTGCAAGAATTATATAGCTTGGAATATATGTTGCCGCAGTTGGAAGCATGTAAGTCACCATAATTATTCCAAACAAAATGCCACGCCCTTTAAATTTCATAAACACAATTGCATATGCAATCAAAGCTCCTGTTATAATCTGAATAAATACAATAGCTAATGAGATAAATAAACTATTAATAATATATCTTGGTATCGGAGAATTAAAGATAACTGTTATAAAGTTCTCCCAATGCAGACTTTGTGGCAAAAATTTACTCGTATCCATTATTTCTTCTTTTGTCTTAAATGCACTGACTACCATCCATAAAAACGGAAACGCAGTAAAAACTCCGACTATAATCAATATAATCCATTTTACAATTGCATCTATCCGGTCTATTACTGTATATTTCTTAACCATAAACACACTCCTAATAATTCACCCATTTCTTAGATCCGTAAAACTGAATCGTTGAAAGTAAAACCGTAATTATAATCATGACAACTGCAACGGCAGTTGCCTGTCCCATATTATATTCCTCAAATCCTAATTGATAGTACATATACAATAGCGTTCTTGTGCTTCCACTCGGTCCGCCCTGTGTCAAAATTTGAATCTGGTCATATGCCCGAAGCGAATTAACCATAGTTATTATCATCAAAAAGAACGTAGTTGGTGAAATATTGGGAATTGTAATGTATTTAAATTTATGCCATTTACCACCACCATCAAGTGCACATGCTTCATACAATGTTTCAGGTACCTTTTCTAAAGCAGACAAATAAAAAATCATTGCATATCCTATACTCTTCCAGACCGTAACTATTATTACGGACAGCATTGCTGTTTGCGAACTACTAATCCATTCCAAACCTGGCAATCCAAAGAAAGATAATACCAAATTCGCCAGACCTTTGTCCGGCTGAAAAATCCATGTCCACACAATTGATATGGCAACCGTAGGCGTAATCCAGGGTGAAAATAAAACAAATTTTATAATACCGCTTCCCGGAAATGGTTTTTGTAGAAATACCGCAAGCAGAAGCCCTATTGCTATTGTTGGCACTAGAGTTCCTATTGTAAAAATAAGTGTATTTAATAAGGCCTCATAAAATCTGGTATCTTTAAATAATGAAATATAATTTTTTAAAAATACAAAATGATATGTAGGTGTCATATAATCCCAATCTGTGAAGCTAATCCACACTGATCTGCAAATCGGATATACCCAAAACACAAATAACGGAATAAGCGCCGGAATTGTAAACACTAAGACACTTATGCTTTTCTTTAAATATCTTTGTTTATTCATATTGATACCCTTTATTTGTTCGTTGTATTTGAAATAGCTATTTTCATGAACATGACTATAATAGTATTTCATGTACACATTGTCAATATAAAATTCATTTTTTATAAAAAAAGAATGCTCCTACTACCATGTAGTGAAGCATTCTTACACATATATTGCACTATTTTATTTCTGTTTATTCTTTAATTCACCCATATATTTCTTCGCATCCTTCATAAAGCTGATTGTTATCAAAACAATAACTATGCCTATCGGAAATGCAGCAACTATACTTACAGACTGCAAGTTACTCATAGAGCTCTCAGCAAATAACAGAGCAATTGGTAAAAGTATAAGCAGTATGCACCACATCAGCTGAATGAGTTTGTGTGGCTGCTCATCCTCACCTAATTTCCTATAGCTGTAACATGATACAGTTAAAGCAATAGAATCAAATGATGTAGCATAAAAAGCAATCATTGTCACTAAAACTATTATCATTATCAAAGGTGCACATGGCAATGTCTTAAGAATAGTAACTATCAACTCATATAAATCACCACTCTTGTTGTACTGCGCAATAAAATCTGCTGCTCCTGACATCTGTTTTCCCATCGAATAGTTGCCTAAGATGATAAAGCTGATGAGCGTAGAGCCAACACCAAATCCATATCCTCCAAGAATTGTCTGTCTGATAGTTCTTCCTCTTGATATATTTCCAATAAAGAAAGGAGCTGCTACACACCATACCATCCAGTAAGCCCAGTAATATATAGTCCAGTCCTGTGGGAAGTTGGTTTTACGTAATGGATCGGTATACGTAGATAATCCTATAAAATTCTGCACCATAGTGCCAAGAGATGACAATCCGGTCTCAAGAATATATCTTGTTTCACCGCCAAACAGCAGTACAATAGCAAGCAGTCCAAAGAAGAAATAGATACAGACTTTTGCCAAAATGCTGATTCCCTTAAATCCATGTAATAATGAGTATGTATAAACTATACATGTAATTATAAGGATAATGATATTGATTGCTGTTCTGCTAAGCGATATATGGAACACATCTCCGATAATTGTTGCCATAAGAGGTGTTGCAACACTAAATGTGGTTGCTGTTCCTGCTAAAAGTGCAAATACAGCTAACAGGTCTATAATACGTCCTGCAAAACCATCTGTGTGTTTTCCAAGAACAGGTCTGCAAGCTTCAGAATATTTCTGACGGTTTCTTTTTCTTACATGAAGCATAAAACCAAATGCAACAGCTAAAACAAGATAAAATGCCCATGGAATAAAGCTCCAGTGAAACAGAGGAAATACACCGGCCCATTCCTGTATGCTTCCAAGCTCCTTAATGTGGGGATTGGTTGCATACATAATCCACTCCGAAAATGAGTAGAATAAAATATCTGCTGCCAGACCACATGTGAACATCATACATCCCCATGAAAAGAATGAGTACTTTGGTTTTTCATCCGGCTCTCCAAGAACAATATCTCCATACTTCGAACCAGCTATAAATATAGATATCAAAAATATGCCTAAACCTATAATCAGGTAATAAATACCAAACGTATCTCC
>ERZ773145.1120-NODE-1120-length-23247-cov-4.404665_pt1 | contig 23247 bp, 13 predicted proteins | sample MGYA00580848_ERZ773145 | MGnify/ENA primary metagenome ERZ773145 (study PRJEB29015, sample SAMEA2737858) | human gut metagenome | biome: human gut; feature: human-associated habitat; material: faeces | place: China | collected 2012 ... | reverse complement strand
TGATTATCCATTATATATCCAATCATCATCCCCTGGCTTCGCGGTATACATTCTGTTTTACTGCACCTTTTTCTGTCAAAATATCTGTCTATACTCCTGCTGATGCGGTTTATCTTGTGTCCTAAGTATTTATCCGGTGTAAACTCCTTCATATCTGAAATCCTTTCATAGATTTTTCTTGACAATAAAAAAAGTATATCTATAATATAGTTAGCACACTAACTAATTAAATGCAAGTATTTTTTTAGTTAACCACATTACCATAAATGTGGGAAGTTTGTTTTAATCAAATATGAAATATAAGAAGAAAGGACAAAACATATGTTAAAAACACTAGGTGCCCAAATAAAGGAATACAAATGGGCTTCGATTGCGACACCTGTTTTCATGCTGCTTGAGGTGGCTGTGGATACCATAATCCCTCTTCTCATGGCATCAATCATCGACAACGGTGTCAATATGGGCGACACAAGGCATATCTATATCATGGGTGTGTGGATGATTGTCGCAGCACTGTTTGGTCTTTTGACAGGATGTCTCGGTGCAAAATATGGTGCAAAGGCCGCCATGGGCTTTGGAAAAAATCTGCGTGCTGCAATGTTTCGCAACATCCAGACCTTTTCCTTTGCAAATATCGACAGATTCTCATCCGCTAGCCTTGTCACACGTATGACAACCGATGTGACCAACATCCAGAATGCTTACATGATGCTGCTTCGCATGGCTATGAGAGCCCCTGCATCCATAATATGTGCGATGGCTATGTCATTTTTCATCAGCCCTCGCCTTGCGACAATATACTTAATCGCTGTCATTGTGCTTGGAGCTTTACTGCTTTTCATCAGTAAGGCGGCCATGAAATACTTCGACAGAGCCTTCAAGCGCTATGATGACCTGAATGAAAGCGTACAGGAAAACGTATCCGCTATCCGCGTTGTAAAGGCATACGTCCGTGAGGATTATGAGAAGAAACGTTTTTCAAAGGCAGCACAGAATATCTACGACGTATTTGTGAAGGCAGAAAGCCTTGTGGTATACAACTCTCCTCTCATGCAGTTTACAGTGTATGCCTGCATCCTGTTAATAAGCTGGCTCGGAGCTCATATGGTGGTAAGCAGCACTCTCACTACAGGTGATCTGATGGCTCTTCTCACCTATTGCATGAATATTCTGATGAACCTCATGATGCTCTCGATGGTGTTTGTAATGATTTCACTCTCACTCGCATCCGCAAGACGAATCAGCGAGGTATTAAATGAACAGAGCACACTGCACAATCCTAAGGAGCCGCTTTACGATGTACCTGACGGAAGCATAAGCTTTAAGCATGTAACCTTCAGATATTCAGACACCGCTGAAACTCCGGTTCTGTCAGATATAAATCTAGACATAAAATCTGGTGAGACCATCGGCATCATAGGAGGAACCGGAAGCTCGAAATCTTCCCTTGTAAACCTGATAAGCCGTCTCTACGACACAGACACCGGCTCTGTAATCGTCGGAGGCCACGATGTGCGTGAGTACGACATGGACACTCTCAGAAACAAGGTAGCTGTCGTGCTCCAGCAGAACGTGCTTTTCTCGGGCACCATACTCGAAAATCTGCGCTGGGGTGACAAAAACGCTACCACAGATGAGTGTATTGAGGCCTGCAAAATGGCATGCGCCGATGACTTTATCGAGTCCTTCCCTGACAAGTACAACACCTACATAGAACAGGGCGGAACCAACGTATCCGGTGGCCAGAAGCAGCGTCTGTGTATCGCAAGGGCTCTGCTTAAAAAGCCAAGGATACTCATACTCGATGACAGCACCTCGGCTGTAGATACAGCAACAGATTCAAAAATCCGTGCTGCCCTCGCAAAAACAATACCGGGAACCACTAAGCTCATCATCGCACAGCGTATCTCATCAGTCATGGATGCTGACCGTATCATCGTGATGAATGACGGAAAAGTGGACGGCTTTGACACTCACGAAAATCTGCTTAAAAATAATGAAATCTACCGCGATGTTTACGATTCCCAGACAAACGGCGGAGGAGACTTTGATGAAGGAGGTGCTGCCTGATGCCAGGACCAAGAGGACCACGAGGTCCAAAACCCAAAATTAAAAATCCCGGTAAGCTTTTTGCGCGCCTCATGGGATTTATTTTCAAGAAATATTTACCTGCCTGCATAATTGTTGTGATATGTATCTTTGTCAGTGTACTTGCAAATGTGCAGGGAACCATGTTTACCAAAAATTTGATTGATGACTATATAGTACCACTGCTTAAGACAGGAAATCCCGACTACGGACCACTCCTTGCAGCAATGGGAAGGGTCGCCGTATTCTACGGCATCGGCGTCATCAGTACGTTTGCATACAGCAAAATAATGATCTACGTATCACAGGGCACCATTAAGAACCTGCGTGTTGAGCTCTTTTCCCATATGCAGGATCTGCCAATCCAATACTTTGACTCACATGCACACGGCGATATCATGTCAATTTATACAAACGATATCGATACACTCCGCCAGCTCATCAGCCAGAGTCTTCCGCAGATACTTAACAGTGCTATCACTGTTGTGAGCGTTTTTGTTTCAATGGTCATATTAAATATTCCGCTCACCGTACTAACTATCGTGATGGTAATTGTAACAACAGTCGTGACAAAGAAATTTGCAGGCTTCTCCAGCCGCTATTTCCTTGCACAGCAGCGCGACCTCGGCAAGGTTAACGGCTTCATCGAGGAAATGCTCAACGGCCAGAAGGTAGTCAAGGTATTTACCCACGAGCAGGAAAATATTGAAGCCTTCGACAAAATAAACGATGAACTCTTTGAAAGCGCTTACAATGCCAACATGTACTCCAACATGCTCGGTCCTGTAAACGCACAGATTGGAAATCTAAGCTACGTGCTCTGCGCTCTTGCCGGCGGTGTTATGGCTCTTTCAGGCTTTGGCGGTCTGACCCTTGGTAAGCTTGCGAGCTTTCTGACCTTTAACAAGAGCTTTAACATGCCTATCTCGCAGGTCAGCCAGCAGTTCAACAGTATCATCATGGCACTTGCCGGATGCGACCGTATCTTCTCACTGCTCGATGAAGCGCCTGAGACTGACGAGGGCTATGTCACACTGGTAAATGCTAAGGAAGAAAACGGAAAACTCACTGAAACACCTGAGCACACCGGCTTATGGGCATGGAAGCATACTCATCAGGCTGACGGCTCTGTGGACTACAAAAAGCTTGAGGGCGATGTGGTATTTGACGATGTGGATTTCGGATATGTGCCTGAGAAAATTGTACTGCACGATGTGGATCTTTTTGCAACACCCGGTCAGAAGATTGCCTTTGTCGGCACCACCGGAGCTGGAAAGACTACCATCACTAACCTTATCAACCGCTTCTACGATATAGCAGACGGCAAGATAAGATATGACGGCATCAATATAAACAAGATTAAAAAGGCTGATCTGCGCCACTCTCTTGGCATTGTTTTGCAGGATACCCATCTTTTCACAGCTACTGTCATGGAAAACATCCGCTACGGCAAGCTTGATGCCACAGATGATGAAGTATACGCAGCTGCCCGCCTGGCAAACGCCGATACGTTTATCCGCCAGCTTCCTGACGGCTACAATACTGTACTGACAGGTGACGGTGCAAACCTAAGCCAGGGCCAGCGCCAGCTTCTAGCCATTGCGCGTGCCGCTATCGCCGATCCGCCTGTGCTCATCCTCGATGAGGCTACAAGCTCAATTGATACACGTACCGAGCGTATTGTTCAGGACGGCATGGATAAGCTCATGCATGGTCGTACTACATTTGTTATCGCACACAGGCTTTCTACTGTCAGAAACAGCGACTGCATTATGGTTTTGGAGCAGGGACGCATTATTGAAAGGGGAAGTCATGATGAGCTGATTGCAAAAAAGGGAAAGTATTATCAGCTTTATACAGGAAAGACTGCTTAATTCAGTGTCATAGCATGACTACGAAAACCGGGAGACCGGGAACGCAGCCCGTGGGGCACACCCTCATGTGCGCTAACGCTTTGCTGTTAAGATTCTGTACGAATTATGCTTATAGTGTTTCTATGCTTGACGAAAACGGCTTTTATGCGCCGTCCATGGCGCATAACACCTTGCCCAGCCATCCATGGCTGGGCATTTCTGTGTTTCATGTGCATAATTCTACAGTATCTAAACAGCTTCGCTAGTCGCTTACATGAGGGTGTGCCATCCCCCCGGCTGCGTTCCCGGTCTCCCGGTTTTCTTACGCTGTGACTAGATGTTCATTTGTGGTTAGCTAATATTTCTTTCATCTTTTTGCACTTCGGCCTAATACAATTCCACCATATCGCTTGGCATTCTCAGATCACCTCTAGGAGATAATGAAACAGTTCCCACCTTTGGTCCGTCAGGTATGCATGAACGCTTAAACTGCTGCTGCCTGAAACGCGTAAAGAATGTTTCCAGAGTCTTTTCTATTTCACCCTTACTTACATTTGCAAAAGCAATCTCTGCAAGTTTTAATATCCGATCCCGGCTTTCTCCATTACGCAGAAAATGATAAAGGAAGAAGTCATGAAGGTCATATTTGCCGATGCTCTCCTCTGTTTTCTGTGCTATGTTACCGTCTTTATCCGGCGGCAGTAGTTCAGGAGAAATAGGCAGGTCTGCTATTTCGCAAAGCACATTTTTCATTTCATCCGTTGACGCGCACTCGCTGGCATAAGCCTGTACAATGTATTTAACAAGTGTCTTTGGTACACTGCAGTTCACGGCATAATTGCTCATATGGTCACCGTTGTAGGTGCACCAGCCAAGTGCAAGCTCTGACATATCACCTGTACCGATTACAAGTCCGTCTACCATGTTTGCATAATCGAATAATACTTGCGTACGCTCTCTGGCCTGAATGTTTTCATATGTCACGTCAAAAACATCATCCGGATGTCCTATATCCTTCATGTGCTGTCTGCATGCAGCCTCAATATTAACTTCCACGGCTGTCACTCCAAATTCTTCCATAAGCCTATCAGCAATTGTCTTTGTAGTAGATGTAGTTCCAAATCCTGGCATTGTAATACCATAGATATTTCTCTTCGGAATGCCAAGTGCTTCAAATGCATCACAGCATACCAAAAGTGCAAGTGTGCTGTCCAGACCGCCGGATATTCCAAGAACAACATTTTTTATTCCGGTGGATATGAGTCTCTGTTCCAGACCTTTTGCCTGAAGCGACAAAATCTCCATGCAGCGGTTTTTTCGGTTGTTTTTATCACTTGGTACAAACGGATACGGATTAACTTTCTTTGGCCATATTTGATAATCCTTCATCCGGTTTTCACCATTTAAAATTACTTTTATCACATCCGGCACATCAGCCCATGAATCGCTGTTGTATCTGTGGCGGTCATTCATGCAGCGATCAATATCTATCTCACTTATCACAAAACCAGAGCTCATCACATCATCTTCTGATACCTTTTTATTCATACGTTTTGAATAATCTGACGTCTCACCAGCTATTCTGCCATTATCAGCTATGATGCAGTGGCCGGAAAATACCAGATCCGTGCTGCTCTCTCCTGCACCGCTTGACGCATACACGTATCCGGCACGGCATCTTCCTGACTGCATCGCCACAAGACTGCGCCTGTATTCTCTTTTTCCGATTACGTCATTGCTTGCTGATGGATTTATAATGATATTTGCACCGGCTTTGCAAAGCTCCCCGCTCGGAGGCGCACTTACCCATAAATCTTCACAAATCTCAGTACCGACAATTGCGCCTCTCAGATCCTTGATAATAATATTCGGAGAAAAAGGTACTGTTGGCCTGTTTGCGACATAATTTAAAGTAATCTCATCTGATAATCTCTTGTCTGCGCTTGTAAACCAGCGTTTCTCATAAAATTCACCATAGTTGGGAATATATGTTTTTGGCACAATTCCAACAATTTCTCCGCTGTGTACATATGCAGCACAGTTGAAAAGTCTGCCAGCTTCATCTTCTATCGGCAGTCCCACGCATACAAGGATGCTTAAATCCTGCAATGCTGTTTTAATCCTGTCCAGTTCTTGCTGAGCCTGCGCGAGCAGTTCTTTTCTCAAAAACATGTCTGCACAGCTATATCCCGTAATACACAGCTCCGGAAAAACCACAAGCTGCACATCCTTTTTTGCAAGTGACTCTGCAATGTGTATGATATTGTCAGCATTGTTCACGCAGTCCCCGAGATAAATCTCAGGGGACGATGCGGCAACACGGTAAAATCCTGTATTCATGACATTTCCTCCTAGCGGTCATTTTTCATCCTGTAATCAATGCAGCGGTTTAAGTAATCCACATAATCCGGATTTTTGCACATCCCCTTGCCGGGTGTATCAGAAATCTTCGCTACATCCATACCATTGCATATTGTGGTTTTCATGACAATATTGAGTGCAGGAACATCTGTATCATTGCTTAAGTATGTGCCAATACCGAAAGCTACATTTGTTTCCTTGCAGAAATGTCTGTAGAGCTTGTCAGCACGCTCAAAATCAAGACTGTCGCTGAATAAAAGTGTCTTTGTTTTTGGGTCAATTCCAAGGCTCTTGTAATGAGCAATCATCTTTTCACCCCACTCATACGGGTCTCCGCTGTCATGACGCACTCCTGAGAAAAGTGTCGCATAGGTCAGCTGGAAATCACGCAGGAAACAGTCTGTTGTGATTGTGTCAGTAAGCGCAATACCGTTTAATACTCCATACTCCTTGATCCATGCATCGAGAGCATACCAGTTTGAATATGCCGGATTGTGCCTGTGATTGCCCTGTCCTGTGCACATAATCCACTCATGAGCCATGGTGCCTACAGGTGTAAGTCCGTACTTCTTTGCAAGATACACATTTGATGTGCCGACAAACTTTGATGAACTGTGCAGGGTGTCGTTTAAATGTGCGAACTTCTGCACTGCAAGCTCCTGCGCTTCAGCAGAAAGTCTTCTTCTGAGACCAAACTCTGAGAATGTACCCGCGTACCAGTGTCCGTTCTTTAAATTCTCATACTTTGCATCCAAACGCTTCTTAAAGCTGTCAAGCAGCTTATCATAGTCATATGCCATTCTGAAATACACTTCATTTACAATGGCAAGTGTCGGAATCTCATACATTGAAGTGTTAAGCCATGTTCCTTTTGCCTCGATAGACAAGCCACAAGGTGCATCTGTTCCTATCTCAAAATCCTCAAAACGCGGCTGCCAGAGACGAAGAAAATCAACATAAGAGCCTTTGATCCATTTGATATTGTCAAGATATGCAAGCTCATCCTCTGTAAACCGAAGCTTACAGAAAGCCTTAATCTGTTCTGTTATCTCCTGCACCATTTTCTGTGTAAAATGCACATCTTCATTTCTGCACTTGAATGTCCATGTGGTCTTGTAATCCGTAAACTGATGGAATATTGTCTGACCCATGCTGAATTTATACATATCAGTCTCTAAAAGACTTGTGATTATCTGGTTTAATTTCATAATATTCTCCTCCCATTTCTTACACTATTAGTATGTCAGAAACATTTTTAATAAATGGCTTTCTATATAATATTGACCTGAATCATTTTCATTGCTTCTATTGCTGTCTTATGACTTTCAGGCGTTACGCAGGCACAGGCATTTTCTATCACTGACACCTCTGCATCTTTACAGAACGTCTTTGCAATCGCTACGTTGCTGATTACGCATATTCCCGTGCAGAATCCGCAGAAATAAATCTCTGTATCGCTGTTGTCATATCCCGCAAGCAGTTCGCCAAGCTCTTTGCTGCCAAACGTCGGCTTGTCAATATAAGTCATATCATCACAGTCAACTCCACGCTCCTTCATTGCTGCTTTAAGACGAGCGTCTACTTCCCATCCGTTTGTCCCTTTAATACAGTGAGCTACCGGAAGCTTTCTTCCCTCCTGAGTATTCAGATAGTTTTCATCATGCGTATCCCTTGTGAATATCACGTCATCATATTTTCCTGACCTGATTTCATCTGCAATAACATTTGTTGCCACGTTACACTCCTTGTTTCCAAGAACTCCTGTAATAAAGTCATTCTGTGCATCCACTACTACTAAAATTTTCTTTGCCATAATCATTTCCTCCTACATCATATAATCATCATTTGTTGCATCCATAAGGATTTTTCCAAGCTGCTTTAAATCCTTCCACATCCATCGCGGAACCAGATCCCTGACTTTGTCATAATCTTTCTTATACAGCAAATCTCTGATCATTGTACTTGAAATCTCAATATCGCTTCTGCCAAGGTTTCTGATGGTCACATTCTTTAAAATATCATCTGTAAACCAGTTTTCCGCAATCTTCGGGTCGTCGTTGTAATAGAATGTAAAGCTTTTCTCTCCAATTTCATTAGCTATGTTGTAATAGAAGAAAGAACCCCATTCCTTTACATATTGAGCTGCATCCTCCATGCTCCAGTCTGATAATGTCATAACCTTTACATCTGCACCGCTTAAATCCTCTTCCTGCAGTACGTTTTCAACAAGTCTTTTTCTGTATTCGATTGGAAACGGATTTCTCTTTGTATAGCTTTTGTTTGCACTGCCTATCACAACAAGCAGATTTTCGCACTCCGATGCGGCCTGTTTTATCATGTTCAGGTGTCCGTTATGGAATGGCTGTGCCCTTGTGAGTATCACACCGTTTTTATATTTCTTATGCACTTTAACCAGTTTACGTTCATCCATGTTAAGGTCAACATATCTGTACACAGCAGCCGGTTTTCTTCCGACAATAGGTCTCTGCGACCTGTCAAGTGAAACAAGCTGTCCTGCAATCTTCTCACGGAACACCTTTGGATGAACTTCCTTTCCTGAAAGAACCTCAAACACCTTAAGCAGGTCCGGAATGGTAAACTCACGCGGCACAAGGTTAAACATAATGCCTGTATACTCAGCCTTATTCCTTATCCTCATAAGTCCTTCCAGTATAATCTGGTCATGGTCAAAAGCAAGCTTTTCGTCTGATACGCTGACCGGAACAAAGTTTTCCACTGTGATTACACCATTTTTAAATTTCTCAGACCTGAGGGAGTATTCAATTTTAATCAAGTCGTTTGCAAACTCAAGTTTTTCATCTGCAAATTTCACATCGAACCATCTGGCATCCTTTGCGTCATCACCCGCAACGGCAGACTGCTCATATCCATATGGAAGCAGTGCAATGTATGCAATATCAATAATTCTCATACGAGGGTCCCTGTCCGGCTGGCTCATGGTATAGAGCTGCTCAAGATAAATGTCTGTAAGACCTGTTTCCTCTTTAAGCTCCCTGCACGCTGCTTCATATGCTGATTCCTTTATGTTAATAAATCCGCCTGGAAGCGCCCATTTGTCTATCTCCGGATGAGCCTTTCTCTTTATCAGAAGCACCTGCATACAGCTTAAGTCTTCCTTCATACGAAGCACCATCATGTCAACTGTAACCGATGGTCTGTCATAATCGCCCGGCTTATATTCTGCTAAAAACTCCCGTTCTGTTAATCCATTTACATCTACTTTATTCATGTGTTCAACTCCTATAATTACTTTCTGCGTTTCTTATATTTACTTTATGTGCTTATTATAGTAACTCTTAGTAACTATGTCAAGTGCTTTATAGAATTAAATATAATTTTTGCAAATTTATTATGCTTCCACAACCTGTCTGCAGGAGATGCTAATATATAAGCTCAAAAAAAGGGGATGTGAAAAAACTCGATTGAGTTTTTTCACATCCTCTTCCATTTTCTGTGTTTCATGTGCATAAATCTACAGTATCTAAACAGCTTCGCTATACATCAGGCAATTTCTTCGGAGTTACGCTTTATCTGATTCACTATCTCCATTATCTGTTTTGCGGTACTCATATCATCTTTGAAAAGAGTTGTGATACTTCCAACTGATTTAAATGGTTCACCCATCAATACTTTATTATCTTCGATATTTCCATTTGCTACTATATAGTCCACTATCAGATTTACGAATCTCATCTGATTTATGTTCAAGCGCTCTTCTGACATAAAACAACTGAAGGCTTCGTTTACTGCCGCTCTATCTACACCGACTATTTTTCGTACTAATCTGCCTATCGGTGTCTCTCCGTATTCCTTTATATAATCTTCCTTTGAACCAAGCTCAGTCCACAGAATTCGTTCCAATTCCCTTAGATCCGTTTCTGTCAGCTTTTTGTTGTTTTTCAGCTTATACACTGACAATTTGTCACTATGCTCTTTCAGGTAAAATTCGACTTTTTTACGATAATTTTTCAAGTCATTTCCGCCATATAAAGGTTCACCCGGTGTACCATCTGTTATAGAGTCCGTGAAATTTGTATAGTATATTGGCCGTACCTGTCTGTCAAGGTACTGCAACAGACCTCTTAAAGCTTCTCTTACTGTATCAAGCTCTATTATAGTGACTTTATCCCAAAATTCATTTGTCTGGACCTTTTCGATAATCTCCTTTTTCTTTTCCACCTGTGGGATTGAGTATTTGGCAGACAGCTTTTCTGCGGTCTGAACCACTATATTCACCGGACTTTGTATGCTTTTGCTTTGCAACAGTCCAAGATCTATACTGTATACCAGATAGTCAAATCTTCGCGCCAGCTCATCTTCCTTTTTAGGCCTGATAAGAGGTGCAATATGCTCCCTGATATCCGAAATCTCTATTGTCTCCAGATTATCCCACGATGATGAAGCCCTGAAAAACTCTACATAACGCAGATGTCTTTTCACCATAAAGCTATCGTCATTTAAGCTAATTACATCTTCCTTTAAATCATCCACAAGGCTTTTTCTGTAATCTGCGTATACCTCATCACTACTGTATACCGGTGCCTGAAGCTCTCTGACAATCTGGGCTTTTGTGTTATATATTTTCTCATTGAGTGATTCTGTTATGCCATTCTCCGCTCCATTTTTGTTCACGCGGAAATATTCAAAATTGTTACAGAAATCAAATATAAGAAATCTTTCTTTGTCCATACCCTCTCCAAGCAGATTAGAGCAAAGCCTGGTTCCCCTTCCAATCATCTGCCAGAACTTGGCATAGCTTTTTACCTTCTTAAAAAATACAAGATTCAAAATCTCCGGAATATCTATTCCTGTGTCGAGCATATCAACAGATACTGCTATCTGTGGCATTTTATCACTTGTGCTAAACTCATCTATCAATGAATCACTGTACTTTATACTATAATCTATCCGCTTTATGAAGTCTCCTCCATATTCCGGAAAAAGCTTATTGAAACGCTCGACTATTGCCTGCGCATGCAAAGAGTTTTTGGCAAAAATTATTGTCTTGCCAAGCTTGTCTCCACCCTCAATTTTTAAGCCCTTTTCCATAAGCTCTCTTAAAACCTTATCAATTGTATCCGCGTTAAAAAGCCATGTATTTACGGCCTCTCCTGATATATCATCACCTACAGTGTCATCATCAGAAAATGTATCCTCATACTCTTCTTTTTCCTCATCTGACAGCTCATCATAGTGAATACCGCTTTCCATTATTTTTGACTTATATTCCAGTGTAGAATAATTGACCAGATAGCCCTCTTCCACCGCTTTTTCAAGCTCATACGCAAATGTCGGAACTCCTCTTTCAAGGTCAAAGACTCCATATGTGTTTTTGTCGATTTCATTCTTTGGAGTGGCAGTCATACCAAGTAACATCGCATCAAAATACTCAAATATTTCCTGATATTTTTTGTAAATGCTGCGGTGTACTTCATCGCAGATTATGAGCTGAAAATGCCCCGGACTAAAGAGCTTCTCACCATATTTGTTTTTCCTCTCATCTATGGCATTCATCATCGTCGGATATGTAGAAAAAATCATCCTGCACGACTCAGGGTCGTCTTTATTGTCAAGCAGATTACAGCATGATAAATCAGGAAGCAGATTCGTATAATTGTTTTTGGCCTGCTTCACAAGAGCTTTTCTGTCTGCGAGGAACAGAATATTTTTCACGTAATTGTGGCGCCTTAATACATCAACAATACTAATGCTCACTCTTGTCTTTCCTGAACCTGTGGCCTGCACTATAAGCATCTTACGGTGCTTATTTGTGATAGCATCGCAGACTGCGGTTACAGCCTCTTTCTGATACGGTCTGTTGGTAATATCATCGCTTATCCGTATATTTTCAAGCGGAATCCTTGAAGTGCGTCCATCCATCTCAAGCTGCAGCTCTTCCTGTGTGAAAAAGCCTGAAACCTCACGCCTTGGATATCCCATATAATCATTCGTATAGAAAAATTCAAATCCATTTGTTATGAAAATAAGAGGGCGTCTATTGTATTTATTCTGCAAACAGTCAGCATACAGCTTCGCCTGCTGGCTTCCTACCATAGCATCCACAGAAGCCTTTTTAGCCTCCACTACAGCAAGTGGAAGATTATCCTTTCCCCAAAGAACATAATCCACATACCCTGTTCCTGTGCTGTTTGGCATTCCTGTAACCGGCTCCTCCTCCGTGACATTTCTGCCAATAACCCATCCTGCCTCCTTTAAGGCAACATCTATATATCTCTTGCGGGTTTCTGCCTCACTTATCGTATCTACATGGAACTCCCTTGTCTTTACATTCTGACTACGCTTCTTTGTCATCTGCTCGCGGAGCTCTTCATTCTCCTTCAATACGCTCTCGAGCTTTTTATCCTTACTGCTTAAGCCCTCATACAGCTTCATGAGCTCATCAGCCTTTATACGCTTTTCATTACCGCTTGCAAGAATCGACTCATCATATGTCTTCTCATCGTATTCCCTCGAATATGAATAATCAATCCAATCGCAAAACTCAAACAAATCACGAAGCGCTATTATTGCTTCATCCCTGCCTATATTGTTGTTGGTATGAACTGCAACATTTCCCAGATGAATGGTATATTTGAGCATTGGAAACAGCCTTGGCTCAATTATCCTTCTAAACGTTGGCTCATGAATAAGACTCGATACATTATCTCTGTACGGAAGCGAAAGCTCCGCGTCATATGAGAAAACAAACCTCACTGCAAGCTCAAGTGCACGCCTCGACAAAATGGCACAAGTGGCCGGTGAAATGGATAAACTTTTTTCTGCTTCAACTGCCTGTTTTGCAAAATCTGCGTATTCTTCTTTCTTTAAAAGGTAATCAAAATTAGTTTCCATGTAATCACCCCTTTTATCTTTCTACAAGCACTTTGCATCTTTTTCTGCAAAATGTAATTCCATAATACATGATATTCTGTCGATCATCATTTAACAGATATTCCTGATATCTTCTATCCTTTATCTGTTTCAGAGCCTTTTCACAGGATTTTTCCATAGCTTTAAAATCTTTTGTGTATTTAAGCTCTGCAATAATTCCTTCATCCGGATCATCTGTCTCCACAATAATATCTGCAAAGCCCTCTCCTGCCTCAACATTTGACTTTACCAGCCAGTCCTCATTGCCACTCAAAATTCCAATAAGCAGATTATGATAGGAGCTTTCCTTTTCATCATTTCTCGCTTTTGTGTCAAAAACGCTCACCGAATTACTCAGCACCTTGTTTAAATACATTTCCATTATCTGTGTATTTCCATCTTTGAAAGCCTTCCAAAAGTCCTGCAACTGCTCGGTATTGGAAAATATTTTATTCCTGAACCACTCCTGTATCTGCAGCTTAAATACTTCTTTAATCTCATTGTTTGGAATTACAAGGCTATATTTTTTGTTCTCACTTATCTTTGTATATGTCAGATAACCTGTTGTAAACAGAACACTCCATAGATTATCAATATTATTGTCTATTTCGTCATAGGTCATATCCAGACGAATTTGCTTGTCTATGGCTTCTCCCGCGATCAAACGCTCAATTTCATTTCTGGTTGTCTTACCAGCCTTATCTATAAACCTCTTAACAAGCTCATTTCCGCTTGTATTAATCCAATACGCTTCCGGTCCAGCCATTGGATCATCTTTTATTCTGTCAACATGATTAATTACATCCCACGGACAATATACATCAACATTTCCGAAATGATAACCATCATACCATTCCTTTGTCTCCGCAAACCTGTTTTCCAAATGATAAAATGCCAGCAAACGCTCTACTTCCGCATCCGTAAATCCAAAGTGTTCATCAAATCTTGTATCAGTAATAGATAAAATCTTGAAATTATTTAATCCTGTAAAAATACTTTCTTTTGAAACGCGAAGACAACCTGTTAAGACAGCAAAATCCAATGCCTCATTTGTCTTTAATGCTTTTCCGAATATGGCACGTATCAAAGAAACCATCTCTTTATAATAGCCATTTTGAAATGCCTTATCCAGTGGAACATCATATTCATCTATTAAAATAACTGTTTTTCTGCAATGATGCTTATATAACAGCTCAGATAAAGTTTGAAGCGAAGCATACAGTGCCTCATCTCTCATTTCATATCTGCCATCCTCTAATCGAATTAAAGAAGCATACGCCGACTTATCGTCAATGTCCAGCCTGTCACTATTCTTCAAATATACAAAACTCTTAGCTTCCTTTGCAATTATCTCTATCATCTGATACTTTGCAGCTTGAAAATCTAGTCCTTCCACATTCTTTAAAGACAGAAATATCACAGGATATTTACCCATATTATCATCACACATTTTTTTGTTGTGCGATATATAAAGACCATCAAATAATTCAGAAGCTGCTCCAATTTCAAAGAAAGATTTGAGCATACTCATATTGAGAGTCTTGCCAAAACGACGCGGTCTGGTAAAAAGGTTGACTTTTCCCCGGCTGTCAATCAACTGTTCAATCAGCTTTGTCTTATCGACATAGTAATATCCGTCTGAACGGATCTCATCAAAGCTCTCTATTCCCACCGGTAGTTTAATTGATTCTGTCATGCTTGCTCATCTCCTTCCCTGATAAAAATGAGTGTGTAAATATAGGTTTATTATATCATATATTGGGGCGAAGGTCATAGTATCAAATTTTGATTTGTCGACTTGGTTCTTCATCTCAATAAACTGTTTTTGCAATTCCATGTCAGGTATATAAACCTTTATACTCTGTAACTCTTGAGCATTTATATTTGCCTGGTTAACTGCACCTTTCGCCATAGACCTCAATATATCTTTTAAAGCTTCAAGATTCATATATTGCGAAAGAATCTCTGGCAATAATCTTTTATTAAGTCTTACACGAATAATATAACCCGCAATAATCATATCCTCTTGCAAATCAAATACTACAGTCTTTCCAACTAGTTCTATGCTATTAGTTCTGTTAAAGAGCACATCTCCTTTTCTAACAACACATTTTTCTATCTCATCATCTGGAATATCAATATATTTTAAGTCATTTAAATCCAAATGACCATCAGCAGTAAGATTATTCATTCGTAAATATGGATACTTTCCACCTTCCACAGCTGGCTTACTTGTTCCATACCTTACTTCTGTAACAATATCTCCAATAGTTACAACTTCCCAACCTTTTGGATTCTTAACTGGATCACCAAACATCTCGACAAATCGGGCCTTGATAATTTCATCTAAGTACGATAACTCCTGTCTTCGCTTTTCAATAATTTTCTGCGTTAATGTAAGTTTCTTTTCTATTTCTTCCTGTTCAACTAATGACGGAACTTCTATCTCATATTTTTCCAAAACAGTTTTTCTTACGGAAGGAACTGTTGTTGACTCTGCTAAAGTTTGCATTTTCAAATTTTTCATACAGAAATAAAAATATTGTATTCTTAAAGAATCTAACTTTGGAGCTATCCCCATAGCATTATTATCTATTAAACAATCACAACTTGTAATTGCTCTTCTATTAAGTTTTAGTGCTTCACCTATTTTTGCAAAAACCACTGTATCTTTAGGCAATATACACCCTTTAATCATTTTAGCCACATCTGAAGAAATATAATTATTACATAATTCCAAATAAATCTTACCTGCTATAGCATTATTTGCAATGTCACCTACTTTGTAAAATGGATACTCTCCCTTTGTTTGTCCTTGATACTGTATTGGAAAACCTGTCCCACTATAAAACATACAGACATCTTTTAGTTTCTTTCTCATCTATGCTTTCCTTCTACAAACACGAATTTGCTTTTACACATCCAACAGTTTCTTAAGCTCTGCCAGTTCACCCTGTATCTCACTTTCCAGAGCGTCTATCTTTCCTATTATCACATCGGTTGGCTCATATTGCACAGCCTCATAGACTATTTCCTTGTACTTATTGATTGAAAGGTCATAATCATTTGAGACAATCTCATCAACAGGAACAAAGAAGCTCTGATCCGTTCTTTTTCTGTCAGTCTCTGCATCAAGATGATTGAATCTCTCAATAATATCCGGGATATCATTGTCTGCGATTTCCTGACGTTTATCATCAAGACTTAATCCATCAGCCTTCATATCATAAAACCATACTTTGTCGGTATCACTTGAGCCTGTTTTTGTGAAAATAAGGATTGCTGTTGACACTCCTGCGTATGGCTTAAACACTCCACTTGGCATTGATATGACTGCGTTGAGCTTATTGTTTTCAATGATTTCTTTTCTGATTTGTTTATGTGCTTTACTGCTGCCAAACAATACTCCATCAGGAACAATCACTGCCGCCCTGCCACCTTTTTTGAGTATACGCAAAAATAGTGCTAAGAAGAGCAGCTCTGTTTTCTTCGTCTTTGTCACTTTAAGCAAATCTGCTGAAACAGCCTCATAGTCCAGACTTCCCTTAAATGGCGGATTTGCCAGAACTAAGCTGTATTTTTCAACATCCGTATTCTGCTCTGAAAGACTGTCTCGGTACGAAATATTAGGATTTTCCACACCATGAAGCAGCATATTCATAGCTCCGATTCGAAGCATGGTTCTGTCCATATCGTTACCATAAAACATAGTGTTATTGAAATGCTCAAGGCTCTCCTTGTGAAGGAAAAGCTCCGGATGATTCGCTCTTAGATAGCTCTGTGCTTCTATCAGAAAGCCTGCACTTCCCATTGCCGGATCAATTATTGTATCATCCGGTACCGGTTTTACAAGCTCGACCATCATTTTTATGATATGTCGCGGTGTTCTGAACTGTCCATTAGTTCCGGCTGTTGCAACCTTTGAGAGAAGATACTCGTATAAATCTCCCTTAGAATCTTCATCTCCCAGCTCAAGCTTATCTATTCCATCGACTATTTTTGACAGCATTGCCGCGGTGGGAATCTTGAATATAGCATCTCCCATATATCTGGCATAGGCCGAATCCCCGTCCTGATGCAGATTCTTTATAAACGGAAACACTCCATTTAAAACAAGCTCATACATTTCCTCTGCTGAACCGAGATTTTTGAATTTGCTCCAGCGGTATTTCTGACATTCACCCGGAAACATAGACTCATAGTCTACACCGAGAAAATTTGCCTCGTTTTCTTTTGTTGTCTCAACTTCGTCAAGCTGCTTTATAAAGAGTAAATATGTAAACTGTTCTATAACATCTAATGGATTTGTGATGCCACCTGTCCAGAATGTTTCCCATATTTTATCTATTTTATTTCTTAATTCTCCGGTAATCATTATCTGCTTCTCCTCTATTCTTCCTCTTTAATCACCTTTAGGAAACGCTTGACCTCCGCCCATGCACGCTTGGACTCCGGGAAATTGAGATATCCCATCTGGAACACATGAAACATGCCTTCATACACTGACAGGCGCACCTTAACGCCCTGATTTCTTGCCTTTGCAGCGGCATCGACCGAGTCAGATAAGAGCATCTCTATCGAGCCCGCCTGTATGAGCATTGGAGGGAAGCCTCTGAAATCGCCAAACAGCGGCGATATGTATGGATCCATTTTATCGTGGTCACCGGGATAGTCATTCACGTAGATTAGACTGTCCCTTGTGTTCCCAAACAGAGGGTCCTTTTCGTAGTTTGTCTCATATGACTCTCCGCCTGCTGTGAGGTCTGTCCACGGTGACATGGCTACTATTCCTGCCGGAAGCGGCATGTCGTGGTCACGAAGATACATGGTGAGGCACATTGCAAGGCCTCCGCCCGCTGAGTCTCCTGCCAGCACAATCTGCGAGCCAAACCAGCCCTGTGACAAGAGCCATTTATAGCAGGCTATGGCATCCTCAAGTGCTGCCGGATACGGGTGCTCCGGCGCCACGCGATAGTCAGGCGTGAGCACTGAGCAGCCCTCACTTACCTCATTATAAAGGCCTGCAAATACATAGTATGCATTGCGCACTGCCCCCATATATCCACCACCATGCAGCTGCAGTATCACACGCTCTGTATTTGGGTTTTCCTTTGAAGATAAAAGCTTCATAGTAAAACCGCCCATATCTATATCCTCTGTTACAAAGCAATCCGGAACAAGCCATGCAGGTTCCTTCATGCGCTTCCTGAGCTCTCCGGATTTTATTTTTTTGCCGATTGCAAGGTCATTTGTGATATGTCCCATCAGATTAGCAAGTATTTTTCCCTGCATACTGACTTCTTCATCTGCCACAGCTGCATTGCTATGGACTTTTTCCGCATGCTCACTTTTCATGGCAGATAATGAATTCTTAAACGTCTTTTCAAGCTTATTACCCAAAGCTCCTATTATTCCAGTTTCATTATCACCATTACTATCGCCGTTTTCAATTTCCGGATGGTAGTTTCCCATCTCTTCATCCTCAAACATATGCGAATTTCCTATTCCATGAAAGCCTATCATATATGAAATCTCCGTTTCAGCTCTGTTCTGGCTCTTTTGTCACCGATAATCAGTGTTCCGAGAAACAAAAACAGCGATGCGCCCATCGCTCCCATTGCCAGATATGGGAACCATATGATCTTGACTGCCACAAGTATCATCGCAATCACGCTCATCAGCACAAGAAAAAGCTGCATCATCATGTAGCTCTGCCAGTTTCTTATGTTTACTATCATAAGTATAATTGTTGCAAGAACCATCGCCAGTATGGCACTTGGGAAAACAAATGTAAGTGCCCAGCCACTGGCTCCTGTGAGCAGGTCTATGCCCTCGAGAAACAGCACCGTGAACACAAATGTGCTTACAATTTTAAATATATATCCGTTTCTTCCGACTATTGCCAGACGTAGCGTCACATTCGCATAGATTACAACAAGAAGCACTATAAAGCTCCAGTTTATCTCATGGTCTGTCATGTAATCAACAGTTGTCAGCACAATCTGTCCTACTATAGACAGAAACAATATGATATTTTCCAGCAATCTGTATTTTCTTGATGCGCCCTTGACGTCAGGATATCTCGTACCGTTGTCATGGCTTGCTGTACTATCTGCCCTCTTTGCTGCAATATCTGTATCGTTTACGCACTTATCCGGCACATCATTATGCTGTTCAAAAACCCCTTCAGTGCCCTGATGATTGTCCGATGACAGTTCAACCGGTGCCACAACCTGCTGGCAGAGCGGGCATTTATCTGTATTGTCTGCAATATACACACCGCATTTCATGCATTTAGTCATAATACTCTCCATTTGTCTCAATTGTCACTTCCACTCCGTCATTTACAAGCTTCTTAAAAAAGCTTCTCTGAATCATCGTATCGGCCAGAATAGATGAAAAAGTAAACACCAGCGTGTCCTTGTAGGAGCATATGGTGCCCTTCATAGGCTGTCCCTTGGACATTGGTATAAAGGAATAAAAGCCTGTTATATACGGCTCGTATTCCGGCTCCACCTTTATATTTCCAATATTGGTGATAGTGGTGGTGTTTGCCAGTGCCGACTGCGTATAGACCGCCTTCATTGCCAGATTTTTTATAAAAAGAGGCACCGGTCTCATCAGGATATTTTTCTGATTTGACACACTGTATGAGAAAAGATCCTCCAGATGCTCCTTCGAAATCTGTGAATTGATGGAATCCGTCACTATTTTAAGCACCTCCTCAAATGTGTAGGAGCTGTTTTGCGGTCTGAACTCAGCAGATATCATGACAAAAAAGTTCTTTGTGGTCACGGAGTCAAAATAAGGACGAAGGTTCACAGGAACTGCAACCCTGACAGGCATATCGTTTGGCATGCCGTGAAAACACTCCTGATACACACTCCACACAAAGCATGCTACCAGATAATCATTTATGGAAACTCCATAGCGGTGGCAGACCTGCTTCAGCTGTGATACAGGCATCATACCATGTATCAGCCCAAACTCTCCATCGGGTACCTTTTCCAGCTTTAAAAGATACGCCTTCTGCCTGTTAAAGCCACTTGGCTTACTTGATTTGTAGTTCTTTACAAAGCTGTCCTCTCTATTTAAGGATGTGCCCTGCGTCAATGAATCGCCCTTTAGCTTTGCAATCTCCGGATGTGTGAGACGCAGATACTGGTAGGTGAGCTCCCTAAGGAAATTGATGCCGCCCATGCCATCTGTCAACACATGAAATACCTCAAGATTTATTCTGTTCTTATAGTATGTCACCCTGAAAAGATAGCTATGATTCTTGTTCGGTCTTATAAATCTGCACGGAAATGTATTTTCCTCATGCACCTTTGGTGCCTTTTTGCCATTTTCCTCAAAATAGTTCCAGAATACTCCCATCCTGAGTCTCACATTAAACAGACCAAACTTCGGAAGCACTATATCCAGTGCCTCCTGCAGCTTTTCACTGTCAATCTCATCAGTTAAGGTGACTGAGATCCTATATACATTTGTCATGCTCTCCCCCGCTATACTAGGGAACAGATTTGCTGTGTTGTCCAGCTTGTCCCAGCGGATTGAACGCGTTTTCGACATTTTAAATTCCTCGCTTATTATAATGATATAGCGATGCAGCACCCTAATCGAGCCTGCCGTACACCTCCATCGGCACATATGCCTTTATCTGTATCCCATCAGCCACATATTCCTCCGACACAAGCTCGCCCTGTTTTCTGATGAGCTGTATCACGCCAGCCTTATCATATGGGATAATTCTCTCGATATATACCTTATTCTCTCTTAATATCTCCTCTAAAAGAGATTTTACCTCATCTAATCCCAGATCCTTTGCCGCTGAAATGTTAAGAGTATAATCTGCCCTGAAATCATGCAGCGGTTCGTTGTCTGTGCGGGCATCCTGCTTATTAAAAAGTGTGACAAATTTCTTGTCTTTTACACCAAGATCATCCAATGTCTGGTAGGTTATGAACATCTGCTTTTCCCGCTGCATATTTGATGCGTCCACCACATGGAAAATGATGTCAGCGTACTTTGCCTCCTCAAGGGTGCTCTTGAATGCCTCTATCAGATGATGCGGCAGCTTTCTGATAAACCCGACCGTATCAGTTAAAAGCACCTGCTGCTTGCCATCAAGCGCAAGAATACGCGTTGTAGGATCAAGCGTTGCAAAGAACTTATCCTCCTCAAGCACATCTGCCTCTGTCAGGTGATTTAACAGCGTGGACTTACCTGCGTTAGTATATCCTACTATCGCAACAACCGGTACTTTATTTTTTTCACGCTTTGCCCTTGTGATATCTCTGTGCTTCTGCACCTCTTTCAGCTCTCTTCGAAGCTGTGCTATCCTGTCATTTATAAGACGGCGGTCCACCTCAAGCTTTTTCTCTCCGGGACCTCTTGTTCCTATTCCACCGCCAAGCCTTGACATGGACTTTCCCAGTCCCGACAAACGGCTTAATCTGTACTTGAGCTGAGCAAGCTCAACCTGTATCTTACCCTCACTTGTTGTGGCTCTTGATGCAAAAATATCAAGAATAACAAGTGTCCTGTCCATAACCTTTGTGTCAAGGTACGTCTCCAGATTTTTCTGCTGTGCCGGACTCAGCTCATCATCGCACACAATGCCTGTTGCCCCTGTACTCTCCACAAGCTCTGCAATCTCTGCCACCTTGCCGGTGCCGACATACGTGCCCGGATGAATTTTTTCTCTTCTTTGGATAAGTGTGCCTACAACTGTCGCACCTGCTGTCTTTACCAGCTCCGCAAGCTCTGAAAGTGAATCATCTGCATCATCACCGTCCTGCTCGCTCACTCCGACAAGCACCACTCTCTCCTCAATATCCTCTATCTTAATAGTATCTGCCATAATCTATCTGGTCTCCAAAAACTGATATTCTCTTGCTGCATCCTCGTCATCAGGATAATCCTTCATGTATTCCTCCATTTTGCTCTTTGCTGTGGCAAAATCACCGGAATACTCATATGCTATAATCATAGCCTTTGTTATCTGCTGCTTATTCGGCACACTTTCAAGTTCAAGTGCGTTCTGAAAATAAGTAATCGCAGTGTCATAGTTACCATTGTCCATCTGCGCCTGTCCCATATTCATCAGCTCATAAGAATCTGCCTCACCGCTGTCCAGGTATTTCTTAAAATACTTCTGCGAGCTGTCATTGTCGCCCTGCTTCTGATATACCTCACCCATATAGTAGTTTGCCTTGACAAGCTTCTCATCAATAGCCTTTTTCAGACTCTTTATTGCTGAATCATAATCACCGAGCATGGTGTATATACGGCCTCTCTGCATATAGTCATCAGCAGTTTTTGCCTTAAGCTTTAAGGCATTATCCAGGTATTCCTTTCCCTGGTCATTCATGCCATACTTTGACAAGGTCTCATAAACGCCAAGATAGAGCTCATAATTATCATCATTCTCACTGAGCGCCGTCTTAAAATCCTTCAAGCCCTTGTCTGAATCATTCTTGGCAAAATATATACAGCCTCTCAGATAGTATGCGTCAGAATCCTTATTATAGTCGATAATAGCCGTATATGTATCAATTGCTCCATCCACGTCACCGCTTAAATACTGTGCCTTTGCCTTATAATAACATATGTCAAGCTCCTCTGCGCCTACTGAGCCCACCGACTGGTCCAGTGCCTTCTGAAAAGCATCGACCGCATCATCATAGCTGCCGTTTTCTATACAGTTGATGCCATACTGTCTGTACGCATCCTTGTCCTTTGCCTTGTCGCCGGAGCCACAGCCGGTAAGCATGCCTGCTGTGAGCACTACGGTAAGCGTGAGTGCCATAAATTTATTCTTTATCATAATAGTTCTCCATGTGTATATTCTTCCCCTTATTATATATGTATTTGCCAAACTTGTAAATCCCGCCCTTACATTTCTGCTAGGGCCCGCAGTTCACGGTGAGGCAGGACCGGTGACGTATACACTCTCGTGAGTGCTACGCTGCGCTGCCAAGATACTGTAGGAATTATGCCTTGTAGGCTTTCTATGCTCGACGAAACCGTCGAAACTCGCCTTCCATGGCTC
>ERZ773145.1089-NODE-1089-length-23693-cov-4.235764_pt1 | contig 23693 bp, 24 predicted proteins | sample MGYA00580848_ERZ773145 | MGnify/ENA primary metagenome ERZ773145 (study PRJEB29015, sample SAMEA2737858) | human gut metagenome | biome: human gut; feature: human-associated habitat; material: faeces | place: China | collected 2012 ... | reverse complement strand
CGGTGCAGCCGGTGCTGGAGCTGGCGGCCCGCTGCGCGCGGCAGACCCAGCCCGCCCGGGTGAGCTCCAAGGCGGTGCGCCTGGCCATGCGCCGCATCCAGAGCGACTATGCCCAGCCCCTGAGCCTGGAGCAGGTGGCGGCAGAGGTCCACCTGACGCCGGAATATTTTTCCAGGATCTTCAAGGAAGAGGTGGGCGTTACCTTTGTGAATTACCTGACGGATGTGCGCCTGCGCCACTCGGTGCAGATGCTGGAATCCACCGCCAAGCGGGTGCAGGATGTGGCCCAGGCGGTGGGGTACCCCAACGTCAGCTATTTTTCCACGATTTTCAAAAAGAAATATGGCATGAGCCCCTATGAATACCGGCACCGCAGCGAATGAGAGGAAACGAATATGAAAGCGATCATGGTGATGTACGATTCTCTGAATCGGCATTTTTTGGAGCCCTACGGCTGCCAATGGACGAAGACCCCCAATTTCACCCGCCTGGCCCGGCGGGCGCTGACCTTTGACAACTGCTATGTGGGCAGCATGCCCTGCATGCCTGCCCGGCGGGAGCTCCATACCGGCAGATACAATTTTCTGCACCGCAGCTGGGGCCCCCTGGAGCCCTTTGATGACTCCGTGCCGGAGCTTCTGTGCCGGGCGGGGATCCATACCCACCTGGTCAGCGACCACTATCACTACTGGGAGGACGGCGGCGCGACGTACCACCAGCGCTACACCACCTGGGACTGCGTCCGGGGCCAGGAGGGGGATGCCTGGGCACCGCTGGTGGGCTTTGACCGCATCCCGGAGAATGCAAATGTCTGCGGCACGGCTCAGGACAATTGGATCGGGCAGGATTTTGCAAACCGCAGTCTGATGCCCGATGCCGCCAGCCAGAGCCAGAACGTGACCTTCGACAAGGGCCTGGAATTCCTGGACCTGAACCACGACCGGGACAACTGGTTTTTGCAGCTGGAGACCTTTGATCCCCATGAGCCCTTCTATGTGCAGCCGGAGTATAAGGCCCTGTTCCCGGACGGCTATCACGGCCCGCTGCTGGACTGGCCGGATTATCGGCCGGTGAACGGGACCGACTCCCCGGAGCTCATCGACCATGTGCGCCGGGAGTATGCGGCGCTGGTAGCCATGTGTGACCGGAACCTGGGCCGGGTGCTGGATGCCATGGACCGGTATGACCTGTGGAAGGACACCCTGCTGATCGTGAACACGGACCATGGCTTCCTGCTGGGGGAGCACGGCCAGTGGGCCAAGTGCCACTGCCCCTTCTATGAGGAGGTGTCCCATACGCCTCTGTTCCTCTGGGATCCCCGCTGCGCCCTGGAAGGTCAGCGGCGGAAGGCACTGGTGCAGACCGTCGATTTGCCGGCCACCCTGCTGGAATTCTTCGGGCAGCCTCTGCCGGAGGACATGGAGGGAAGGCCCCTGGGCCGGACGGCTGCCGAGGATGCCCCCCTCCGGGAAACGGCGCTGTTTGGCCTGTACGGCGGCCAGATCGGCTGCACGGACGGCAGATTTGTGTACCTGCGGGCTCCAAATCATCCGGAATACCCCAAGTATGAATACACCTTGATGCCCACCTGCCACACGGCGGCCCGCCGGGCCTTTATGCCGGATGCCATGCTGCGGGGGGCGGAGCTGAGCAGGGGCTTCTCCTTTACGAAGGGAATGCCGGTATTAAAGCTGAAAAACGAGAAGGACGTTTCCCAGAGCCATTATCCGACGGTGCTCTACGATCTGGCCCGGGACCCTGCAGAGGCGGCCCCTGTGGAGGATGCCGGGGTGCAGGCGCGTATGGAGGCGGCCATGCAGGCGCTGATGCGCCGGAACGATTGCCCGGAAGAGGTATTCCACCGCTATTTCGGATAGGCGAGAGGAGAGAAAAACGATGAAAAAGAAACACGTACTGTGGAAGCTGTTCATTTCCACGCTTTACCTCAGCGCCTTCACCTTCGGCGGAGGCTATGTGATCGTGACACTCATAAAGGAAAAATTCGTGGATGAGCTGCACTGGATCGAGGAGGACGAGATGCTGGACCTCATCGCCATTGCCCAGTCCGCGCCCGGGGCCATTGCGGTCAACGGGGCCATTGTGGTGGGCTACAAGCTGGCAGGCCTGCTGGGGGCGCTGGTGGCGATCCTGGCGACGATCCTTCCGCCCTTTGTGATCATTTCCGCAATTTCCTATTTCTATGAGCTGTTCCGGGACAGCTTTGTCATCAGTACGCTCCTGGCCGGAATGCAGGCCGGTGTGGCTGCGGTCATCGCCTCCGTGGTCTGGGATATGGGCGGCGGCATTGTGAAGCAAAAAAGCGCCCTTTCCCTGGTGATCATGGCGGCGGCCTTTGTGGCGGTGTGCGTGTACCGGGTGAATGTGGTCATTGTGATTTTGGTCTGCATTGCCCTGGGGGTGCTGCGGACGGTGCTGGCAGGGAGGAAAAAGGCATGATCTATCTTCAGCTGTTCCTGAGCTTTTTGCAGATCGGGGCCCTGAGCTTCGGCGGCGGCTATGCGTCCATGCCCCTGATCGAGGCCCAGATCGTCACGGGCCACGGCTGGCTGACCATGACGGAATTTTCGGACCTGGTGACCATTGCCGAAATGACCCCCGGCCCCATTGCCGTCAATGCGGCCACCTTTGTGGGCACGAAGGTGGCGGGTGTCCTGGGAGCCTTGGTGGCAACGGCGGGGTGCATCCTCCCGGCCTGCGTGCTGGTGACGCTGATTGCCAGGCTGTACCTCAAGTATCGGAACCTGACGGTGCTGCAAAGCGTGCTGGGCTCTCTGCGGCCGGCGGTGGTGGCCATGATCGCCTCGGCGGGCCTGACCATCCTGATGAACGCCTTTTGGGGCGGCCGTACCGTTGTCCTGGCCAATACCAACTACGTCATGGCCGCCATTTTTGTGCTGAGCTTTGTGCTGCTGCGCAAGACAAAGCTCAGCCCCATTGCGGTTATGGTCCTGGCGGGGGTGCTGAATCTGGCGGTCTCTCTGATCCGGTGAGGGAAAAGCCGTGATCTATGAGAATATGCAGTCCGGTATCTTCCGGGACCGGCCCAACCGGTTCATTGCCCATGTGGAGCTGGACGGGAAGCTGGAAACCGTCCACGTGAAAAATACCGGCCGGTGCCGGGAACTGCTGGTACCGGGGGCAAAGGTCTGGTGCCAGAGATCGGAAAATCCAACCAGGAAGACAAAATTCGACCTGATCTGCGTGGAAAAGGGACCGTACCTTATCAATATGGATTCCCAGGCCCCCAACAAGGCCGTTCAGGAGTGGCTCCTGGGCGGCGGCATGGGGCAGATCCGGGACCTGCGGCCCGAGACCGTCCACGGGGATTCCCGGTTTGACTTTGCCTTCCAAAAGGACGGGAAGCAGTGCTATCTGGAGGTCAAGGGCGTTACCCTGGAGGATGGGGGCATCTGCGCCTTTCCGGATGCCCCCACGGAGCGGGGGGCCAAGCACCTGCGGGGTCTGCAAAGGGCGGTGGCGGAGGGCTGCGCGTGCTATGCCCTGTTCGTTATCCAGATGCGGCCGGTATTGTATCTTCACCCCAATGACGCAACAGACCCCGTCTTTGGCAAGGCCCTGCGGGAGGCCGCAACCGGAGGCGTCCACGTCCTGGCCGTGGACTGCCAGGTGACCCCTAACAGCATGACCGTCGGTCAGACGGTGGAGGTAAGATTGTAGCATGGCTCCCCCTCGGGGGAGCTTTTTTGTATATTTGGGAAAATGTCATAAAGGCGTTGCATTGTTGTCTGCTGCTGTGCTATAATGACAGATATATACAAGGGAGATTGTGCCCTGCCGAAAGAGCGGGGGGAGAAAAGATTGGAAAATGAGAAAAGAGCACCCCGCGGGCAGCAGGTGGATTTCCTGACCCCGGAGAAGGCTCCCGCAAAAATCTATGGCGTTCTCTGGTGGGCGGCGCTGTATACGGCGCTGACGGTGGGGGCCGAGCTGGCTCTGGATGCCGTCTGGACGGACAGAGCGGCCCACCGGCCTGCGTGCCTGACTCCGCGGCCGCTACGCTTGGCTCCCCGCCGCAGTGCGGTAAGAAGCGCCTAAAACCTTCCCCTCCGGGGAAGGTGGCCCGCCGCCAGGCGGGTCGGAAGAGGGGCATTATGAGCGGGAGCTGTGCGTATTTAGCAACCGCTCTCGCCCGGAGCGCCCCTCCTCAGTCAGGGCGAACGCCCTGCCGGCTCCCCCGGAGGGGAAGCTTAAATAAAGAAAGGTGGAAATCTATGTTTATCCCTGAAATCAGCTATTTTTATGTGGACCGGGCACTGTCCATTTTTGGCAAGCTCCTTACCGGCGGTGTGGCACCTCTGGTGAGCATTGCCATCTATGTGTTCACGGCGCTGTCCCTGTACACCGTCGCCAAGCGCAGAGGCATTGCGGCACCCTGGCTGGCCTGGGTGCCTGTGGCGGGACTGTGGGTGCTGGGCTCCCTATCCGACCAGTACCGCTACCTCACCCAGGGGCAGATCAGGCACAAGCGGATCAGTCTGCTGGTGTGGACGGGCGCCAGCTGGGTGCTGACCGGCGGCATCGTTGTCGGCACGATTGCAGCCATTGCCGGGGCCAGCGTGGGGGCAGTCCTCACCGTGCTGTGCCTGGCACTGGCGGTTGCCTGGGCGGCCATTGTCTATGTGGTGCTGTATTTCATGGCGCTGTACGATGTCTATGCCTCCTGCGATCCCCAGAACGCGGCGGTGTATCTGGTGCTGTCCGTTTTCTTCCGATTCCTGGTGCCCGTGTTCCTGTTCCTCTCCCGGAACCTGGAGAAGGGGATGCCCCCCAGAAAGGAAACGGCGGAGAATGCTGCCTCTGCGGAAGGTCCGGAATTCTGAATTTGCCTGCCGGTAGCGGTGCCGAAGCCGCTACCGGCATTTTGCGAAAAGGTAGCCTTCTTTCCGGTGGAAACTTTTGTTCTTGTGCCCGTTGACAAAGGCTGTCGGGTATTGTAAAATTCTAAGGTAGAGACGGAAGGTGTCTACGGGTGAAAGCCCCGGGCGGCTTTGTCTCTTTTTCGTTTTGTCCATTTATTTTTCTGCCAAAAAAGGAGAACGTTACATTATGGAAAAACTGGAGCAGCTGTACGAAGGAAAGGCAAAGAAAGTATTCAAGACCGACGATCCCGAGCTTCTGATCGTGGAATACAAGGACGATGCCACCGCATTCAACGGCCTGAAAAAGGGCACCATTGCCGGTAAGGGTGTTATCAACAATGAGATGAGCAACCGCCTGATGCAAATGCTGGAAAAGCAGGGCATTCCCACCCACTTTGTCAAGGAGCTGGATTCCCGCCAGACTCTGGTGAAGAAGGTTTCCATTGTGCCGCTGGAGGTCATTGTCCGGAATATCTCCGCCGGTTCCTTTGCCAAGCACTATGGCGTGGAAGAGGGCATTGTCTTCGAGCATCCCACCATCGAGTTCTCCTATAAAAACGACGCGCTGGGCGACCCTCTGCTGAATACCTATCATGCACTGGCCCTGAAGCTGGCCACCCCCGAGGAGATCAAGACCATTGAGGACTACTCCTTCCGGATCAACGAAGCCCTGAAGGCCTTCTGGCTGACCTGCGGCGTGACCCTGGTGGACTTCAAGCTGGAGTTCGGCCGCCTAAGCGACGGCACCATCGTCCTGGCCGACGAGATCAGCCCCGATACCTCCCGGCTGTGGGATGTGAAGACCCACGAGAAGCTGGATAAGGACCGCTTCCGCCGGGACCTGGGCGGCGTGGAGGAGGCCTATGCCGAGATCATGCGCCGTCTCGAGGAGCACCTGAAGTAAGAACAACGGAAACCCCTGGAAACTCCGGCAGGCGAAAAAGCCCACCGGAGCTTCCGTGCGTATAGAAAAGGTACCAAAAGACACAATATTTGTAATAAAATCGGAGGATCACATTATGGGAAACTGCGCAATCGTTGGCATCAACTGGGGCGACGAGGGCAAGGGCCGGATGGTAGACCTGCTGACCCAGGACTATGATATCGTCGTTCGCTATCAGGGCGGCGGCAACGCTGGTCATACGGTCATCAATGAGTACGGCAAATTTGCCCTGCATCTGCTGCCTTCCGGCATTTTCCGCAAGGGCGTTGTGAACATTCTGGGCAACGGCGTGGCGCTGGACCCCGAGAATCTGTGGAAGGAAATGGAGCAGGTCCGCGCCCAGGGCGTTGCCATTACTCCGGAGAATCTGAAGATCTCTGACCGCGCCTCTTTGCTGATGCCCTGGCACCGGCTCCAGGACGGCCTGGAGGAGGCCCGCCTGGCCGACAAGAAGTACGGCTCCACCAAGCAGGGCATTGCTCCCTTCTATGCCGACAAGTACGCCAAGAAGACCGTCCTGGCCGGGGAACTGCTGTACCCCAAGCACCTGAAAGAGCACCTGGCCGATCTGCTGGAGTGGAAGAATCTGACCCTCACCGGCGTCTACGGTGCCGAGCCCGTGACCATGGAGGAACTCATGGCCTGGGTTGACGACTACTGCGAGAAGATCAAGCCCTATATTGCCGATACCGGCGTGTTCCTGCGGGATGCTCAGGCCGAGGGCAAGAAGATCCTCTTCGAGGCCCAGCTGGGCTCTCTGCGGGACCTGGACTACGGCATCCACCCCTACACCACCTCCTCCAACCCCATCGCCGCCTATGCCCCCGTGGGCTCCGGCGCACCCAATGTGAAGATCGATTCCATCGTAGGCGTTGTGAAGGCCTATTCCAGCTGCGTTGGCGAAGGCCCCTTCACCTGCGAGTTCTTCGGCAAGGAAGCGGACGAGCTGCGCAATGCGGGCTTTGAGTTCGGCGCCAAGACCGGCCGTCCCCGCCGGGTAGGCCCCATCGATATCGTGGCCACCCGCTACGGCATCCGCTGCCAGGGCGCTACCTCCATTGCCCTGACCAAGCTGGACGTGCTGAGCTATATGGACCGGGTCCCTGTCTGCGCCCACTACGAGCTGGACGGCAAGCAGATCGAGGAGTTCCCCTTCCCCGCAGTGCTGGCGGACGCCAAGCCCGTCATGGAGTACCTGCCCGGCTGGAAGTGCGATATCTCCGGCTGCCGCACCTGGGACGAGCTGCCTGAGAACGCCAAGAAGTACGTGGAGTACGTGGAAAAGAACATCGGCTGCCACATCGGCTACGTCTCCGTAGGCCCCGAGCGTGACAGCATCATCTACCGCTAAAAGGAGGCCTATATGACAGACCGCTACGAATCCCCTCTGTCCTCCCGGTACGCCTCCGAGTATATGCTGCACCTGTTCTCCCAGGACGTGCGCTACCAGACCTGGCGCAAGCTCTGGGTGAGCCTTGCCAGGGCCGAGCACAAGCTGGGTCTCGGCATCACCGAGGAGCAGGTCAAGGAGCTGGAAGCGCATATCACCGACATTGACTATGCCGTGGCCGCCGAGCGGGAAAAGCTGGTGCGCCATGACGTCATGGCCCATGTGTACGCCTACGGTCAGGTGGCCCCTTCTGCCGCCGGTATCATCCACCTGGGCGCGACCTCCTGCTATGTCACGGACAATGCCGATATCGTCATCTACCGGGATGGCCTGCGCTACCTGAAAGAGGAGCTGAAAAAGGTCCTGGCCAACCTGCGGGACTTTGCCGAAACCTACAAGGCCATGCCCACCCTGGGCTACACTCACTACCAGCCCGCCCAGCTGGTCACCGTTGGCAAGCGGGCAACGCTGTGGATGCAGGACCTGGCCTCTGACCTGGAGGAGCTGGACTTCGTCATCGACAATATGCGCTTCCTGGGCTGCCGGGGCACCACCGGCACCGAGGCCAGCTTCCTGGACCTCTTCGACGGGGATACCGCCAAGATCGACGAGATGAACAGGATGATCTCTGCCGACTTCGGCTTCGACAAGTGCTTCGCCGTCTGCGGCCAGACCTATCCCCGGAAGCTGGACAGCCGGATCCTGAACGTCCTGTCCTCCATCGCCCAGAGCTGCTACCGGATGGCAAACGACATCCGCCTGCTGCAGCACGACCGCCAGGTGGAAGAGCCCTTCGAGAAGAATCAAATCGGCTCCTCTGCCATGCCCTATAAGCGCAACCCCATGCGCTGCGAGCGCATCTGCTCCCTGTCCCGGTATCTCATGGCGGACGCTCTGAACGCCCCCATGACCGCCTCCACCCAGTGGCTGGAGCGGACCCTGGACGACTCCGCCAACCGCCGCATTTCCCTGCCCGAGGGCTTCCTGTGCGCCGATGCCGTGCTCAGGCTTGCTCAGAACGTCACCGATGGCCTCCACGTGAACGAGAAGATCGTGGAGCGCACGGTTCGGGAGTATCTGCCCTTCATGACCTCCGAGAATCTGATGATGGAGGCCGTCAAGCGGGGCGGTGACCGGCAGGAACTCCACGAGATCATCCGCTCCTGCTCTATGGAGGCCACGGCCCGGATGAAGAACGGCGAAAGCTGCAATCTGCTGGAGCTGCTCTCCGCCCGGAAGGAATTCGGTATGACCCCTGCCGAGATCGAGGCCCTGCTGGACCCCAAGCTCTATGTGGGCCGCTGCCCGGAGCAGGTGGACCGCTTCCTGAAGGAAATCGAGCCGCTCATTGGCGACGTCAAGCGGGAGACCGCGGAAATCAATTTGTAAACGGAGGTATCCCGATTGGAAAAAATTCTTGTGCTGGACTTCGGCGGACAGTATAACCAGCTGATCGCCCGCAGAGTCCGGGATCTCCATGTCTATGCGGAGATCGAGCAGTACGATGCCATTACCCCCGCTGAGATCAAGGCCCGGGACTACAAGGGCATCATCTTCACCGGCGGCCCCAACAGCGTCTATGATATGTCCTCCCCCCACTATGACCCTGCGGTTTTGAAGCTGGGCATTCCCGTTCTCGGCATTTGCTACGGCTGCCAGCTCACCGCCTGGATGGCCGGCGGCACGGTCATCACCGCTGAGACTTCCGAATACGGCAAGATCCAGCTGAACCTGAAAAAGCAAACTTCCAAGCTTTTTGCCGATGTGCCCGAAAGCAGCATCGTGTGGATGAGCCATACGGACCGGGTCGATCAGCTGCCGGAGGGCTTCGAGGTCACCGCCTCCACCGATAACTGCCCTGTGGCTGCCATGGAGAACGAGGCGCAGAAGCTCTACGCTGTCCAGTTCCATCCCGAGGTGACCCACAGCCAGTTCGGCAATCAGATGCTCAAAAACTTCCTGTACAATGTCTGCCTCTGCACCGGCGACTGGCAGATGGATTCCTTCATTGAGGATACCGTCAAGGCCCTGCGGGAGCGCATCGGCGACAAGAAGGTCATCCTGGGCCTGTCCGGCGGCGTGGATTCCTCCGTGGCTGCGGGCCTCATCAGCCGGGCCGTGGGTGACCAGCTGACCTGCGTTTTCGTAGACCAGGGCCTCATGCGCAAGGACGAGGGCGACTTCGTAGAGAAGACCTTCACCAGCCTGTTCGACATGCATTTCGTCCGGGTCAACTGCCAGGAGCACTTCCTGTCCTGCCTCAAGGGCGTTACCGATCCGGAGCAGAAGCGGAAGATCATCGGCACCGAGTTCTATAAGGTCTTCTGGGACGAGGTCCGCCGCCAGGGCGGCCAGGACGCCTTCTTTGCCCAGGGCACCATCTACCCCGACTGCATCGAGTCCGGCAAGGGCAACGCCGATAAGATCAAGACCCACCACAACAAGGTCAAAATGCCGGAGGATGTGAAGTTCCTGGACATTATCGAGCCCCTGAGCAGCCTCTTCAAGGATGAGGTCCGCCGGGTAGGCGAGCAGCTGGGCATTCCCCACGAGCTGGTCTGGCGGCAGCCCTTCCCCGGTCCCGGCCTGGGCGTGCGCATCATCGGTGAGGTCACCGCAGAGAAGGTGAAAATCCTCCAGGAGGCCGACTGGGTTCTCCGGGATGAGATGGCCAAGAATGGCTATGAGCGCCAGATGGCCCAGTTCTTCTGCGTCCTCCCCGGCGTCAGCACCGTGGGCGTCATGGGCGACCACCGCACCTATGACCACCTCCTGGCCATCCGCGCCGTCACCACCGACGATTTCATGACCGCCGACTGGGCCCGCATCCCCTACGACATCCTGGCCACCGTCTCCAACCGCATCACCAATGAGGTAAAGCACATCAACCGGGTCGTGTACGATGTGACCAGCAAACCGCCGGCAACGGTGGAGTGGGAATAAATCACAAAAGCCCAAAAGTGCAGGAATCCCAACGGCTTTTTGATTTTGCCCGTTCCTTCTGATAAGATTTTGATAAGATTCCACGGAGACGCGGTTATTCCGCGTTGCCAGTGGCTTGTGAGTAAGGAGTAATCGCTCCTGGCCCACGAGCTCCCCATATTATCGTTTAAGCCCGTACTGATTGGATGTCAGTACGGGCTTTTGCTATGCTCAGATATCTTCCAGATAATTTTTGAATGCGCCGACAAGCATATCACTGAGTCCCTGTGACGGTACTTTTGCCCAACGCTGGGTGGTGTCTTCCTCCGGGAATGTGTAGCGCCAGTGGTCATACTGCTCTTTGGTGATCTCGCCGCTGCGCAGCTTCTCCGACTGCTCTGCCCATGCGGAAAGCATGGTAAAGATTGATTCATCCATGGCTCGCTTGCTGCCGTCAAAGATGAGATGCACTTCGTCCCCCTGCTTTTCAGCCCGTATACCGTGAATGTCCTCAATGGCGAAAAGAGTATGGATAAAACCAAGGTTACTGTCAATGTCGGGAACCTGCAAGGCCAGAGGGGAAACCTCCAAAACGTTGGCGATTGCCTTTACCAGGTCCTCCTTTGGTGTCCTGGAGCCGGATTCGTATTGCGCCATCCGGACATCTGCTGTCTTTGAAGGAAAGCCAACGGCCTGACCAAGCCATTTCTGCGTCATGCCGCGTAGGTTGCGTATAAATCGAATTCTCTCACCGATTGCCATAGTTTTGCACTCCTTCTGCGTCGATGCCTTGATTATAACTTAAATGCTTAGTACATGTCAAGATAGCAGAAACAAAAAAGTTTAGTATTTTCTCTGCAGCCTCTTGACATAACTGAATTTGTTTAGTATAATGCTGACACGAGATTAAACAAAAACAGTTAAGCTCAACAACTGAATAGCTGCCGCACATCACAGTATGATGTGTCCGCCCGGGCAAATCGGAGGCGGCCAGAAAGTATCCGACACTAAATAAGGAGAAGTATAACCAAAAATCAGAAAGGAGGGATTTTATGGACAACAGATTTATCCGAGTGGATGAAGTCGCAGCGGAATTGGATGTGTCGAAGCCCTACGCCTATAAGCTTATTCGTAAGCTCAATGAAGAGCTGAAGGAAAAAGGCTTCCTCACCATTGCGGGGCGGGTTAACAGACAGTATTTCAACGAACGGTTCTTCGGAACAGAAAGGATGAACACAGATGCCAGCTTATAAGAACAGGGAAAATGGTTCGTGGTATGTGGTGACCCAGTACACAGATTGGACTGGGTCACGCAAGCCAAAGTGCAAGCGAGGATTCTCTACAAAGCGTGAAGCGCAGGAATGGGAACAGAAATTCCAGCAGCAAAGTGCGGGAGACCTAGACATGAGCTTTGAAGCCTTCTGCGAAATCTATACCAAAGATCTCAAGGCACGGCTGAAAGAAAGTACATGGCAAACCAAGGAGAATATCATTCAAAAGAAGCTGCTGCCGTGTTTCGGCAAGCGGAAAATCTGCGAGATCACCACAAAAGATGTAATTGCATGGCAGAATGAGATGCTTGCCTACAGGGACAAAAACCACAAGCCATATTCCCAAACCTATCTCAAGACGCTGCATAATCAGCTCAGCGCAATTTTCAATCATGCGGTTCGATTCTATGATCTCCACGCAAATCCGGCGGCCAAAGCCGGGAATATGGGCAATGAAGAACGAAAGGAAATGCTGTTCTGGACAAAGGAGGAGTATCTGAAATTTTCGGAAGAAATGATGGACAAGCCCGTTTCCTATTATGCCTTTCAGATGCTCTACTGGACGGGCATCCGGGAGGGAGAACTGCTGGCACTGACGCCTGCGGATTTTGATTTTGAACATGGTACGGTTAAAATCAGCAAAACCTATCAGCGCCTCAAGGGCAAGGACATCATAACCTCACCCAAAACAAAGAAAAGCAATCGTACCATTCAAATGCCGGATTTCCTCTGTACAGAGATGAAAGAGTTCTTCGGAATGCAGTACGGTCTAAAAAAGAAAGACCGGATATTCACTGTCACCAAGCATTACCTTCATCACGAGATGGACAGGGGCGCAAAGGCGGCCGGCGTGAAGCGTATTCGGATTCATGATTTGAGACACAGCCACATCAGTCTGCTGATTGACATGGGTTTTTCGGCGGTTGCCATTGCCGACCGGGTAGGGCATGAAAGCATTGAGATTACCTATCGATATGCCCATCTGTTTCCATCCAAACAGAAAGAAATGGCAAACAAACTAGATGACATTGGAAAAGGAGTTTGATTTTATGTCAGCAAAAAATGTAGACAGGAACAATCGCTTCCGTAGTATTACGGTAGGCTTCCGGGTATCCCCCGAAGAACAGGAAGAACTGAACAGAGCTGTTGCCCTGTCCGGACTTCCCAAGCAGGAATACTGTTATCGAAAGTGCATGGAACGAGAAGTGGTCGTGCAGCCGAATCCAAGGGTGTATAAGGCGCTGAAAACGCAGATGGCGGCAATACATGAAGAATTGGAGCGCATTGCTGCAGGAAGCAGCGTTCCCGATGAACTGCTGCGTACCATTGATCTTATTGCCGTCACCATGCAAGGACTGAAAGGAGAAGATGCGAATGAATGAAGCAAAAGAAAAGACTGCCCTTAACGCATCTGTTGGCGCAGATGCAGGGCAGCCAATCCAATCAAAAACTACTGAGATTATAACAGCTGAATCCCCGGAAATCAATGACCTGGAGGACATTTCTCAAGAAAAATTTTTCCAGCAGATGCAGCGTATGGCAGACCCGGCCTATTTGCACACGGTTTCCATGAACGAGCTGTATGAGACAGTGTACCAGAGCAAACAGCCGGTCATTGAGGGGTTGCTCTATTCCGGCACTTATCTGTTTGCCGGTGCGCCGAAAGTGGGCAAATCCTTCTTCATGGCGCAGCTGGCCTACCATGTCAGCACCGGGCAAAGGCTGTGGGAGTATGAAGTCCACCAGGGCACAGTGCTTTACCTGGCGTTGGAAGATGACTACCAGCGATTGCAGGAGCGAATGTCCCGGATGTTCGGCGTGGAGGGCACGGACAAGCTCCATTTCGCAATCTGCGCCAAGCAGCTGGGGGCGGGACTGGATGAACAGCTGGAAAAGTTCATCCGGGAACACCCAGACACCCGGTTGATCATTATCGATACCCTGCAAAAAATCCGGGAAGTCAGCACAGACGCTTACAGCTATGCCAACGACTATGACATTGTTGGCAGGATGAAGCAGTTTGCGGACAAGAACGGCGTGTGTCTGCTTCTGGTACATCACACCCGGAAGCAGCCTTCCGGGGATAAGTTTGAAATGATTTCCGGCACCACAGGACTGCTGGGCTGTGCGGACGGAGCGTTCCTGCTCCAAAAGGAAAAACGCACAGACCAGAATGCCACACTGGACATTGTAGGGCGTGACCAGCCGGATCAGCGGCTACACCTGATCCGGAATATGGAAAGGCTCACCTGGGAGTTAGGCCATGCGGAAACAGAGCTCTGGAAACAGCCGCCCGATCCTCTGCTGCAAAAGGTGGCAAGCCTTTTGAGGGAGAATGCCCCAGAGTGGAGCGGCAGCGCCACGGAACTGGCAGCAGCTCTGCAAGAGGAGATGCCGCCCAATATTCTGACCCGGCAGCTCAACGTGAAAGCGGGGGAACTGCAAAACGAATATGGGGTGGAATACACCATGAAGCGGACACGGAATGGTAGCTTCATCCGACTGCGAAAGCAGGAGGTGTGACGATTGGTGACGGTTGTGACGATTATTTTGGCAGCAGGGGCGGTATCAAAAATACCGTCACAATCGTCACAATCGTCACACACCCCAAAACGCATCTCTCGTCCCCGGCGCTCAATCCGCAGATTGGGGCCGGTCAGCCTGGAAGGAAACATCTTCCAGGCTGTGGACGGCAGCGGTGCAGTACGGGAGTACGGAAACGCTGGTGTCCATGCCGCTGATGATGATGTGGTACATCGTCGGTAACGGCCAAGGCTCCCGCAGGAGCCGCATTCCCCGTTCTCCCTCGGAGAGCCCACGATACTTTGCAGCCCCCGGATGAAAGTATCATAGTGGGTTATTACACTTTGAAAAAGTGCCGTTCTCTCCGTTTTCCTAATCTCACCGCTGAAAAATCAGCAGAAAGGAGCCCTATGGCAAGAAACGACGGGATTGACCGTACCATAGCACGAAACCAAAACCTAACCGCTTCCAAAATCACCAATGCGCAACGACACAATGAGCGTGAAAAGGATTCTTACACGAACCCGGATATTGTACCAGATCGTCTTGATTGGAATGTCCATTACAAAAAGCCCACCGGCAGCTACACGGAAATGTTTGAGCAGATGAAAGCAGACGGTGTCATCTCCACCCGTGGTCTGAAAGACGATGCCAAACTCTACGGTGAGCTGGTCTTTGATGTGAACTCCGCTTACTTCTACAATCACGGCGGCTATGAATTTGCAAAACAGTTTTATGCTGATGCCTACAAAGCCGCCGTGGAAATTGTGGGCGGTGAGCAGTTTGTTCTCTCTGCCGTGATGCACGCCGATGAACGGAACCGGGCCATGTCCGAAGCGCTGGGCGAGGATGTGTATCACTACCATCTCCATGTTGTGTATGTCCCGGTAGTTGAAAAGCAAATTTTATGGAGCAAACGCTGCAAGGACAAATCGCTGGTGGGCACTGTGAAGGAAACGATCATGCAGGTCAGCAGCAGTAAGAAGTGGCAGTCACAGCCATCCCTGGACGAGAACGGAAATCCTATGCTGACCGCAAAAGGAAAACCGATTCTGCAAAAATCTTACAGCGTCCTCCAGGATGATTTCTTTAACGCCATGCGTGCCGCCGGTTACACCGATGTGGAGCGTGGCGAACGTGCCAGCACAGAGGAGCATCTTACAGTTACTCAGTTCAAGGTTGCACAGGAATCCGCCCGTCTGGAAATTCTGGAAGCGCAGGTGGAAAAGAAAGAGCAGCAGCTACAGAAGATCGAACAGAAAACCCGTGTCCAGAAAACAACAGCTATCTCCCTTGCGGAGATTGACGGCATGGGCAGAAAGACCTTCACCGGAAAATTAGAGCTGACCCCACAAGAGGGCGAAACTTTGAAACAGCTTGCCCGAAAAGGTGTTGTTGCAGATGCCGTGATTTCTGATTTGAAACAAAAGCTGACCTCTGCCCGGAAGGATGCCCGTATCTGGAAGGATCGTTACGAAAAACTTTTGGAGCAGACCAAGGATTATCTCACCGCAGTCAAGCGGGCACCGGAAAAAGTCAGAGCCTTCCTCGACCGGATTTTCCATACGGAGCGGGAAGAATCCAGAGCTGCCAAGCAGCGTGAGACAAGGCTGACAAAATAACCGTCTTGACCCGATAAATTCAAGAAAAAACCGATGGGAGTGTTTTGGACGATCTGGACATCGTCCGAACACTTTCCATTGGAAAAACACCCCATTTTCCCGGCTCAAGAGCCGAGAAATAATCTCAAATTCAGGAGGATTTTTATGAAAATAGGACTTACAAAAAAGCAAAAGGTCACAGAGGTGTTTTATAATGCCAAAGACCCCACCGCAGAAATCTACACCCACGATGCCAAGCTAAAAAAACGACTGAGGGCATTCGCAGAAGAATACCCGGAGCTTTGCAGGCAAACCGACGATGACGGTCAGGGTGGGTTGTGGTTCGAGATTGCAAAAGAAAGAATCAGCATCCGTCTGACGGCACCCTACTCCCAGGAACGCCGGGAGGCTGCAAGCAAACTCGCAAAGGAAAACAACACATTTCGTGATTTACATTGATGAGGCTGTTATGAAAAAAGTTGTAAGCTGTGCGTTCAATATCGATACTGCCAGCGTAGAAGTGAAATACGCCGACGGCTCCATGATCTCCATATATTGCCCAGCTGTGGAAGATGAAGTTGCGGAAAACATGTATCAGCGGTCGGAACTGGATTGGCTGATCTACAATGACCCATCCGCATACGCAGATCTGATCCTGAATGGCGACCCGGAGACTTATCTGAAATCAGTCACAGAGTACAAACGTACAGACTAACTGAAAAACCGCCAGTGCTGACACCACACATGGTCAGTACTGGCGACTTTTTTATTATGATATTCAATCATTTTCCTATCCTCAAATCGTTGTATACTATGAGGGGACGCCCTTAGGAGGAATGATCTTGACGCGTGAAGAGAAATTGATGATACGGATTGGACAGGGTGACATGGATGCGGTGGATGAACTGATCGGGCTTTTGTATCCTGAGATTCTCCGCTACTGTCTGTGGCATGCCCCCAACCCAGGTTTAGCCGAGGATGCTGCCCAGGAAACGTTCCTGAAAGCCATCCGCTATTATGACCGCTATGTACATAAAGGGAAATGCAAGGCGTTTTTATACCGAATTGCTGCCAACACTTGTGTGGATATGTACCGAAAGATGGACATTGGAGAACTATCCATCGAGGATATCCCGGCGGAGCTTCCCAGCGAGGAATCTGGATTTGAGCGGATTCACGCTGATCTGAATTTCCACCAGCAAATCCGCTCCCTGCCCCCGGAACAGCAGGAGATACTGCTGCTCCGGTTCGGTCAGGAGCTGACCCTGCGGCAGATTGCTCAGGTCACCGGGGTGCCTCTGCGTACCGTCCAATCCCGGCTTCGGGCAGCTCTGAAAAAACTCAAATCCCAGCTTGAAAAGGAGGAGCATTGTGACAAATAACGACTTAGAAACCCGACTGCATCAAGCCTACCAAGGGGCAGATGTTGAGGTTCGTTCATCTTCCATGTCTGAAGCGATATTGTTGGCCCGGAAGGAGGCGTACTCCCGGCGGCAGCGGCTTTCCTTCCCGCAATTCCTATCCATGCAGATTCGCTTCATTGGCTGGAAGGTCTGGGCTGTGCAGGCTACTTGTCTGCTTGCGGTCTGCGGTCTGCTTTCCCATCTCTTTGGACAGGGATATTGGAAAGACCCCCAATCCGTGGCAGGGCTGCTGGTCTGTCTGTCCCTTTTCATCTTTATGACAGCACCCCCGTTTCTCTACCGCTCCGTCCGCTATCGAATGCAGGAAGTGGAAGCGGCAGCACGGTTTTCTTCCGTTCGGCTGCTTATGGCAAGGCTCATCATCATCGGAATCGGCGATGGTGCGTTGCTTGGCGGTATTCTGTTGACAGCAGCAGTAAAAACTGCATTACAGCCAAGCAGTGCGGTAGTTTCCATCATCTTTCCTTTTCTGCTGGCAAGCAGCGGATGTCTCTATCTATTGGGGCATGTCTGCCCCCGGCAGTTTCTTGCGGGAAGTATGGGGCTGTGCGGTTTTCTGCTTGTGGGGCTTTCTCTGGCACACCGTCATTTCTACTTTTTTACGGTGCCCAGCCTTTCTCCGGGGTGGGTCGGGTTATGCGCCCTGCTGATTGCTTTTTGCTGTCATCAATTTCACCATCTCCTCTACCACTGCGCTTACGCAGAAATGCAAGTAATCTGAAAGGATACACATTATGGATTTATGTATTGAACATATTTCAAAACGCTTCAAAGACATGACGGCGGTGGACGACATTTCTTTGAGCCTTACCCCTGGTGTCTGGGGACTGCTGGGTGCCAACGGCGCGGGAAAAACCACCTTGATGCGGATGCTTGCTGGAATCATGCAGCCCACCTCCGGGCAGATCACCTATGACGGCATTCCCATTTCTACCCTGGGACAGCGGTACCGGGATATCTTTGGGTATCTGCCCCAGGAATTTGGGTTCTATCCCGAATTCACGGTACAGGATTATCTGGAATACATTGCCGTGCTGAAAGGACTGACGGCAACGGACAGTAAGCGGAAAATCGGCGAGCTGCTGGAACAGCTGACCCTTACCCATGTTCGGCGCAAGAAGATCGCCAAGCTGTCCGGCGGCATGAAGCGCCGTGTGGGCATTGCTCAGGCGATGCTGAACGAGCCGGAGGTTTTGATTCTGGACGAACCCACCAGCGGTCTTGACCCCGGAGAACGGGTGCGTTTCCGGAATCTGCTCTCGGAATTTGCCCATGACCGGATTGTGCTGATCTCCACCCACATTGTCTCCGATGTGGAGTACATCGCCACCCGGAATGCGGTGATGAAGGGCGGAAAGCTGCTGGCCTGCGGCACCACGGAGGAACTGGTCAAGCTGGTGGAGAGCAAGGTATGGACTGCCACGATCCCGGCAAGCGTCCTCGGGGAATATGAAAGAAGATTGCCTATCGTTAATCTACGCAATGAGGAAAGCGGGGAAATTTCCATACGGTATCTGGCGGAGGAACCTTCTGTATCCAATTCCGCCGTTGTGGCTCCCCGTCTGGAAGATCTGTCTTTGTGGCTGTTTCCCCAGGAAAGGAGGTAAATTATGCGCCTGATGAAATTGGAACTGAAACGGGTTCTCAAAACCCGGCTGACACTGATTCTGCTTACCTTTTCGCTGGTGCTGTCACTGGTGATGGCATACATCCCAACCACCTTTTCCTATGTCACCTATCGGGATACCCACGGAGATACCGTAAAGCTCCTTGGCCTGGATGCGGTACAGTATCTGAAAACGCTGCAATCGGACACCGCAGGGGAAGTAACGCCGCAAAAGGTAAGACAGGCTGTGGAAGATTATCAAACTTGTCTGACAAAGTACGGTGTGGACAATACCTATGACCTACCGGACGGAGTCTATGAAGCGGATATTTTGCCCTACGCCCCGCTGTTTCACGGCGTCCGGGAAGCCTTCGCTGATCCCGACAGCGGCATCGCCCCTTCTCTGATGGACATTGACCCTGAAAAAATTGAGGACTTTTACGGTGCCTGTGAGGCACGGCTGGATTCTCTGATGAAGCTGGAACAAAGAGACCACCCAGCAGCACAGGAAGCCGCAAAGCGCCTATACAGCCGGGTGGAAACGCCCTATCAGCTCTATCCCGGCTATAATACGGATGCAATGGACTACCAGCTGCTTCTGTCCTTTCTCATCGTCCTGTTCTGCACAGTAATCGCCGCCCCCATTTTCACTTTGGACTATCAGACAGGGGCCGATGATATCTACCGTTGCACCAAATATGGTCGGATAAAATTTGCCGTAACAAAAATTGTTTCCGCCTTGCTGATCTGTGGCTCTGCTTTTTCCCTTTGCGCTGTGGTGTTTCTTCTGGTGTCCAACAGCCTGTACGGCTGGGAATGCACGAAAACCTCTATTCAGATGCTGTATTCAATCGTAAATCTGCCAAATCTGAATCTCGGCCAGCTGCAATGGGTCTGCGCTGGCGGGTATTTGCTGTGCCTGCTGGCAACCGTAAGCTTTACTCTGTTTCTTTCCTCCAGGCTTCGGAATGTGGTGGCTTCCCTCGCTATAGCGTTGGTATGCTGCATTCTTCCTGTGATCCTCTATGTCGCCCTGCCTTCTGAGATCGGACAATGGATTTATACCATTCTCCCCGCAGGAGGCGTGGCTTTGCAAACCAGCTTTCTTTATACCCTCGTTGATTTTGCCTTCTGGAACATAGGCAATCTCGTAATTTGGACGCCCTATGTGATGCTGGGAGCATATTGTGTAGAAATTCCCCTGTTCCTATGTCTCGCTGGCTACTCCTACTGCACGCACAAAGTATCATAACGATTGGGGGCTTACTAAAAACATGTAAGTAGCCAAACGGCATAGTGGAATCCAACATGAACGAGATAAAAGAGAATTCAAAATAGGTCCATTGCCCCATATATGGTGGAAAAACATGGAACAAAGTGTATGAAGAAACGGTAATGTTCAAATTTCCGTTGTACTATCCAAAGTGCAAAAGTGAAACCCTGATTGATGTTATGCAGTTGAAAACGACAGTAAACAAATAAGTCAGATGTAACTGTGCTGAGCCTGCTCTCCAATGTGACATGGAGATGCAGGCTCTATCTTTTTGAAAACACTATCGATCAAAGACTATTGAGAATTTCCGAAAATGCTGCATAATTCTCGGGTGTTTCCGTCTACACAAATGTACGTTACTTCGAAAATAGATGAGATTATGACTACATATCGTGGCAAATGATTAAACAAAAATCAGTACTGCCTTGAAAAAGAGTGCAAAACGATCTATAATTAGAGCGTAATTGACAAATTGCTTGAATCTCTGCCTGCGATACAGGGAGTTGACGCAGAAGAAATCGAAAATGTGAAAGATGATTTGGAAATGATTCAGGAACAATTGAAAAACAATGTTCCGAAAAAGAAGCGTATAGAAAAAGCTCTTACAGGGATCAAAAAGTTTGCCAGCGATTTTTCTATGAAGCTTGCGGTAACACTTGCCGCTGGAGCAGTCACAGGAGCAGACTGGAGTATGTTGCTGGAACGAGTTGAAAGTTTCATTAGATAGAAGAGCTTGGAGAAAAACATTATCCACAGTTGCAGGATTGTTGTTATCAATGTGGATAATAAATGATAGCATTAGCGCATATATCGTACATATAAGCTATGAAAAAACATTCTCAGCACTCATTCCAGCACTTATCACCCTTGATAAGGTTTTGATAAGCATCCATCGTATAGCCAGGATAATATGGAGAATCAAAATTCTCAGAAGAACAGGAACAAATATTATCTAAACAAAATCCGTTAAGATAGGTGCCCTTGCATCGAGTGGGAATGATTTACACAGGGGAAAAAGCACCAGAGAAATCAATGCTTTTTGAAGGCTGAGACTGCCGCTGGCAACGTTTTGGGAACATCTATTCATAATTTAACGGCCGGGAGAATGGTTTCTTCCGGCCGTAAATTTGACCCAGAAATTCTATTTACCAATTTTGAAAAAATATTGATTTCGGCAAACAGACTGGGTATAATACAGAGGCGAGGTGAAAATTATGAAGCTGATTGAAAGAAAGCAATATCTGGAAAAGCTCATCAATGTGATTGGCACACCGGATATTAAGGTGATTACCGGTGTACGACGCAGCGGAAAATCGAAATTGCTGGAAGCCTTTCGGGGCTATGTCGAGCAGAATGTACCAGACTGCAATATTATCCATATCAACTTCAATTTGCCGGAATATGAAAGTCTACTGGAATATCACTCGCTATATGATCACATCAATTCCAAGTATGTGAACGGGCAGGAGAACTTCGTCTTGATTGACGAGGTACAGATGTGTTCTGGGTTTGAGAAAGCAATCAATGGGCTGCACGCATCTGAAAAGTTTGACATTTATATTACCGGCTCAAATGCCTTCCTCCTGAGTTCAGATCTGGCAACGTTGTTTACCGGACGAACCTTTGAAATCAAGGTATTTCCTTTCTCTTTCAGCGAATATATGCAGTTTTTTGGTTGCAGTGACCGATATGCCGCACTTGACAAATATATGATAGAAGGTGGCATGGCCGGGTCCTACCTCTATAAAGATCAGGAAGCAAAGCTTGATTATATTGCGGATGTATTTGACACGCTGATTGTTCGGGATATTCGACAGAAATACAAAATCCGTAATATGCAGCTTATGGACAGACTGGTGGATTTCCTGATGGATAATATCTCCAATCTGACTTCTGCCAGAAATATAACGAATGCCTTCGGCAGCTTGAAGGAAAAAGCAAACCATGTGACGGTTAGTGCCTATATACAGTATTTGTGCAATGCATTTGCCTTTTATAAAATCCGCAGATATGACATCAAGGGCAAAAAATATCTGTCTAGCAACGATAAATACTATCTCAGCGACCACACCTTCCGCTATGCAAAGCTGGGTACGAAAAATATGGATTATGGCCGTATTTTGGAAAACATTGTGGCCATTGAACTGCTGCGTCGGGGCTATGAGGTTTATGTGGGCGTTCTCTACAAAAAGGAAATTGATTTTGTTGCAATGAAACGCAACGAGAAAATCTATATTCAAGTCTCCGATAATATCAGCGACGAAAAGACCTTTGCAAGGGAGGTTTCGCCCCTGCTGCAAATCAAAGACGCTTACCCCAAAATGGTGATTGCCCGCACACAGCATGACGAGTACCAGTATGAGGGGATAAAAATTGTGGATATTGCGGATTGGTTGCTTGATTTCCAAAACCAATAATTTTTTAATTTTGGAAATCAGAGCTTGCGTTTCCGTTAGTAACTCGGTATAATACAGATACGAAAAAGCACACGTTTTCCACTGTGATAGCATCCCTTGATAGCTTTTTGATAGCAAAAACTCAGAAAATACATAGGATAAGGATAATGCGAATCAATTGGAATCAAATGAAATTAAATGGCCAAAACAGAAATGTTTAGGAAGTGGTTTCATTTGGCGAGTGGGAATAAGAAAATTGTGATACTCCGGAGTAAAATAGCCTAGAGAAATCACATCTTTTTGAAATTCTAATCCCCGATTGACAGCAAAATGATAGCAGCCCGCTTTGGCCAATTGTTCATTCCCATCAAAAGGGACAGGTGGCTTACAGGTTGCTTCCCAATCCTATATGGAGCAAAATGCTCTGCTGAGTTTTTGAAACGAACTCGGCAGAGCATTTTTTTCTTAAAGAATGTCTTTGAATTTGGAAACCAGGGAATCACTCAGTTCCTGGGAGGGGCCAACCTTTTTGAGTTTTCCAGAGGTGTTGTATTTGGGATATCCCCGTCGTGGAAAACAGATTCTATGGACGAAACGCTGCAAGGAATTTGAGATTGAAAAGGGACGCTTCTCTTTCCGGCTGACCGCCCCATACAGAGAGGAACGCCGCAGGGCGGCAAGCGAAGCGGCGAAAAACGAATAAAAGGGTTTTAGGGCTTCGTTGATTGTTGCGTTGGCAACCCCACCGCAATGGTAGTGCCCTTCTCCGAACTTTTCTCCACCCAAACGGAGCCGCCGTGGAGGTCGGCGATCTCCCATACCAGTGAGAGCCCCAGTCCTGCGCCACCGTATTCCCGGCTGCGAGACTTGTCCACCCGGAAGAAGGGCTGGAAGATACTGCGCTGATACACCTCCGGGATGCCGCAGCCGGTGTCGGAGACGCGGAGCAGGAGCTTTTCCAACTCCTGAGTGACAGAAACCCGTACCGAGCCGCCCGGCCGGTTGTACTTGACAGCATTCTCCGTCAGGTTGAAGATCAGCCGGTAGATCAGTGCATCGCTGCCGGTCATAATGCCGTCGCCCTCCGCCGTCAGCGTGACGCCGAGCTTATCTGAGAGCGGCGCAAGATCTGTGAAGATCTCCTCGATCATGGGAGCGAGCTGGATCCGCTCGTTCCGCGCCACCTGCCGCAGATTGCTCATCTCCAGCAGTGTCCTGGTCATCTGTATCAGCCGTTCCGTCTGCTCACGCAAAAGCGTGAGGAACTCCGCCGTCTCCGGTCGCACATCAGGATGCTCCGCGGAAAACAGCTCCAACTGCGCCTGCATTAGTGCCAGTGGCGTGCGCAGCTCGTGGGCGGCGTTGCCGGTGAACTGCCGCTGGGCGGAAAAGGCGTTGTTCAGCCGCTCCAGCATCTGGTTGAACGAGCGGCTCAGCTGCCGG
>ERZ773145.1081-NODE-1081-length-23861-cov-4.590187_pt1 | contig 23861 bp, 26 predicted proteins | sample MGYA00580848_ERZ773145 | MGnify/ENA primary metagenome ERZ773145 (study PRJEB29015, sample SAMEA2737858) | human gut metagenome | biome: human gut; feature: human-associated habitat; material: faeces | place: China | collected 2012 ... | reverse complement strand
TTCGCTTTCCTTCTGTCATTACTACTTTGTGTACAGGTTTCTTTTCTCTTCTTGCTATAATAAAGGCCTCCTATGATTTATATTTTACCATAGAAGACCTTGCTGTTATTAGCTATTTACAGAAAAAGTTTCACACACTCTAACCCCCAGCTCTTTATCGTCTTCAACTATATTGAGCCTGTGCTCAATCAACGATATGGAACACATCTTCCACCAGCATATCAAAAACTATGCTCTGTCATCTTTCAAAATATCTTCCATTTTATCGGAGTCATATGCAGGAAGAACATCTGGAAGTGTTCCGTCAAACATTGCCGCATATATCTTTTTGTCCGCGCGCAATTGGTAGCGCTCAAGTGGATTTAGTGTTGAAGCTCCATCTTTATTTTTTACAATAAAACATATCTCATCATTTCTAAGTATTTCAGTAGCCAGGAGCCGTGATTCATGGCTGGTAACAATTAGTTGAGTGGTCCGTTCTTCAGCAATTTTCAAAAATAATTCTATAATCCTAGTTGTGATTGCAGGATGGAGACACCTGTCTATTTCATCAATGATCAAAGTCTTATTATCAGATATTTTTAGCAATATTTCAATTAAGTCTAGAATTCTGGCTGTTCCGTCAGACTCTTCATTTAAAGAAAAGTATATAGATTCTTTTTCGTGACTGAATTCAATTGTTTTAATTATTAATTCATTATTTTCATTTAATTCAAAGGTATAAAATTCCTTATATGAACGAAGCATACACGTAATTGGCTTGTTTGGAAGCTTTGTTTTTTTTCGTTCGAGATCAGATAGAACCTTATCGTACACGTCTTCTGGAACACGGCTTTTTATAACATCCTGAGGAACAGTTACTATTCTGAGGTCGCTGATTCCAGTGCCGAGTGCATTCAGTAGTTTTGCTATTTCATTGAGATTCGAATTTGAAAAATAAGGGTATCCGGTAATAATACTGTTTGGGTAGCTTATATTCAGGCTTCTGCTGAACCAACGATAAATATCTTGCAGTATCTTTAGTTCCGGATTATCTTCATACATCTTGGATTTACCATGATTTATTATAGAAAGAAATAGTATTTCCGAATCAGAGGAACTGTCTTCACCATATGTGAGGAGCTTTTCCTTGGAACTGCTTTTCCTAAAATAATCACCTACCGTGAAAATTGAATCAGCGGTGTTTCTGTTATAGAGGTTTTTGTTTGTACAATCTGAAGTTTTTTCATAGAGATATTCTTCTAATATTATTCCGGTTTTAAGTAAAACAGAAAAACCATAAACAATCCGTTTTCTTGACAATAATAACTCAACTTCAAATGTTGATGGAAGCTCTTGATTGTTCGGCTTGAGTCGGAAATATTTTGTCGTAAAACCAATTGGCATTTTATCTAGAATGATATCCTGTACAAATTCAAATGCCTTAGTTAAATTTGATTTACCGGAAGCGTTAGCTCCAAAGACAGCTTTACATTTGGTGAGTTTTACATGAGAGTCCTTATATAATCGTTTTGAGTGCTTTCGTGCTTTTCCTCCTTCCATTGAAAATGTTTGCTTTTCATCAAAAGAAAGAAAATTTGAAACAGTAAAATTAATTAACATATTAATCTCCTTCGCTTATTTATAATAAGCGAAAAAAACGCTTTTGTCAATTTAAAATGATAAAAATATAAGCTTACAAATAAAAAAAGGTTGGATAAAAACGAAAAAATCGTTTTACCATGTTGACTTGTATGGAAAAAGGTGCTATTGTTTTATTAGCAAAGGACACGGATGAGTGCTAATAAATCGAAAAATTTCATGAACAAGGAGGAACAGAATATGAAATTACAAGCTTTAAGTCATTACGATGATGATATGGACACAAGATACGGGGACTGTATTATGTTATTAGATGATACAAGCCTGATAGTGTATGATTGTGGCCATCAGAGACATGCTGATGAGGTAGAAGCATATTTGGAAAAGCATTTAGCAATAAAGGATGTACATATCGTAATCTCGCATAATGATTCAGATCATATCAATGGTATATCAGCATTAATGGAGTATCTATATGAGAATAACTATACTGTTACGTTGTATACTTCATTATATCTTAAGGCAACTAAGGAGATTTTGGATATATTAGATGATGACAGGAGAACTGAAAAGGCAACTCGTGAGCATATATTGGAATTGTTCAATAATATTAAGGATATTGTGGAGAAGGCAGAGGAATATGAATTTACTGTAAAGAATGCAGAGGTAGATACAAAAGTGTCAACCGGTAAAATAGTAGGACCAACAGTAGATGAGTTTACAGCAGTAGTTGCTGAGGCAATTGAAAAGCAAAGCTCAGGTGCGAAAATAGATGACGAAACGGTTATGAATGCAGCTAGTGTCCAACTAAATATTAAGATTGATGATGCATCGGAAGTTTTATTATGTGGCGATGCTTCCCCGGTATATCTTCATGATCTTGATAAATATGACCTGATTCAATTACCTCATCATGGAAAGCTGGAAAGTGCTCAGAAGATATTTGATGCTTTGGAAGATTCATATATAAAGGAATTTTTAGTATCTGATAATACAGGAAGCGGAGCAACAAGTGGTGGATCAGATAAGCTTATAGAGTATATGAAAACGGAAAAAATGAATGCTGCTTACAATACTAAAAATGGAGTTATAAAGCTCCCAAAGGAAACGGGCTATGATGGATATGGAAACGGTAGTTCATCAGAAAGGAAGGTTAAATTAGGTGGAATGGATTGTAACAAATGGGAATGGTATTGTATGTAGTAAAGATGAATTGGCTGCCAGAAGGGAGTTTATTGGTATGATAACCGGTGTGTCACCATCAAGGTGGCACATCATTGTTAAGGATATTAATAATAGATTTTATTATAAATGTAATACAATTGATGACATCAACGGTCTGTTTATTACTGGACATGTTGGTGAGGTGTGGGAGATATGTAAGTCTCCCGGTATTGGAAAATTTGATTTTGTTGTTGCAAATACATGCATATGGGAAGAGGGGTATGAAAAGCAAATTCTGTCAGAGCTGATGTATGCAAGACAAGACATTATATTGTGGTATGCGAAGCAAGTGGTATCATTGGAAAGCGGACTTGCTCTGCGAAAGACAAATGAACTGGAAAATAAAGGGATGTTTGGCTTTCCTACGTCGAAATCAGAACGAATACTTTTTAAAAATAGGAAAAAAGGGTTTATGAATGCATTGAAGGTGGCTTTTGATAAAGTATCAGCAATTTATATTGCTTAAAGATGAAAGGAATTATAATGGATATCAAGGATTATAGAAGTAAGGAATTAACAGCATACGTTTTGGGAATATCATTGATAATCATGTATATAGAAGGAATATGGTCGTTCAATAATTTGAATTTGGAAATGCTACAATTGTTTTCTACAATTATCAATTCGCTTCTATCTACTTCAATCATGATTATTTTTGTGATAATAGCTGATAGTGTGATAGATAACAAAGTAAAAGAGAGAATTGTGTTTTGGCAGAAAAGTATGCCAGGAACCACAGTCTTTTCGGATATCAAAAATGAAAAAATAAAAGATGATAGATTTACCAGAGAGGCAGTGTTATATCAATATTCGGAGATTTATGACAAATTAAGTGGAATATCATCAGAGAAAGAGCGTAAGAAGCTAGAGAATGCTGTGTGGTACGGAATATATAAAAAGCACAAAACAGAGAAGATGATTGAAGTATCAAATCGCGATTATTTATTATGCAGAGATCTTACCTCAGTTAACATTATAATATTGATAATGTATTTAGGATTGTCAGTTGTGTTGCAGATGTTTGCATTAAAATGGAAAGCAATAGTTTTCTTGGCGTTTATATATATAATTTTGATGATAGCGGCGAGGATAAAGGCTCAGAGATTTGTATTGAATGTTATTGCAGCGGATGTATGTTAATTCAGGGTGATATTATTTTATGTGGAAAATTTCATCACACATCGTGGCAACGAAAGGTGTATACATAATGAATACTAGGAGGTAAGACAATGGAGACCGATACATTAATTAGAAAAAATTTTTTTAAGAAAATTTTTGGATCTGATGAGAATATTTCTTTCAAAATTTCATCAGCCTTTTTAATTTCAGCAATAATATTTGGGATTTTTACGTGGATATATAAAGATGACAAGAATTTAACTACGGCTTTTACCTATGCATCTTCAATAGGATTTGTGTGCTGGATGTTAATAGCTAAAGGAATTGAGAGATTAGAATATGTTGGATATGAGTCGCTTAGGTTTTTAATATTTTTCTATACATTGATACTTTCAATGAATTATTTATTAAATATGCCATCGTTAAATATTTTTTGGTTTATTATGGCATGTTTATGTGTATTTGTCAGTTGTATTTATGTAATAACAAAATTAAATGATTTATATAGTTTTATGAATGCTCTTTTTGTTAAATTGAAAATGAAGCTATTTAATACAGATAACATTTCATCAACAGGAATAAAAGCGATGATTGAAAATATTACAGTTCTCTTAGTTACCATTGGCAGTTTCTTTATTGCAGTAAAAACTATTATGAAAACCCTTCTTCAAATACGAGAAATGTTTTAGCTGAGTACGATGAAATTATAATTCCATCCATTTTTTGAAAGGCAAAGCTATATATTTCCTGGATTCTCGAAAACCTCGTCATGTTTCCGAGAATCCAGGAAATAAGCTATAAATAAGAGTTTTAGTCGCAAAATTTCTGGAGGGTAACATCAATGTGGTCAAAATAGTGTCAACTTAAGAAAAAGTCTTAAGTTGATGCAAGATAAAGTTATCAAATAGAAGTTAAAAAATAAAGTAATTCAGAAAATGACGCACTTTAACAAGGACTCCGTGAAAGTCCTATTAATTAGTATAATTTTTATTTCAATCAAAAAGAAACTTTTTGATTGTTAAAGTGTGTTCGTCCCTTTGCTTTATTCTTTTTTCGTTTGAAAGTACGGCCTGGCATTATTTGAGACCTGTTACGGTCAGCTTCTGAATAAAGTCTGTTAATTTCGTCGATAATACTGATGGTACACAGTATTTTTGCAAACTGCATGCAATTTGCAATCAAACGAAATATAATGAAGAAAAAAGAGGAGGCGATATCTATGGCAAGAACAGCAAATGTATTTGCACGTGTTGAGCCTGAAGTGAAAGAACAGGCAGAGCAGGTGCTTGATCGACTTGGCATTCCAATGTCCAATGCGGTAGGGATGTTTCTGAGACAGATTGTACTCCAGAGAGGAATTCCTTTTGAAATGAAACTTCCGGCTTATGAGGAACCTGTTGCGTATGGCTCTCTTACAAAGGAACAGTTCGATGCAGAAATAGAAAAAGGCATGGAAGATATTAAAGCAGGCAGAGTATATTCAGCAGATGAAGTTGAAGCAGAAATGAAACGGGAATTTGGTATATGAAATATAAAGTGATGTATACAGCAGGAGCCAAAAGAGATTTGAGAAATATTTTCAGATATATTTCAGAGGAACTGTTAGCTCCAGAGAACGCTGCCAGACAGACCGAATTATGGCTGCTATTCGAAAGCTGGACACCATGCCGAATAGAAACCGGCTTTATGATGAAGAACCATGGCACAGCAGAGGACTTCGGTTCTTTCCGGTGGACAATTATTTGGTATTTTATAAGACAAATGATGAAAATGAAATAGTGTATATAGTTCGAATTATGTATCGTGGACGTGATGTTCGCAAGCAGTTAAGCCGGACAGAGGACATTTCAGAAAATTAAAATTTAATATGGCACCAGAGGTTTAAGCAGTTAGTCTATGAAAAATAGGGGAGCTGCTTTTTTCATACAAAGTCCATCTGAAGATGTATGATTTAATACTAACGGAATACTATTTTAGTAGTATTCCCTGATTCCTTCGTGGGCTTTGTTATGATAGTATTCTTCAAGGAAAATTTTCCAGTAATGATTCAGTTCATCAAGTGTACGTATCTTTTTTGCCTTTGCTTCTGCAATGAAATCATCTACTACCTGATGGAATTTTTCAATTTTTCCTTTCGATTTTCCGCTTCTTAAAGGTGCAAATGCAATCTGTATCGAAAGCCTGGCAAGCGAGAGTTTAAGCTGCTTTTTAGTCTTTGTCAGCATGGTTGACAGACAGCAGGAAGAATTTCTTTCTGTGCAGGAAAACCTCATCGACTCGGTGTACAGATTTCTTGACGATTCAAGCTGGGTGCCAAATGATGATGAATATCAGGGATTCTTGCGAAAATGGTATGCAAGCATGATTGGATAAGAGCATCAATTTATATGTATTTTTATATTTATACCGGGGTATTAGGGGCAGAGTCCTTAACAAGATTTGTGCTTTGTCAGACAAAGTGCGTATCTTGCAAATAAATAGGCTACGTTATGGCTGAAAATGAAGTGTAAATCTGCATGAAAACACATAAAAACGTGCAAAAATGCCCTTATATGAGAAGTGTGTGACATGTGCTGAACTAAAAAAACAGATGTATGAAGCAAAAAAAAGGCAAAAAACACATAAAAAGCAATATTCATGCAATGTACTGACAGAATGTGATAACAGTAAAATGACGAGTATAACCCAGCGGGCTAAGACAAGAGAATAAGGAGGCAGACAGGAAATGAATAAACGAGACCATCTTGGGAATCGGAACAGAAATTTAGCAAAGATAGACATGGAAAAGGTGTACAGGCTTATAGATGAAGGATTGACTGTAAAACAGGTAGCAGAGAAAATCGGAGTATCTCCAAGTACTTTATATCGACATCACAATAAGCTGCAGAAAGAAAATGCAAGTAAATCGGATGGACTTCCAAAACTGTATAATTATACAGTATAAAAAATATGCAATAATAGGAAGTGGGATTGACAAAAATATGAAATGTATTATATTCTTAAGTGTAAGAATACAAGATAAAGGTTTAGAAGATAGTTATAGAATTAATAGTAAATGAGTTAATAGCTTTTGAACATGATATCAATATATAGAGAGGTTTTTTATGATAAGCTATAATAAAATTTCATCAAATAATATAGAAAAAGGTATTAAATTATACACTATTATTAAATGGGTTATTTCATTTATTTTGGTAGCAAGTATAGTACTTTGTCTGGTTGCTATTTTTTTCTATTCGGAAAATATAACTCTTGAGATTATTTCTTATGTGGCTGTTATACTTTCTATTGTAATTGTTTATATTTTACCAGTTGGTAAAATAAAGATTCAAATGGACACAGTAGATGATTATAAAGAGGTGCTATCATATTTGTCTAAAATTGAACCCAAAATATGTAAACAGTATTATTTAACGGGAATTTATATTATCAAAAGATCTGTAGAAGATTTTGAACATGAGTATTTTAAAAGGCTAGAATATAGTCAAATTGATGATTATGAGCAGAAAATAAGAAATAATATATCGATGTTTATTAAGGAAATTAATGAAGATAAAGATAAAAATGGAATGGCCAAGAAATTTTATTGTGTTGGGTATGTAAAGAAAACGGCTAGCAATTTACTAAATGAGTTAAATGGTTACACAATAAGCGAAATAGATGGTACATTAAGTGAAAATAGTATAAAGGGACATTTATTTAATCCAAGGATAATATGTGGTTTTGTTTTAGGAGCACTTATTATTTTTAAGATTATAGTTATTGCAGGAAAACACCCCGAGTTGATAGAAATGCCACTAATAAATTTATTTTATAATACTATAGCCGATATTATTGCTTTAATACTTTTAATTAAAGAGGAATTTGAAAAGAAATAAAACATGTAGTGTGGCGGTGGAATTTAGAAATTCATTTTTGGTTTTGGTAGGGCTGAATAAATTAAATTGTATTTTGGGGGCAAATCCGCTATACTATTCATATAGTATAGTGGGTTATTTTTTGGTGGCTTTTGGCAAATTTTGAATTGTGTTTTAACGAGGAATCCAATATACTTGAGACTATAATAGTAATTTTTGATTGAGATAGAGGATATTTATATGATCAAGATAGAAAAATCAATATGTCATTGTGGAAAATGTGGCAAGGAATTTGAAGTAAAATGGGATGTTGATTATGTTAGCTCTTATGAGCGAAGCATGGGTGAAGAATATGAATATGAAGGTGAAGATACTTTCTATTGCCCAAATTGTGACAATGAAATTCAAGGTAAATTATCTATATATGAGATGTTTTTATTACGAGCAGATAACAGATGTTGAGGATTCATTTGATACAAAGCAGAGTTACTTTAAAGAGCCAATGGTTGCGTTTTTTGATTTATAGGGGGAAAAGATGAAAGTTAGAATAGATAATTGGGGACCGATAGAGCATTGTGAATATGATTTGGACAAAGATATGATTGTTGTATATGGTGATAACAATATAGGAAAATCATATGCAATGCAGTTAATATATTTATATTTAAAGAATATTATAAATTATGCAAAGAATATCGGAATGTATAGGCCTGTTTTTTATTCCAGAGAAAACACTGAGGTCGAAAAGTTTGTGATGGATTTTGCTATGGATGATAATCAGAATGAGGTCGACATTACAGATGAGATAATAAAGTGTATGGCCTCCAGATTGAAGACAGATATGGTTCAGGCATTAGATAATTCTTTGAGAAATACTTTTGGAACATATGATGATATTATAGAAGGAAATCCTCGTGTGTCGTTACAAGTTAATAATGGATTGGAACTTCTCTTTTTTGTTAAGGAACAAAAGATTTCGATTAAACTTGATATGAAGCCTGTATTTTTAAAAAAGACAAGCTCTGATTTTCATAAGTCGAGAGAAGGAAAAAAACGCCTGGATATTTATATTTTTAAAAATAATAAGATAAGTTCTGTCATTAATCTTATAAATGATAAAGTATATTCTTTACTTTCACATGTATCTGTTGAACTATTGTCCAGAGTACAAAATGTCTATTTTTTACCGGCTTCGAGATCTGGTATTTATACAGGCATGAATTCATTTGGACCTATTTTGGCAGAATTATCTAAAAATAGAGCATATATTAAAGGAAACCTGCAAATCCCAAGTATTTCGGAACCCATTTCTGATTATTATATGGAATTATCAACAATACGAATTGACAGAAGAAAGTATTTTACGGATGTTGCACAGGAAATAGAAGATGAAATCCTGAAAGGAGAAGTGACTTTTGATACCAAGAAAAAAACAATTATGTATCAAAGTGACTTGGTGTCTCAGCCTATGGAGATGAGGGATGTGTCTTCAATGGTATCAGAAATATCGCCAATTACAGCTTATCTTAAATATATAGTTAATGTGTATCCAACAGATTTTTGTGTAAGAAATGAAATGTCTTCAAATGAGGGTGTTAGACCTTCAGATATTATTTTTATTGAGGAACCGGAGGCACATTTGCATCCGGAGAATCAAGTGAAGCTAATGAAAATTTTTGCGAGACTTGTTAACAAAAATGTGAAATTGTTTATGGCTTCACACAGTAATTATGTATTTAATGAACTTAATAACAGAATATTGGCTGGTGAGTTGAATAATAAAAATTATGAACCCGTTTTAATGGAATATAAAGATGGTAAAAGCTGTACACGTGATATGAATATTGATGAATTTGGAGTGGATGATAACAATTTTCAGGATATTACAGCCCAAATAATCGAGGAAAGAGAAGTATTGATAAATGGTTTACTTAAGAAAATGAGTGAAAAGGGAGAATAATGATAAAAACAATTAAGAATGATGCACAGCTTTGTAATTATACGACTCATCAAATCGAAGATGCAGGTATTGAGGTGGCTATTGATGATACATTAGATAAAGAACAGTATATAGGGATTAAGATAGACGATTATTATATGGGATTAAATCTACAGGGGGAAACACCAAAAGCAGTGGATTTTATTGTGGCTGTTGATTGCACATGTGACAGTTATGTTCTTTATATTATGGAGTTTAAAAATACCGGTAGACCGGGAGCTTATACTACTTCAGCGATTAATGAGAAGTTCGATACTGCCATAAACAGATTTTTAAAACAGGATTTTAAGTATATTTTTGAAAATGATCGTTTTAAATATAAGGATATAAAGCTGTATTTGGTGACGAGTGCATATAAAGAAGCAATGAAATATAATAATTATGCGGAGTTTGTCAGAATTAAAAAGCTTGTAGAGAATAAAGATACTTTAGGAAATGATTTACTTTTGTCAAATAAACCATTTTATTTTAGAGGAAAGCTTTTGTACATTCAAAGAGAAATTCCACCTAATCCGGTTGTTAGAAGAATTTTATAGCACACTTTTGAACTGTGCGATTGAGCCACACTTCCGTTTTGTAATTGTTCCACCTGTCCAGTGCAAAGTGAGCCACTTCATATACAATTGTTTTTGCTATGGCTAGGGTATGAGATTGAACATATCTTATAAAGCCTGCTATCGCACCGCTGTGTCGGCAATGGTTTGACAAGATATGCCCACTCTCATAGATAGCACCTAAGCAAAATTAAAGTGGATTAATGCCAGTCGGAATACTGGCTCACCCGATACCGGAATGGTGGCTCTCACTTGGAACGGAATATACAAAATAAAATGTAAGCGCAAAATAATTCGACGGATTGCAACAAATTAATTATCACCCCATAATAAGTATCAGGAAATGCTAGTGTTTTACCATACGTATGTTTGCTAGATGCCGGCATTTTACTCTAATTATTATGAGGTAATATGAATTTGAAAGAGAGGATATAATGGCTAAGGAAAATGTTAATGAACTGGTGGAAGAAATATAACATTGGATGTTCATGCGATTGATGTGAACGGTGATGAAATTGATATTGAAGTACAAGGAAATTCGGCAGGGGCACATATCAGACGAGCAAGATATCATAGCAGTATGGTAGATTCTAAAATGTTAGACGAAGGACAGGAGTTCAGGCGACTTAAGGATTCGTATATCATATTTATATATAAACATGATAAATTTAGAAAGGGTTTACCAGTATATCACATAGACCGATATATAAGGGAAACAGAAGAATTATTTGATGATGGTTCCCATATTATATATGTAAATGGTAACTATAAAGGTAATGATGAAATTGGACAGCTAATGAATGATTTTCGTTAGACAGATTCAGGTAAGATTCATTATGCTGCATTAGCAAAAGGTGTAAAGCCTTTTAAGGATACTGAAAAGGGGCGTGAGCAAATGTGTGAAGCAGTTGAAAAATATGCAAAGGAATATGCAAAGGAATATGCAAAAGAATACGCAAAGGAATATGCGGTAAAGGAAAAGATGATTTCTGTGAAAAATCTTATGGAGAATATGAAACTTACAGTGGATCAGGCACTAAATGCTTTGGGAATTCAAGGGGATGAAAGAAAAACCATAATAAATCAATTACAAAACCGAAATTAGGATATTTAAGTAGAGATATATTAAAAAATTTTTAGAACATAAATATAAGATGTTCTAGATTGAAATGCTAAAGAGTGTCATGGCACACCCAAATAGAAGCCCCAGTAGCTGGAACTACTGGGGCTCCTATTATATGTTAAACAGTAGAGCATCCGTTTAGGCTAGTTGCCTCTAATGTTTACTGTTTATGATTTCTTATCTTGTCCATCACCTGACCTCTTGATTGTTCAGCCATAGGCCATTATACTGTCCTTATTAAGCTTTATCAAAGTATAGATGAAAGACCACAGTGGGGTCAGGCACCAATGTGGTCAAAATTAAGAAGGATGCACAGCTTTGTAATTATACGACTCATCAAATCGAAGATGCAGGTATTGAGGTGGCTATTGATGATACGATACACTAATGCAGTGGCGTGTAAGATTGCAATAGAACAGGTATATGTTATATAATTATTGGGGTAGAGAAATTATTATGTTAGGAAAAGTTGAGCATGAAAATTAATAAGACAAAACAAATTGCGTTAGGAATAGCATTCACTCTCGCCCTAACACCGATTCACGCAATCACATATGCAGACACCAATTCAGACAGTGCATCGATAAATGTTCAGACTGCACAGACAGAATATAAATCAGGATTTGTATTCACTAAGAGCAGCTACGCTTATAGAAAAGGCGCTGATTTGACAGTATGTGTATCAAAGAGCAATCTTTCTGTGGCTTGTGATTCATATAAGCTGTTTTATATATCGGACGGAAGTGAGCAAGCAATTGACCGGAACTCATATACAATCAGAGTTCTTGGGGATGCGGTATATTTTACTTTATCCACGAATTGGCTCAGCCGGTACAGCCCTCAGGATATTGATATTACTGCGATTGCTTACAATGGAACTGCTGAGGTATCTAAGACAAATGCTAAGCTTGTTTCTGAGGATGGCTTTGATATAGACTTTGCAGCCGGAACAGTGTGTGTCAATCAGACAGAAAATATCAGAACTAACGGACAAGGCGAACTGACACAGGATGCGCGGTCGCAGGCTGGCGGGAAAAAATACATATATGTAGTTGACTCAGTAATTTCTCAGGATGAAAGCATCATAAAAATATCCAATGCCGGTAATGAGTGGAAATATACCGGAATGAAGCCTGGAAAGACAAAACTCACAGTACGCTATCACTACTATTATGGCAAGGAAAAATGTACCGGTGAGAAAACTGCTGAGTATGAAGTGGTTCCTGCCACATATACACTCGATGAAGAACGTGGCAGCTCTGGTATGCTTATAAACCGCGGCGCCTCATATACATGCAATCTTAGAACAAAGCAGACAACCTATGATAAGAGTGGCAAGGCTGTAAGTAAATATGTAGATAATGTTGCATACGAATGGTATATAAGTGAAAAAGAAGAAAATGTTGCGGTAAACATAGAACAAACTGCACAGAATAAGCTTAAAATAACACCGGCAAATGCCTCGGAATCAGGAGCTTTTTGTATAGGAATAAGAGCACTTGATGCTTCCGGTAATGTTTATTTTGAAGAAGAATCAATATGGTATCTGGTAACAGATGGACAGGCAGATGGAGATCATGGAGATTCATCAGAAACTGCAAATCCGGGAAATACCTCATCCGGAAGTCAAAATACAAACACAGGAAGCGAAAAGGTAAGTGTATCGAAGAGTCAGAGTATATCCTTATTGGAGAATCATAATATCGGTCTAAATATCTACTGGAAAATGACCGGCTCTACGTATGACATAGGAGACTGCATGGTCAAGTACACCTATGAAGGTGACAGCGGAACACCATACTATGTGGCATTGAACCGGAGTCCGGTTGGTGATGGCGAATCATATTGCTCAAGAATTGATATAAGCGCAGTTGAGATGACCGAAAAAGTAAATTTACAGTTACTCTCTAATAGTGGAAAAGTGCTGGATACATTTTCAACATCAGTAGAGGATTATGCCAAGAGCTTATTGGCAAGCAATACAAAAGAATATGCAGCATATAAGCCGGTGGTAAAAGCGATGTTGAATTATGGCGCTGCATCACAGCAGTATTTTGGATTTATGACATATGCATTAGCCAACAGAAGCCTTACGAATGCCGATAAGACGATACAACAAATTCCACAGGCAACGTTGAAGCAGTATGCTGCCAATTCAAGTATCCGCCAATTTTCAATGAGTGGAATACACTATTACGGATCGAGCCTTGTGGCGGGAGATGATGTAAAGCTCAGACACTATTTTAAGCTTGATTCCGGCAGAGATATATCAAATTATTCGTTTGCAACGTATGTGGGCGGAGATATGATAGGCTATGCTACACCATGTCGTTCGAAAGATCAAGACATGTATTATATAGAAGTAACTTGTACAAACAGAAATTTCTTTTCTGGCATGAGGATGATAGTATCGAATGGAAATACAGAAACTATATTGGACTATCAGCCGATGAACTACATTGCAAAAGCATATGGCAGTTCAAAGCTAACCTCTGAATTGAAGACGTTGCTTGATGCAATGTATTGGTTTGAATATCAAAAAATTAAATAAATTGTTGCATAAAATATAGTACTAGAGTATAATTCCTGACTTTGAGAGTTGAAGTTAGAGGAAATTCAGCTTGCTAAGAAGCATGCATATATAAAAGAAAATTATGAAAAGTGGAATTTTTTAGAGGCTTTTTCAGTGTCTGACGATTATAAGACAGAACCTATAGATTTCTATTTCGAATTTAAAAAGTCATCTACTTGCAGCTTGGCTGAATTGGTAAAAAAGGAACATAGATATATATGCAATGATGGGTATATTAAAGAGCATTCAATTGATGATTTAAGCGAGTGCATTGTAGTGCACAACCGTAAGCAGGCTTTGAAAATATTTGCAAATATCAATAGAATATTTGATGATTATTTGAGCAAGGCTGGGCTTGAAGGAATTGAGTATTATCGGCAGTATTTTGAAATTAGTGTAAGAAGAGATGGAATACCACAAGTATTTTTGTCATATAGTTGGACAAGCAAAGAGTATCTGATGAAGGAAGAATCCCTTCTTTAGTTATCTGATTTACAGAAACTTATTAACCAAGTAGTCTTGATTGACTACACCATAATTATACTAGGATATAGAAAATGAAATTTAATTTTAACAAAAAAATGGTTAGCACAATAGTGATATTGATTTTTGGCGTAGCAATTACAGTTGCAGCACTGTCTGCAAAGAATATAGCGCTTGAAAATAAAACAAGCTCAGAAATAGCCACAGAGGCAGTATCAGCTACAGAGATGATATTGGATACAGAAAATACAGAGACTGGTAATGTGGATAAGAATTCATCAGATTCCTCAAAAGACAAAGCAACAGTAGTCGATGATAAGGACAAATCTGGTGATACGAAGAATTCTGGCGAAAGTTCAACAACTACAAAAGAAACGGGCAAAAGCTTGAAAGATACAAAGAGCTCATCAGAAAACACCGATAATAATGATTCCAGGGATTCATATGAGACTGATATAATGAAAAATGATGAATCAGAAAACACTTCAGACGATGTAAATAAAACAGGTGATAAGATTGATAAAAAATCTGAAATAAACAATTCAGGAGATAGTGGTTCAGGCACAGATGATTCAGATAATGACAATTCAGGAATGAATAATAAATCTGATAACGGAGTGATAGAGCTTCCAATTATACCGATTGACTAATGTGACGTCAGTTGTCGTTTTACCTACATTTGAAGAAGAAACGTAAGAGGAGTTAATACAATGGAGAACAATACATTGTAATTGTATTTTACACGGTAATCCGCTATACTAGATATAAGTGTAGCGGATTATTTTAATGGAGAAAGGCAAATGAAGACAAAAAAGTTTTTATCAGTAGTGTTAAGTGCAGCTATGATATTAGGTGCGGCTGTTCCGGTGTCAGCAGAACCGGTGTCAGCAGGACAAGGCGTTGAAGCAGAACAACAGCCAATTGTAGAAAATAGCATTACCAGTGGATATATTCTGAGTGATTTGGATTATAATACACCGGTGTATGAACCGGATGAGGCGGTGACGTATTCTGATGATTGGGGATATTCTGCAGATGAAACTATAGAGAGCAGGTATCCGGCAAATGGAGTCAGCGATATCAAGGCGAAATATCCGTCTGTTCGTAATCAAAATCCTCTTGGCACGTGCTGGACATTTTCGTCAATAGGTCTTGCAGAGTTTGATCTGATTAATGATGGTGCGTTTGATAAAAATATAGATCTTAGTGAACTGCATCTGGCGTATTATGCATATAATTCGCTGTTAGATCCGCTTGGTGGAACAGTGGGGGACTATGCAAAGTACTATATGAATAATACAAGTGTTCAGTATGGTTATCTCAATCGTGGTGGAAACTATTTGATGGCGGCACGCAGAATGGGACAGTGGTGTGGTCCGGTAAGCGAGAGTGATGTACCATATAGTAAGGTGGCAAGCAACGGATATACAGTAAGCACTATTGATACTTTTCTTAATACAGGTTTATCTGATGAATATGCATATTCAAAGGATAAGGCACATCTGGAAAATACATACATGATTAATATCAAGGAAAATGCATCAGATGTGAAAAAAGCCATAAAGAAATATGGTGCAGTGGGAATTATGTATAGTCATAATGATAACGGATATCATTACATAAATAACAGTTATAATGATAAAACAAATAACAGAGCAGGTCATGCGGTAATGGTTGTTGGATGGGATGATAACTATTCTAAAGATAATTTCAGAGATGGTGTTAAACCTGAAAAAGCTGGTGCATGGCTTATTCGTAATAGTTGGGGAGATGGAACCGGTTCATATTATAATCAGAGTTATTTCTGGATGTCATATGAAACGTTTTCTTTATCCGATACGGCTTGGGTGTTTGATTTTTCTGCTAATGATGGATATGATAACAATTATCAGGTTGATGGAGGATTAAATGTAGCCCATCAAAGCGGTTACAGGAAATTGGCCAATGTTTTTACTACTCAGACAAAACAGGGAGTATCTTCTGAGGACTTAAAAGCAGTTTCATTGTCTATTACATCTAAAACAAATGTTAATTATACAATAGAGATTTATACAGATTTAAAGGATAAGACAAAGCCAACCAGCGGAACAAAGCAGGAGACTGCTACCACTACAGGGCAGACAACCTATGCCGGAGTATATACCATTCCACTTAAAGCAGCGGTTAATTTGAAGCCTGGGACAAGCTATTCGGTTGTAGTGACTACTGATACACCTGCCATTGACATTGAGGCAGCGATGACCGGTGATGTAAATTATAATAATGAAATGGTGTGGGAGAATCATGCGTCAAGTGATAATACGGCAAGCTATTATTTCTATGGGACAGGGTTGGCATATTCCCGCAGTTGGAATTATCAGAATACGCATGGTAATTTCTGTATTAAAGCATTTACTGCCAATAATGTAGAAAAAGATTCTGAGAAGCTTGTTGGCAGGAGCCTTACTTTAAAAGATAATATTGATATGAACTACTATATGGAGCTTCCTGAAAATATCAAATCAAACAGCAACGCATATATGGAGTTTACGGTGAATAATAGCCAGCCATACAAGGTCAGCGTAAACGATGCAATCCCTGTTGAGAAAAACGGAAAGGTTATATATAAGTTTGCATGTCCGCTAAATGCTGCACAGATGTCAGATACGGTTAAAGCTAAAATGGTGGTGGATGGTAATAGTGGAAATGAATACACTTACAGTGTAAAAGAATATGCCACCGAGCTCCTGTCAAAATCAAACGAGTATCCGGAAGAAACCATTAAGCTGGTGAAGGCACTCTTAAACTATGGAACAGCAGCGCAGACCTTCTTTAAATATAACACAGGCAAGCCGGCAAATGCTATTTTAAGCGATACCGATAAAATTGTCGCAGTAGCTGATTTTGCTGCATATAAGGCTGTTATTAAAACAGATAGTGCAAATAGTCAGAGTAATGGACTGACATATTACGGAAGCTCTCTGATATGTAAGTCTGAGATGACAGTAAGACATTATTTTATGGTGAACGAAGGCTGTGATATAAACAATTACAAGTTCAGCTATGTTAATGCATATGGCAATGAAGTCGGTCTGACACCTAAAAAGGCTTCAGATGGGGTGTATTGTGTAGATATAAACGGAATAATGGCACGCAACCTGAATAGTAATTATGCATGCAAAGTCACAGGAAAGAATAAGACCTGTATTTTCGAACTGGACTATGGTCCGTTCAGCTATTCACAGAAGGTCATTAATAGCGAAAATTCATCTGAGGAATTAAAAAATCTGGTGAACGCGCTATATTGGTATTGGTATTATGGATATAGAAATTAAAAAGACTGCATAATTAAAACCACCGCAGAATTTAACGCTTTAACTAAGCTAAATTCCTGCGGTGGTTTCTTTTGTGCTTATCTGCTTACAATGCTAATCACGGAAGACAAGACCGCCTTTCTGACATATGGGACAAAGTAATTCACTGCTATCTGATAAAAATATGCTGTCATTTTCTCTTAATAATGACAGTATGATGGTCTATGGCTGGACACTAAAGATTATAAATAATTGTATGTTACAGGGGAATCCGCTATACTAGATATAAGTGTAACGGATTATTTTAGTTCTGCAGAAAGAGATGCAGGGTGGTAGGTGAAAAATTATAGATTCGACTGAGATGAATTTTTATGCAATTTTACCACTTTACCGCATTAAAATTTAATGTTTTTTTTATAAAATATGCAAAATATGACAAAAAGTACTGGACAAAATGTCCTATATAAGGTAAAATGCATATATGCAATCAAGCAGCACATTTGAAGGTTGTGCAGATAGTATTGGGCATATTTTACGAATTGGAGGGATTTTTCATGAGAATATATAATGCTAAGGATTATGCAGATATGAGCAGAAAGGCTGCAAATATCATATCGGCACAGGTGATTATGAAGCCTAATTGTGTATTGGGACTGGCTACAGGCTCTACACCTGTCGGTTTATATAAGCAGCTCGTTGAGTGGTTCAAGAAGGGGGATTTGGACTTTTCAGAGGTTATGACGGTGAACCTTGATGAGTACAAGGGATTAAGCCGTGAGAATGATCAGAGCTACTATTATTTTATGCATCAGAATTTGTTTGATCATGTGAATATTCCGGTTGAGAATACTCACCTGCCAAACGGCATGGAACCGGATCCACAGAAGGAGTGCAAGCGTTATACAGAGCTGATTCAGTCTCTTGGCGGTGTTGATTTACAGCTTCTTGGTATCGGGCACAATGGTCATATCGGTTTTAATGAGCCGGGCGAGTCTTTTGACAAGCAGGTACACTGTGTGGATCTGACAGAGTCTACTATTGAGGCCAATAAGCGCTTCTTTGCATCGGCTGATGATGTTCCGAAGCAGGCTTATACAATGGGTATCAAGACCATCATGCAGGCTAAGAAGATTCTTATTATTGCAAGTGGTGAGGATAAGGCAGAGATTGTGCACAAGGCTTTCTTTGGACCGATTACACCACAGGTGCCGGCTTCTGTATTGCAGCTGCACAATGATGTTACGCTTGTAGCGGATGAGGCTGCACTGAGCAGGCTGTAGATGTTTTTTAGTTGAGAAGGTACATGTATATGTTAATAAAAAATGCAAGGGTATTTACAGAGGATGGCAGCTTTATGCAAGGTGATGTTGTCGTTAAGGATGGCCGTTTTGACAGTGTTTTGGAGAGAACAGCTGACACGGATGCGGCTGCTGACAGCACACAGCAGGAGATTATAGATGCATCAGGTCTTATCATGATACCGGGTCTTGTGGATATTCATTTTCATGGATGCAAGGGGGCTGATATGTGTGACGGCACCAAAGAGGCACTTGATGTGATTACAGCATACGAGGCTTCTATCGGAGTGACGAGCGTGTGTCCGGCTACTATGACCATTCAAAGGGATGAGCTTTTGAGTGTCATGAAAAATGCCGGTGATTATAATTATCATGGTGGTGCACATCTTGTAGGTATCAATATGGAGGGACCTTTTATCAGTCCTTCTAAAAAGGGCGCACAGGCGGCAGAGAATATCATGCGATGTGATTATGATTATTTCTGTGAGCTTCAGGATGCGGCCCATGGCTTGATAAAGCTTGTAGATATTGCTCCGGAAGAGCCGGGCGCGATTGATTTTATAGACAGGGTAAGAGGAAGTGTTGTGGTTTCAATAGCACACACAGCGGCTGATTATGACACCGCAGTAGAGGCTATTGAGCATGGTGCAAGCCATGCTACACATTTGTATAATGCGATGCCACCGCTTCATCACAGGAATCCGGGAGTTATCGGGGCTGTGAGAGATTCAGAAAAGTGTCATGCAGAGATCATTTGTGACGGAGTGCATATTCATCCGTCGGTTATCAGGGCAACATTTGCCATGTTTGGTGCGAAGCGCATGATTTTAATAAGTGACAGCATGAGAGCCACAGGACTTGAGGATGGCGAGTATACACTCGGTGGACAGGCAGTGACGGTCAGAGGTTCGCTTGCCACACTCCATGATGGGACAATTGCAGGCTCGGCAACAAATCTGATGGATTGTATGCGTTTCACAGTAAGGCAGGCAGGTATTCCGCTTGAGGAGGCAATTATGTGTGCTACAGCCAATCCGGCTAAGGAGATTGGCATCTATGATGAAGCAGGCAGCATTTCTGCAGGAAAGAGAGCAGATTTTGTGCTTCTCAATGATGATTTGGATATTGTGAGTGTGTATATCGACGGAAAGGAGATATCATGTTAGGTTTTTTCAAGAATAAGTCAAAGGGAAAGGTGATCTGTTCTCCGTGCAACGGCAGAGTGGTTCCTATTACAGAGGTTCCGGATCCTACTTTTTCTGAGAAGATATTGGGAGACGGTGTGGCCGTGATTCCTTCTGAGGGCAGGTTTTACGCTCCGGCGGATGGTGAGGTGACAGCTGTATTTGATACGCTTCATGCTTTTACCATGACGACCACTCAGGGAGTCGAGTTGCTTTTGCACATTGGTCTGGATACAGTGATACTAAAGGGTGCTCCTTTTAAATCACATATTTCCGTTGGTGATCAGGTGAAGAAGGGTGACCTTTTGATGGAGGCTGACCTGGAGCAGATTAAGGCAGCAGATCTTAATGTCATTACTCCGGTTTTAATTGGCAACACTGCTGATTATAGTGAGATAAAGATACTCAAAGAGGGGAATGTATCCGCCGGTGATGAGATTTTAAGTCTCGCGTAGATTTGAATATAATTATATAATAATAACGAACTTTATTGGAGTATCTCCAGTTTAGTATACATAATGTAAAGGAGGGGAAATTTATGAAATTTCTTCAAAAACTGGGTAAAGCTTTAATGCTTCCCGTAGCAGTACTTCCTATCTGTGGTATCCTCATGGGTATTGGATATTATTTATGTCCTGCAACCATGCAGGGTGGTGACATCGAGGGTGTACGTAATTTAATAGGTCTGTTTTTAGTTAAAGCAGGGGGCGCTTTGATTGACAACATGGCCATCCTTTTTGTAATCGGCGTTGGTGTCGGTATGTCGGAAAAGAACGACGGTACCGGCGGTATTGCAGCTTTAGCTTCATGGCTGATGATGACAACACTCCTGTCTACAGACTTTGTTACAAAAATCATGCCATCTATCGCTGACAGCGCTACAAAGACACTTGCATTCGACAAGATTGCAAACCCATTTATCGGTATCTTAGCCGGTGTTATTGGTTCTTTGTGTTACAACAGATTTAAGGATACAAAGCTTCCTGACTGGCTGTCATTCTTCAGCGGCAAGCGTTGCGTAGCAATTATCGCAGGTGTTGTTTCAATCCTTGTATCTGTAGTATTACTGTTTGTATGGCCATTACTTTTCGGTGCTCTTGTAGCTATCGGTAAAGCAATCGTTGGTTTTGACGTAGTCGGCGCAGGTATCTATGCATTCCTGAACCGTCTGTTAATCCCTACAGGATTACACCACGCATTAAACAACGTATTCTGGTTCGATACTATCGGACTTGGAGACCTCTCTCATTTCTGGAATGGCGAGACATCAAAGGATGTTTCATGGAGCCTCGGAATGTACATGTCAGGTTTCTTCCCATGTATGATGTTTGGTATTCCTGGTGCAGCACTTGCCATGGTTAAGTGTGCAAAGCCTGCTAAGAAAAAGGCTGCCATCGGTATCCTTGCTTCTGCAGCTATCTGTGCATTCATCTGTGGTGTTACAGAGCCTTTCGAGTTTGCATTTATGTTCCTTGCTCCTGTTCTCTATGTGATTTATGCTTTACTTTATGGTATTTTCACAATGATTACAGTAGCTCTTGGATTTAGAGCAGGCTTCTCATTCTCAGCCGGCGCGATGGATTTATTATTCTCATCTTCACTTCCGGCTGCAGCAAAGACATGGCTCATCATTCCTCTTGGAATCGCAGCTTTTATCGTATTCTACATTGTATTCTATTTCGCTATCAAGAAATGGGATCTTAAGACCCCTGGTAGAGAGGACGATGATGTTGAGGCAGAGAAGAAGGCAGTGCTTTCTAACAATGACTACACAGCAGTAGCAAAGACTATTCTTGAGGGCTGCGGTGGCAAAGACAATATTGCAAGCATTGACAACTGCATCACAAGACTTAGACTTGAGGTTAAGGATATTACTCAGGTTGATGACAAGAAGATTAAATCTGCAGGTGTTGCAGGCGTTATGAAGCCTGGCAAGAATTCTGTTCAGGTTATTATCGGAACCAAGGTTCAGTTTGTTGCGGATGAGTTTTCTAAGCTTTGCGAGTAGATTTGGTCTGCAATATAGCAGTGCTGATTCACATTAGGTGATTCAAATAATTTCATAATACATGATTAAAAGCCACACCGGGTGTTATGCCTGGGGTGGCTTTTTTGAGTTCGGGCCGTAAGATCCGCCCGGCGGGGTGGGAATCCGCCTAGAAGAGAGTTACTGGTCACACTGTTAGGGGTGAACAGTAACAATGAGATGGATAGATGGAGAGAAGGAGAGTATTTGCTGTTGACATTTGATGGAAATTACCATTAAAATTATTGTTGAGAAGGTTACAGTAAAAGGAGTATGGTGTCAATGAAAAAGAAACCTAAAAGTATTAATGCGCTGATGGCATATATGCGAGATGAAAAAGGATTGAGTATTTCTGGAAGTAGTGATAAGAAAAAACTTAGATATATGGGTTATTTCCATGGATATAAAGGATATCGTTTTCATAATAATCCAGCGAATACATATGCATTCAATTCCTTTGATGAGGTGCAGGCAATCTATGACTTTGATATGGCGATTAAGACAATGTTTTATCCGGAGATAATGTTTTTGGAAACTGCATTTAAAAACTATGTTTTGGAAGTTATTTTGGAAGATGCTGAAAGTAAAAGATTTGCGAATATATATGCGAAATTGTTAACGGATTACAAAGCCTATCCGATAGGTAGTAATGATTATAAAAAAGCAATTAATAAAAGAATGAATCTTAGAAATAAAGTATATAGTCTTATTTCCCGAGATTATGGTAAGAGGTTTATAGTGAATCATTATTATGACAAGGATCAGCCGCTTCCTATATGGGCAATTTTTGAATTAATTAGTCTTGGTGAATTTGGTACATTTGTAGGTTGTCTTGACCAAAATACCAGGAAAAAAATTTCTAAGAGCGTAGGCATAAAGGTTGCTTATGACCGAGATGGTAAATTGTTACCATTGATCGTATATGCCTTAAAGGATTTAAGAAATGCTGTAGCACACAATAATACGATTTTTGATGCTAGATTTAAAACGGGTAAGGTAAGCTTGAGAATTGCTAAGTGTATAAGTGCAGAGACAGGAATTAATAATATTACATTTGAGTCTATTGTTGATTATGTGATTCTTATAAGCTTTATGATGAAACTATTAGAGTGTCAAAAGAAGAAAATTATGGCATTTATTCGTTTGTTTGAAAAGGACTGTGAAGAACTTAGGGGAAAAGTTTCTACGTCCATTTTCAACACAGTTGTGTATACAGATACCAGAACGAAGTTGAATTTATTGAAAAAGTATTTGTAGAGAATTCAAAAATATTTGTGGAAAATTCAAAAGTGCTATTGCATAAAAGTTTTCATTATGGCATAATATATTACAGAATTGCGGCGGACGTCTGCGGACTATGCCTAAGGGAGTTGGATGCGTCCGGCTTCCTTTTTAGTTTGCGCGCCATGGGCGCGCTCTAACGGGTGAAAGTCCCGAACACGCCCAGATAGTGGGAAGTGTATAGCTGAACAGCAAGGGTGTTCATCGTGAGATGGAATCTGAAGGAAGCTGTAAGCAAATCTCTGGTCCGACGGACAGAAATCACAT
>ERZ773145.1078-NODE-1078-length-23915-cov-9.097863_pt1 | contig 23915 bp, 20 predicted proteins | sample MGYA00580848_ERZ773145 | MGnify/ENA primary metagenome ERZ773145 (study PRJEB29015, sample SAMEA2737858) | human gut metagenome | biome: human gut; feature: human-associated habitat; material: faeces | place: China | collected 2012 ... | reverse complement strand
ACTCGAACCCGATTCTTTATGAAAAAGGGTTCGGGTACGTTTTTTGTTTATCGGAAGTTTGCGTTTGCGACAGCAACAAACACCCCAGTGGGGTGTTTGAGCAATAGAATAGGCTACCAGGAAATCCCAAGTCGCATGACGTGGAATTTTTTGTTTCGATCAAGGACTCGAATGGCATCCACGTAAAAAATCCATAGCAAATGAGCCGGGAGCCTTCTGCGGATCAGAGGCTTCCGGCTCACTGCATATTCATGATAAAAGCAAAATTCCTGCCACCAGTACCATGTTGCAGGCAAAAAACAGCGCGGGCAGTGCATCCACAAGGGCCGGCGAAAGAGTGAAATCGTCCGGGACAGGATCGTTTTGATTCATGTGATCGACCTTTGCATTTCTCCACGCAGCGCCGGAGAGACCTTTCTTGCTGAATTTCTGAAAAAGAGCAGCGCTTTTACGCAAGATCGTCAATGCGTTCTGCAGCAGGTCACGGGTCGATATCCAGCTCACGCAGAAGCAGCCGGAGGGCGGGCGAGATGTTCTCGCGGTTCCACACGGCCCAAGCGGGAACGGTATCGTTTTCCAGCGGGATAAAAGTGAGGTTTTTGTTGGCGGGCAGCTGAGCCAGCACCGGCTCGGCAAGGATGGTATAGCCGCCGTAGAAAGCCAGCTGCAGCATCAACTCCTCCATGGAATACGCAAATTTGATGTTCTGCGGGTCGCTGCCGTGGCAGGTGAGGACTTGCGCAAACTGGTTCCACAGCTCCCGGTCCATGGCGGGTACATAATATTGTTCGCTGGCAAGCTGGCTGCGGTGCAGGGACGCATAGCTGGACAGGTGGCTCTGGCGGTTGAGCACTACGTACTGGCGCAGCTGGCCTACTTGAGCACGTAGCAGGGAGGGGGCATCCTCCAGCGGGACCAGCTCCAGCTGCAGGGCAAAGTCCAGCTTTTTCTGCTGCAGGCGTTTTTTCAGGGTGGGAAAATCCCCAAGATGAAAGTGCAGCGGAATGGCAGGGTGCTGCTCCTTGAACAGCAACAGCTTTTCCAGAATGGGCAGGTTTTCCATGCCGCTCATCATGCCGATCTCAAGCGGGGTGCTGCACTCGGCGGCAGCGGCGCGGGTGCGGCGGGCGGCATCCTCCGCAAGGTCGGTGATGCGCACCGCATACTCGTAGAATAGCTGCCCGGCACTGGTAAGCGCCACCGAGTGCCGTGTGCGCTGGAACAGCTCAGTTTCAAGTTCTTCTTCTAGCAACTTGATCTGCTGGCTGACCGCCGTTTGGGAAACATAGTGCTGCTGTGCCGCTTTGGAAAAGCTCAAATTCTGTGCCACCGCAATAAAATAGCGCATCTGCTGCAGGGTCATGACCGGCTCCTTTTTCTCTTAAAAAATTGCTTATAACTTTTACTTCTAATTATAAGAAGAAAGCAATATTTTTCAAGTGAGAGATATTGTGATAGAATTAACAATCGAAAGGGGCACACGACCCCGCACATTGAGAAGAAAGAGAAAAACGAAAGGAACCACCAAGATGAAAAAGATCTCGCGCAAAAGCTTTCTGAAGCTGGCTTCTGCTGCTGCCATGAGCGGCATCACCGCCGGTGCACTGGCTGCCTGCAATGCTGCTTCCGGCAGCACGGCTGCATCTTCTGCCGCTGCAAAGTACACCCCGGGCACCTACACTGCCACGGCCAAGGGCATGAGCGATATCACCATGACCGCCACCTTCAGCGAGACGGCCATTACCGACATCCAGCTGGATCTGTCCGGTGAGACCGACTCTATTGGTCAGGCCGCAAAGGATGACCTGATCAAGCAGCTGCTGGAAGCCCAGAACAGCACCATCGACGGCGTGTCCGGTGCAACCATTACCAGCGATGCTGTGAAGCAGTGCATGAACGACTGCATCACACAGGCTATGGGAGGCACTGCAGTGTCTGCCCCGGAAGCTTCTGAACAGGCTGCCAGCTGGCGCACCGCCCCGGAAGCCATCCCGGACAGTGAGATCACCAAGACCTACGATGTTGACGTTGCCATCATCGGTATGGGCTATGCCGGCCTGAGCTGTTACCGTGAGCTGGCCGAAGAGGGCAAGAACGTTCTGGTGCTGGAAGCCATGCCCCGCGAGAGCTGGTGGACGGTCGGCCACGATATCGGCCACATCAACTCGGACTACCTGCTGAGCCACGGTGTGCCCAAGGTGGACGAAGTGGAGTTTGTGAACAACTGGATGATGCAGACCCACGGCAAGGCAAACACCGCACTGGTGATGAAGTTTGCCAAGAACAGCGGCAGCACTGTGGACTGGTGGCTGGACAAGATCAACCCGGACACGCTGGCCAAGACCCGCATCCAGTTCTGGCCGGATAACGAGTACACCGTGCACCAGCTGAACAACGGCATGCACTACTACACCGGCACGCTGGAATGGTGGGAGAACTACTGGGAGAACCCCGCCAGCGGCGAGAAGAACAACAACACCGCCGGTCAGCTGGAGCTGAAGGACCTGAGCTGGGACAACTACAATTATGTGGAGGAGAATTTCTCTGACAATGCCACCGCTCTGTTTGGCACCAAGGGTGTGCAGCTGGTAATAGACGGTGCAAAGGTCACCGGCGTGATCGCACAGGACAGCGACGGCAATTATCTCAAGATCAACGCGAAGAATGGCGTTGTGCTGGCAGGCGGCGGCTTTGGCGGCAACAAGGAAATGATGGACGATCTGCTGCCGGACATCAAGCGTCTGTTCACCAAGGATGAGGACTTCTTTGCTCCCTTTGGCCGCGACGGCTCCACCATCCAGATGGGTGTGTGGGCAGGCGGCCGTCTGGAGGGCGACATCTCCACCATGAACTTCGACTCCATGGCCGTGCCCGACTATCTGCCCGGCCCCCTGTGGGTGGACGAGAATGGCCAGCGCTTCCAGAACGAAGCCTTTGCCGGCCCGGAGATCAACGGCTTCTTCATGGCACGTGCAAAGCGCGGCAATATCACCTCCATCTACGACAGCACCTATGAGACCCAGATCCTGCGCGGCTTCCCCGGCCATCAGGCATTCGAGTACGACATGCCCGCTGTGGTGGAAGCCATGAAGGGCAACTTTGAGGCCGCAAAGGCTGCTGGTGCCGAGGGCGCCAACGGCTGGTACTGCGCCGACACCATCGAGCAGCTGGCCGAGTACATCGGTGTGGAGCCTGCAGCCCTTTCCGCTACTGTGGAGCAGTACAATAAGGTTTGCGCCGAGGGCTACGACAGCGACTTTGCCAAGGACCCGCACTTCCTGAATGCAGTTGCAAAGGCTCCCTTCTACGCCCATGTCACCACCCCGAGTCTGGGCTTTGCACTGGTGACCACCGGCGGCTTTGTGACCACCAATGACCAGCAGGTGCTGAACGAGGATTATCAGCCCATCGAGGGCCTGTACGCTTCCGGCAACACCTGCGGTATGCGCTTCGGCCCCGAGTATATCACCCCGATCCCCGGTGTGAGCATTGGTATGTGCCTGACGCTGGGCCGCGAACTGGGCAAATACCTGGCTGCAAAGTAAGCAGCTGCCTTCGTCAAAGCCTGATCGGCTGCAGTAAAGCCCCATAAGCAATAAAAGATCCCGTCCACTTCTGGGTGAACGGGATCTTTTTTGCGTATCAGACAGGAAAAAGCGGCTCAGAGGTCGTTTTTCTCCTGCCCCAGATTATCGGATTCCAGATCGTACAGGCCGTGCTGCAGGTGCTCTTCCATCATGACCCGGGCGCGCTTGACATCGTGCTTGCGGAAAGCATCCAGCAGAATGCCGTGGTAGTAGATGCCGCCATAATAGCCCGTGGAAAGAATCAGCATCTTGCCCAGATTGGCCCGGCGCTGGAAGGTCTCGTTCATAATGGCAATGGTGTAGGCATTGCCGCAGGCGTTGATGATCTCCATGTGGAACGCCACGTCCGCATTGATGAACTCTTCACACTTGCCCACAGAGGCCTTCATGGTTTTGAGGTAGCCCTCCAGTTTGGCGATCAGCTCCGGCGAGGCGGTCTGGGCCACCTGTGCACAGATCGCAGGTTCTACGATGCTGCGGAACTCCAAGATCTGCTTCATGGTCTCGGTAGCATCGATGGTGGGAGCCGGTTCCTCCACATTGGAATAGAAGGCCGAAAGATCGTCCGAGATCAGGAAGGTGCCCTTGCCGTGCACGCTTTCCAGAATGCCCAGCGCAATGAACTGCTGCAGGGCGCTGCGCACGGACACACGGCTGACCCCCAGCTCTTCGCACAGCTGGTTCTCACTGGGGATCTTTTCGCCCACGGTCCAGTTGCCGTTGCGGATATTTTTGCGGATATAGTGGGCAATCTTTCCGGTGACGCTGCCCTTATCGGCCATAGTGGAACACCTCTTTGTATTACAACTTTTTCTAACTATATCATAGGATATTGCAAAAGTAAATCAAAATCAGCGAAAACTGGCAGAAAAAACTTGTATGCAGACAACTTCTCACGGAATCAGGACGGCTTTGGTCAGGCTTTCGTCCCGGTGCACAAGGCGGTCGAACACCTGCGCACCCTCGGCCAGCGGAAAGCTCTGCCACAGGCCGGTCAGGTCGGCGCGGCCCTCGGCAATGGCCTGCAGGCAGACCGGGTACTCCCCGGCGGAGGAATAGCTGAACTGCACATCGATCTGCTCGGTGATGCAGCGCTGCAGCGGGAAGTCGATGATCCGGGCGTGCATTCCCACGGCAAACGGCTCCACAAGGCAGCCCTGCTCAAAGCTGACGGTGGGCGGCAGGGCATACAGAGTGCGGGCCTTTACGGCGATGTACTGGGCCATGGCACCATTTTTGCGGTATTTACCATTCTGCCACGCTCCCGTCCTCATGCCTCCAAACCGGGTTCTTCCAGCTGTGCGGGGTTTGGCCCTCTTCCTCCACCAGAGCCTTGTTCACCTCTACACCAAGGCCGGGCTTCTGGGGCAGGCTGACAAAGCCGTTCACGAACTTGAAATCCTCGGGGTTCAGCGCATAGTCCAGCACGCTGCGGCCCTCGTTGTAGTGGATGCCGATGCTTTGCTCCTGAATGGCCGCGTTGTAGCAGGTGGCATCCAGATTCAGGCAGCTGGCAAGGGCCACCGGGCCAAGCGGGCAGTGGGGAGCAAGGGCCACATCGTGGGCTTCGGCCATGGCGGCGATCTTCTTGCACTCGGTCAGGCCGCCGGCATGGGAAAGGTCCGGCTGCACGATGTCCACGCCGCCCACTGCAAGCAGCCGCTTGAAGTCATACTTTGCGAACAGCCGTTCGCCGGTGGCGATGGGGATGTTGCAGGCTGCTGCGATTTCGGGAAAATACTCCATGTTATCGCAGAGAACGGGTTCCTCAATGAACATGGGGTCGAACTCTTCCAGCTTTTTGGCTACGATCTTTGCCATGGGTTTGTGCACCCGGCCGTGAAAATCAATGGCAATGCCAAAATCCTTGCCGCAGCTCTCGCGCACGCTGGCTACGCGCTCCAGCAGGGCATCGATCTTGGCGTAGCTGTCCAGAAACTGCAGCTCGTCGGTGCCGTTCATTTTGATGGCGGTGAAGCCTTGCTTTTTCTTTTCCAGTGCAGCGCGGCCCACATCGGCGGGGCGGTCGCCGCCCACCCAGCTGTACACCCGCATCTTATCGCGGCAGCTGCCGCCCATCAGCTGCCAGACCGGCACATTGAAGTATTTGCCCTTGATATCCCACAGGGCCTGATCGATGCCGGAGATGGCGCTCATCAGGATGCCGCCGCCGCGGTAGAAGCCGCCGCGGAACAGCACAGTCCACAGGTCTTCGATCTTCATGGGGTCGGCACCAATGAGGTACGGCTCCATCTCATGGATGCACTCGCATACGGTGGCGGCGCGGCCTTCCAGCACCGGCTCGCCCCAGCCGGAAATGCCTGCATCGGTGCTGATCTCAATAAAAGCCCAGCGGGGACGCACCAGCCATGTCTGAATTTTTGTGATCTTCATAGTAATGCTCCCTTGAGAACAAAAAACACTGTACGATTCCAGCCGTGTTTCTCCGTCAGGGATCGTACAGTGTCAAAGATTATTGCAAATTACGGAGTCTGCAGGCTGCCGTCGCGGTTGCGGGTCTGAGTCCAGGTGGTCACCGTGTTCTCACAGGGATACTTTGCGGCCTCTTTCTCGTTCAGGTCTACGCCGAGACCGGGCTTGTCGTTGGCGTAAACAAAGCCGTCGTTGCCGTACTCGGGCATACCGGGGAACACTTCCAGCAGAGCGCCGTGGTTATCCTTCAGCTTCTGGATGACGAAGTTGGGCGGTTCGATGCCGCTCCACTCCTGCAGGCCCAGATTCTGAGCGGCCAGATCGATGTGGATGTTGGCTGCATGGGCCAGCGGGCTCATGTCGCCGGGGCCGTGCCAGCAGATGCGCACACCATACTGCTCGCAGAACATCTGCAGCTTGCGGGCCGGGGTGATGCCGCCCACCTGGCTCAGATGCACGCGCATGTAGTCGATGCTGCGGTTCTGCACCAGCTTCTTGTACTCGGCAGGGTTGTTGAACAGCTCGCCCTGGCTCAGCGGGGTCACGCTGGTCTGCTTGATCTTATCCAGCCATTCCACCTGCTCCAGAGGCACAACGTCCTCCATGAAGAACAGCTTGTAAGGCTCCATCTCCTTGACAAAGGTGACAGCCTCGGTGGGGTGGATGCGCTCGTGCACATCGTGCACCAGATCAATGTCGAAGCCTTCCTTGGCACGGATGCCGTCGAACAGCTTCAGGGTGTCGCGCATATACTTCTTGCTGTCCAGATACACGCCCGGCTCTGCGCCCTTGGCTGCCCACTCCGGAGCAGGGCCAAAGCCGCCGCCGCCGTAGCCGCCGCACTGGCAGCGGATGTGCTTGACACCGATGGAACGATACTTCTCGATGTTCTCGCAGATCTCGTCCACATTGGCACCGTCCACATGGCGGTACACCGGAACACCGGCGCGCATTTTGCCGCCGAACAGGTCGTACACAGGCATGTTGGCCATTTTGCCCTTGATGTCCCACAGGGCCATATCCACACCGGAGATGGCATTGTTGACGATGGGGCCGCAGCGCCAGTAGGCGTTCTGGTGCATCAGCTGCCACAGGTCGGAGATGTTGCGCACATCCTTGCCGATCAGCAGCGGACGCAGATAGGTCTCAATGAGATGCTGCACGGTCAGGTGGCGGTAAGCGAAGGTGGCGCAGCCCAGACCGTACAGGCCCGGCTCGCTGGTCTCCACCTTCACCACCACCAGATTGATGCCCTCGGGGGCGGTGCAGATCACTTTAATATCGCGTATGGTAGGGGCCATGACAGGGTTCCTCCCTTTTTATGTGTTGATTACTTGACCAGATAGCCACCGTCAACGGGGATCAGGGCGCCGTTCAGGTAGTCGGATGCAGCGGAAGCCAGGAAGACGACGGGACCCTTCATATCCTCGGGCAGGCCCCAGCGGCCAGCGGGGATGCGCTTGGTGCACTCGTCCTTGCGCTCCTGCGTCATGTTGGCGCACATCTCGGTGTCCATGTAGCCCGGGCAGATGCAGTTGATGTTGATGCCGCGGCCGGCGCAGTCAACAGCAACGCTCTTGGTCAGCTGAGCAACAGCGCCCTTGGTTGCGGTGTAGGCAGGCACGGTGGTGCAGCCGAAGTAGGAAGCCATGGAGCCGATGGTGATGATCTTGCCGCCGGTGGGCTGCTTGAGCATGACCTGCAGAGAACGCTGGATCATGAACCAGACGTGATCCAGATTGATCTTCATGACCAGATCCCACTGCTCTGCGGGGAACTCCTCGGGCAGATAGCGGCGCTGGATGCCTGCAGCGGGGATCAGAACGTCCAGACGGCCGTCCAAAATCTGCAGTGCTTCGTCAAAGGCGCGGTTCAGGTCAGCACGGTCGGCCAGATTGCCGATGACGGGGTAGGCTTCCAGACCCTTGGCGCGGTACTCCTCGCACACCTTCTCGACCTTTTCCTTCTGCACGTCGATGATAACGACCTTGCAGCCTGCCTCCAGCAGACCTTCGGCCATGCCGCGGGACAGACCCTGTGCGCCGCCGGTAACGATCGCATGCTTGCCGGCAATATCAAACTTAGTAAGAGCAGCCATAATAATGATCTCCTTCTATTATATAATGTATGTGTTTATATCAGGGCCAGAGGGTCAGTCCTCTGCGCCGTCGAACAGGATAACGGTCTTCTTGACAGCCGGATCGGGATGAACGATGTTGTCGAAGACCTTTTCGATCTCGCTGAACTTGACGAAGGTGGTTGCAAGACCTTCCATGTGGTACTTGCCCTCGGCCATCTTCTGTGCAGTGGGAACCCACTGGTTCAGGCTCATGCGGGTGCCGCAGATGGTCAGCTCGCGGCCATTGATCATCTGCTGGGTGATCTTTTCGGGCACGGTGCAGAAGCCCATGGGAACCACGCGGCCTGCGTTGCACACGATGCCGGGCTGCATGATCATGGTCAGGCTGCCGGGGAAGCAGGCGGAGTCGAATGCGACGGTGCAGCCGTGGCCGTTGGTGATCTTCTGCACTTCGGCAACGATGTCCTGCGTTTTGCTGTTCACGGTGTAATCGGCACCGAACTGCTTGCTGCGCTCCAGACTGCTGTCGCTGATGTCGCAGCAGATGACGGTTTTAGCGCCCTTGAGCTTGCAGGCCTGTGCAATGATGGTACCGATGGTGCCGGTGCCCAGAATGAACACCACATCATCCTCGCACACGCCTGCACGGCTGGTGCTGTGTTCGCCGATGGTCAGCGGCTCGATCAGAGCGGCATCCTTCCAGGGGATGCTGTCGTCGATCTTGTAGACGTAAGGCTCTTCGACGCACCAGTATTCACGCCAGCCGCCGTTGGTGCCGCTGCCGCGCACCAGAACGTGCTCGCAGACATTGCCGCGGCCATGCTTGCACTGGTAGCACTCGCCGCAGCGGATCACGTAGTCAATCACGACGTGGTCGCCCACCTTGATGTTTTTGCAGTCTGCGCCAACCTTGGTGACCAGACCAACATTCTCGTGGCCGGGGATCAGCGGGTAGCGGGAGTTGGGGTTCTCGCCCTTATAAATATGGATGTCGCTGCCGCAGACACCAGCAGCCATCATCTTGATCTGGACTTCGTTGTCCTTCGGTTCAGGGATCTCAGTCTCGCGCATCTCAAAGTGGAGCGGCTCGGTGACCCAACACTCTTTCATAACAGTAGACCTCCTTGTTGGTGATCAGTGATCTTCTTGTAAATGTTCCGTCGTCGTATCTTGTTGTAATACAAGATTCATTGGCTTTAGTATACACGACAATACAAGAAAAGCAAGAGGAAATTTGAAAAAACAGGGTTTTAAGGATGATTTTCGACTAACTGCACAATTCTGAGCATGCCGTTTTGTGATACAAGACGGAAACCAATGTCAAGACAAGTGCCCGGCAGAGCATAAGAGCGGAATAGAAGGAGCATTAAAAATAAAGATACGGCAAAGAATAGCAGCTGCGGGCAGGAATTCTGACGAAACTGGACATGTATCACAGAAAAAACGGCAGGACGGATCATTTTATGGATATTTCCTATTATAAATGCCTCTTGCGGAAGATGAACTTGTTTCGGCCAAAAAACAAGTTGGGGTGTGCCAACGGTGCCGAATCGGGTCGGAAGAGGGGAGAAAGAGGCGGTGGACGGTGGAAGCCGGCAGAAGAAAATGAAGCCAAAAAAGTGAAAAACGTCAACTTGAACGGACAAAAAGCACAGGAATATGAAGAGATGTGACAACGATGAAACGTCAAAAAAGTCAAAAGTGTAACAAAAGTGGCTGAAAATCTTAAGTTTTACCTTTGAATTGTACAGATTTGCATTTTGAAACAAGTGCACTCTGCACAAAAAACATGTAACTTGTAAAAAGAATGTTGACAAGGCTTGTATTACATGCTATTATGTTGGCAACAGAAAGTCCCACGCAGGTGGGCGCCAGAAAAGTACGTGCAGACCGGCTGACACAAGCCCGGTCATGATGTTTAAGAAAATTGGAGGACAACAAGATGAAACAGTACATCAACCGCCGCGATTTCCTGAAGGCTGCTGGCGTGACCGCAGCTGCCGCTGCTCTGGCTGGCTGCGGTGTCACTTCCGGCTCCACCGCCACTGCATCCAGCACGGCTGCATCCAGCACCGCCGCTGCCGGCAAGTACGATGATGTCAAGGCCGATGTCACCCTGACCATGAGCCACCAGATGGCTGCAAGCCACTCCATCAACAAGACTGCTGAGGAGTTCGCTCGTCTGGTCGCTGAGAAGTCCGAGGGCAAGATGAAGGTGGATGTTTACTCCGCTGCAACTCTGGGCACCGAGACCGAGAACCTGCAGGCCCTGACCAACGGCACTCTGGATCTGGCCGTGATCGCTGCCGAGTTCTATGCAAACTACGTGGACGAGGCCGGCTGCCTGTGCCTGCCCTTCGTATACAGCAGCTACGACGACTGCGCTGAGAAGCTGGCCGGTGAGGCTGGCACCACCGTTGCACAGATGATCCTGGACAAGACCAATGTCCGCATTCTGGACTACTACGTGCTGGCATTCCGTCAGATCTTTACCACCGATAAGCCTCTGAACACCGTGGACGATATGTCCGGCCTGATCATCCGCATCCCGGACTCCTCTACTTATAAAGAGACCTTCACCCAGCTGGGCGCTGCTCCCACTCCTGTGGCATGGGGCGAGACCTACACCGCACTGGATACCGGTCTGGTGTCCGCTGTGGAGAACATCCCCGAGTCCATCATGTCCGCCTCCATGCAGGAAGTGTGCAAGTACGTCAACGTTTCCAACCACATCATTGGACCCACCACCATCTCCGTTTCCGAGCAGGTGTTCCAGAAGCTGACCGAAGAGCAGCAGAACATCCTGACCGAGGCCGCTAAGGAAGCCTGCGAGTTTGGCCTGAATGCTACCAAGGACGGCAGCGATGCAAACTTCGACGCTCTGGAAGGTGCCGGTCTGGAAGTGGTGGATACCGATGTTGACAGCCTGAAGGCAAAGATCAACTACAACGCATATGCTTGCGCAAAGACCGATGTCGGCAAGCAGATCCTGACTTCCATGGGTGTTGCTCTCTGATAGACCGTCCGTCTTTCCCTGAAAAAATGTGCGGGCAGGCCGCAAAGGGCTTGCCCGCACTTACTTGAATAAAAGGAGATGAACCCCCGCATGAAAAATGTGCGTAAAACGGTGGATAAGATCCTGAATGTGTGCATTCTGGTTCTCTTCATCGCAATGTTCGGTGTTACCACCCTGAACGTTATCATGCGTTATGTCTTTAACTCGCCGCTGAGCTTTGCAGTCGAGTTTGGCCGCTACACCTTTGCAGGCATGGTCTATCTCGGCTCCATCTACGTCATGCGCGACGACGGCCACATCGGTCTGGACATCGTGGTGGATGCTCTTCCGGAGCCGCTGCACACCATCGTGAAAAAGTTCTCCCGCGTGCTGGTTCTTGCCTATCTGGCCATATTCTTCTGCATGAGCACCCGCATGGTCATGGAGAACTGGACCAACCGTTCCAGCACCATGCATCTGCCCATGTCTGTTGTGTATCTGGCCATGGTCATTGGCAGTGCCGGTATGTTCATTGAAGAGCTGCTTCTCCTGCTGGGCAAGGGCGGCAGCGAAAAATTAGATGCAGGCGACATGGGAGGTGGCATGTAATATGTGGATGATCATTGGTATCTTCTTTCTGATGCTGCTCATCGGCGTGCCTGTTGCGTTCGGTGTTGGCATCTCCTCCATGCTGTATCTGGCCCTGAATGGTAAGGATCTTGTCATCCTCACCCAGCGCATCTTCGCTGGCGGTGACTCCTTCACCCTGATGGCAATTCCGCTGTTCATCTTTGCAGGCGAGATCATGAATGCCTGCGGCGTTACCAAGCGCATCGTCGGCTTTGCAAACGAGCTGGTCGGCTTTATCCCCGGCGGTCTGGCACACGTCAACATTCTGGCATCCATGCTGTTTGCAGGCGTTTCCGGTTCCACCTCTGCCGACGTTGCTTCCATCGGCGGCATGCTGATCGGCTCCATGGACGAAGCCGGTTTCGACCGCGACTACGCCACTGCCGTAACTGCGGCATCCGCAACCATCGGTTCCATCATTCCGCCTTCCATCCTGATGGTGCTGTACAGCTCCATCACCGGCATCTCCGTTGGTAAGCTGTTCATGGCAGGCGTGATCCCCGGCATTCTGGTGGGTGTCAGTCAGATGATCTACGCTTTCATCAAGGCAAAGAAGAACCCTGCCAAGTACGACGGCGATGTGAAGGTCAAGTTCGACTTCAAGCGCATGGTCAAGTCCTTCATCAATGCTCTGCCTGCGCTGGTCATGCCTCTGATCATCATTGGCGGCATCCTGTCCGGTGTGTTCACCGCAACCGAGGCCGGCGCAATCGCCGGTGCTTACGGTCTGATCATCGGCATCTTCGTCTACAAGGAGTTCACCTTTGAGGGCGCCATCAAGACGGTCCTCAGCGCAGCCCGCACCTCCGGCATGACCATGCTCATCGTGGCAAGCACCACCGCATTTGGTTACTGCCTGGCCATCGAGAAGTTCCCCGAGCAGGTGTCCGCTCTGCTGACCGGCATCTCCACCAACCCCAACATCCTGATGCTCCTGATGATCCTTGCCATGTGCGTCATCGGCATGTTCATGGATACCACCTCTGCCGCCATCATCATGGTGCCCATCTTCTACCCCATCGCCGCAGCTGCCGGCATCGACGGCATCCACTTCGGCATGGTCATGGTGCTCACCTTCATTCTGGGCGGCATCACTCCTCCCGTTGGCGTTACCCTGTACATCGCAACCGCTGTTGCAAAGATCAAGTTCACCAATCTGCTCAAGGAAATGTGGCCATTCATCGCACTGTTCATCGCAGTGCTGTTCGCAGTTGCTTACTGCCCGGCTATCTGCCTGACCATCCCCAACATGCTGGCCTGATCTGCAGCCGGACAGCAGATGCTCATGAAAAGCTTTTTCTAAATTTTCTCCTAAATCTCCTATCCCTTGCTTTGCATTCTCCATTACTTCCCAACGATTTCCCAAAACAGAAACCATTCGTGCAGAGGTCAGGCTGCTTTCATCCCTCCCGGGTGGAAGCGGCCTGACCCTCTTTTTTGCCAAAGACCCGGAAAGGAGCATTGTTTATGGCACAACTTGTTACCCTTGGCGAGACCATGGCCGCCTGCTCCGTCCTGCATCCGCCCGCCAGACCATCCAGCGTGAGAAGCCCTCGCACTTCCTGTAAAGGCAGATCATCGATTTTAATTGCGGCCTGCTCTTTAGACCATGGCTTCGCGTCATCCTGCCGGAGCAGTCGGTGCCGATGCCGTTCTGCTTTGTCTGCTGCGTGAACCACTTTCACTCCTGAAATGAACTGCATGAAAAATCAGAAGGCCTCATTCTATTGACTTTGCCTTTGCAGGGGAGTATACTCCATGTCACCAAGAGTATTACGGCTATGACGAGAAAAAGTACCCGGAAGGAATGCTGCAGAGAGCTGCCGGTTGGTGCAAGGCAGTGCAGGGCATCCGTGGGAAGATCCTCTCCGAGCTTTCCGGCTGAATGGACGGTGTGCGCCCCAGTAAGCAGGAACGGCAGGCCCCCGTTATCACGGGCCGCGCGTTGTTGGACGTGCACTGAGTGGTCAGCGTTGTGCTGGCAATAAGAGTGGTACCGCAGAGGATATTACACGCCTTTGTCTCTTACAGACCGTAGGGGACAAGGGCGTTTTGTTTTGCGGATGCTTTTGTCCCAGAGCATGTCAGAAGGAAAAGGAGAAAGAATTATGAAAACACTGGAAAAAGTAAGCGACTTTGTGGGCAAGTACATGGCCGCCATCGTTATTGTGGTGGCCGCGGGTGCCCTGTTCTTCCCCGGCCCGTTCAGCGTGGTAAAGACGGCGTGGGTCAATAACCTGCTGGGCATCGTGATGTTCGGCATGGGCCTTACCCTGAAGCCGGAGGACTTCAAGGTGGTGTTCAGCCGCCCGAAGGATGTGATCGTGGGCTGCGTTGCACAGTTCACCCTCATGCCGTTTCTGGCATGGGCGCTCACGCAGGTGTTCCACCTGCCCACCGAGCTGGCCATTGGCGTGATCCTGGTTGGCACCTGCCCCGGCGGCACCTCTTCCAACGTGATGACCTACCTTTCCAAGGGCGACGTTGCACTGTCCGTTGGCATGACCGCAGTTTCCACCGTGCTGGCGCCCTTCCTCACCCCGCTGCTGACCCTGCTGTATGCCGGCCAGCGCGTGGATGTAAATCCTGTAAATATGTTCCTGTCCATCGTCAAGGTGGTGCTGGTGCCCATCGCACTGGGCTTTGTGGTCAATCACTTCTTCCATAAGTTCACCGAGGAAGCCGTCCGCGTGCTGCCTCTGGTCTCCACTACCGCCATCGTGCTGATCATCTGCGCCGTGGTCTCCGCCAACAGCGCCAAGATCATGACCAGCGGTCTGCTGATCCTTGTGGTGGTCATCCTGCACAATGTGCTGGGCTACCTCACCGGCTTTGGCGTGGGCAAGCTGCTCAAGCTGGACTCCACCAAGTGCCGCGCGATCTCCATCGAGGTGGGCATGCAGAACTCCGGCCTTGCAACCAGTCTGGCCGCCGCACACTTTGCACAGTATCCGCTGGCTACCATCCCCGGCGCTGTGTTCTCCGTGTGGCATAACATTTCCGGTGCGATCCTCGCCAACTTCTTTGCCCGCACAGCAGAGAAGAAGGATTGATCTTTCATAACACAACAAAGCCCCCGGCAGGCGCAAACCTGCCGGGGGCTTTGCTGTGCCTGCGGGCCGGGCAACTGCAACAGAACCGGCACAAATCATGCTTTTCACGCTGCTTTTAGGGCGATTCACGCAGGTTTGCTTCCAAAATGCGGTAAAGTGTGGGATAATCAAGATACTGTAATATATACCCCCCCCCGTAAAAATGCGAGGGGAAAAAAGGAGGTTATACCATGAAACAAGGCAAACTTATCCGGCGTGCAGTATCGGCGGCGCTGGCCGGATGCATGATGTTCACCCTTTCCGCTCCGGCGCTGGCTGAGAGCACCGATGCGCTGATGCAGCTGAGCATCGGCTCCTACCGCAGCTCAAGTCTGCTCAGCGAGGAGAACAGTGTTACGCTGCCCGATATCACGGTTGGCAGTACGAAAGTGACCGAGGACAACTACCAAAATATCCTCGGCGACAATACTTTGAGCTACGACACGAATACGAGCACGCTGAAGTCCAGTGGAATGATCAAGGGCGACCTGACCATTGATGCCCCGGGTGTGAACATTGAACTGTGCAATAGCACTTCAGGTGAAGCAGCTGTAAGCGGCAAACTGACGGTCACAAATGCACAGGACGTCAAGGTCACGGCCCAATCCTATGTTGCCGTCTTCGGCGATGTTGAAATCAGCTGTGGCGGCAAGGTGGAAATTACTTCTGGAGGAAGCCCCACCGTGTACGGCAATGTGACGGTGAAACGGGCCTCCACGGTAGCGATCTCGGGTGAGGCGAATGGTTACCACATCGTGAGGGGCGATGTTACGATCGCGTGCCCTGCCACTGTCGTCATCCAGAACTATGGCACGGGCGGCATGGCAAGCAGCATCGTCTATTCCGGCGGCAAGTACGTCTACTCTGATACTGAGAACGGCACGCCTGTCGACCCGAGTAGTAAGCCCATCGACGTAAACAAAAATGCTGTGTACATTACGCCGAAAATGTACTACACCATCAACTCCAACGATACTGCTGTTATCATCAAGGTGGATGACACGGAAGCTGGAAAGGCACGTCCGGGGCAGACGATCAAAGCTTGGGCACCGAACAAGGACGGCTGGGAGTTTGAAAAATGGAACGCGACCGGCATTGATCTGGGCAATTGGGTCAACAAGGACTGGATCACCTTCAAGATGCCGGAAAGCAATGTTACCTTGAACCCGCATTATGCAAAGCTCTATGCAATTGAAGTGGTAAATGGTACGGCAAATATCACCTCGGCAAAAGAGGGTACGAAAGTTACCGTTACTGCGAAGTATCGTCCGGGCTATGAGTTTGCCCGCTGGGAGATTCTCGATGGCAGCAATGCGGGGCTGGAAGACGAAAAGAACAAGATTGCGACTGTTACCGTGAAGGACACGGACGTGAAGGTGAAGGCCGTTTACAAGGAACTCCACGGCATCTCCATTGAAGGCGGCACCTTTACCGTCAATGGCGACACCGCAGCGACAGCCAAAAAGGGCGACGCCATCGTTGCAACGGCAGACCCTGCCCCCGCAGGCCAGAAGTTCAGCCACTGGGAAGTGACCGGTGTGGACGGCCTGACAAAGGAGCAGCTGGAGAACGTGCCCCTTGAGTTTACGATGCCCAAAGGGGAAGTGACCCTGAAGGCTGTGTTCAAGACTCTGCACAAGATCGACGTGAAGTTCAGCACTGCAGACAAGGACACCGCCATTGAGGGCGAGACCGTTAAGATCACGGCAGAGAGCCGCCCGGGCTATGTGTTCGACCGCTGGGAAGTGAACAACGGCGATGTTGCTGTGGCTAAAAAGAATGAGGAAGAGACCACCTTTGTCATGCCGGATAAGCCTGTGACCGCCGTCGCAAAGTATAAGAAGCTGCTGGGCATCACGGTGAACAGCGGCAAGGCTTATGTGGAAGATGATGTGACCGATGCAGCCCTGAAGGGTAAACTTGTTGTCATCAAGGCCGACGAGATCGAAGGCAAGCGCTTTGACCACTGGGAGATCGTGTCTAAAAACGTGATCCTGGATGATCTGCACGCATCTGAGACGAAGTTCATCATGCCGGAGACCGCTGTGGAAATCACGGCCGAATACAACGATCTGCATGCCATCACCGTGAACAACGGCACTGCCAATGTTGAAGAAGCTGTCATCGGCGACACTGTTAAGATCAAGGCAGAGAGCCGCGAGGGCTATGTGTTCGACCGCTGGGAAGTGAGCTACGGCGATGTTGCTGTGGCTAACAAGAATGCGGAAGAGACCACCTTTACCATGCCCGACAGCATGGTCGTGCTGACTGCAAGATATAAGGCACTGCAGTCCATCACGCTGGAAAACGGCAAGGCCTATGCAGGCGGTGAGGAGATCACCACTGCGAAGAAGGGCACCGAAGTCACCATCAAGGCAGAAAATCTTGACGGCAAGGTCTTCGACCATTGGAAAATCGTCTCCGGCAATGTGACGCTGGAAGATGCAAACAAGGCCGAAACCACCTTTACCATGCCGGCCGAGTCCATCTCGCTGAAGGCTGTGTACAACACCATCCACAGCATCCATACCACATTCTGCACCGCAGACCCGGCCAGCGCTATCGTGGGCACGGAGATCACCGTTACTGCTGACGAACGCCCGGGCTACGTGTTTGACCGCTGGGAAGCCTCCGACGGCGTGGAGCTGACCGAGGACGGAAAGTTCACCATGCCCGATCATGATGTGACCATCGAGGCAAAGTATAAGCAGTACCACAGCATCGAAGTGTCCAAGGGCGTGGCCACGGACGCAGAGGGCAACCCCATTTCCAGCGCATTGGAAGGCACCGAGATCTGGATCGAGATCGACCGCGAACAGCGCAACCCGGACGAGTTCGAGTTCAAGCACTGGGAGAGTGGCCCGGAAGATCTGGAAATTGCCAACCGCAAGGCAGAGCGCACCAGCTTCACCATGCCGGACGAGGATGTGACCGTGGAAGCAAAGTTCCTGCACCTGCGTGAGATCACCGTCCATGACGGCACCACTTATGTGGAAGGCGAAGAGGGCGGCATCGCAAAGGCCGGCCAGACCGTTACCGTCAAGGCGGATGAGATCCCCGGCCTGAAGTTCGACCACTGGACGGTGGATTCCGGGAATGTTACGCTGACCACTGTGGACGAAGCAACCGGCGAAGCAACCTTTGTAATGGTGAACGAGCCTGTGGAGCTGACCGCCCACTACAAGGCAATGGTCACCGTGTTCAGCGACCCGGCCAAGTTCAGTGAGGACACCGGCGAAGAGTCTGTGATCGAATGGGCAGATGTCGGTGAGATGGCAAACATCACCGCAGAAATCGACGAAGCAATCTTCCCCGGTATGGTGTTCGACTACTGGGAGATCGTGACCCCGGCAGACCTCAAGACCGAGAACATCGAGAGCCAGACCATCACGTTTGAAGTACCGAAGAGTGAAGTGAAGCTCGTGGCTCACTGGAAGAGCGACGCGCTCAACCCCAGTACTGACCCGGATGCTCCGTTGGACCCCGATTTCGACGTTGACCCCGTGGACGACGGCTCCGGCGCAGCTGGTGCGATCGTGGCCGGTGCAGCGCTGGGCGGTGCAGCCGTCTGGGGCGGCTACGAGATCACCACCCGCGTCATCCTGAACGACCTGCTGCCTGAGGGCGCAGCCATCCCGGCAAACCGCGGCCAGCTGGCCCTGCTCATCTGGACTGAGAAGGGCAAGCCCGAACCCGCCGCACAGCCCGCCTTTGCGGATGTGGCCGACGCTGACATGGCCAAGGCCGCACAGTGGTGCACCGAGCAGGGCACCATGGCTGCCAAGGGCGACCGCTTTGAGCCCGAAGGCTGGACCCCGAAGTTCAAGGTGATCGAAGTGTGGAACAAGGCGTTCCCCGCAGCCTGATGCCGGCAGTGTGGATGCCGTGCTCGGTTCGGACCTTTTCCGTGAAAATGGGGCTGTTGCAAAATAGCTCTCTGAAAAAATCATGAACAAAACCCGGAACCTTTTCTCGGCCAAAACGGCTCAAAAAGGGTTCCGGGTTTTTGATGTTATGCTGTTTCCGCCTTATCCGTTCCACCCTCTGGCAGAGGGGTCCAGCATTTCGGCGGCAGAGTAAATGAGGGCGTTGCAGATGGCTGCAGCCACATTGCTGCCGCCCTTGCGGCCCATGGCGGCGATGGCAGGCACGCCGTATCGCTCGCAGGCGGCAAACAGTACTTCCTTGCTTTCCACCACATTCACAAACCCCACCGGCACGCCAATGACCAGTGCAGGCCGCAGACCGGCTTCCATTTCCTCCGCAATGGTCAAAAGGGCCGTGGGCGCATTGCCAATGGCCAGAATGGCCCCCGGGTGCTCCCGGGCAGCGCGGTGCATGGCGGCAACGGCACGGGTGGTGCCCGCCTGCTTTGCGGCTTCGGCCACAGCGGGGTCTGCCATGTAGCAGATGGCTTCACCGTTCAGTTTTTTCAGGCCCGGCTTTGTGATGCCCGCCAGCGCCATATTGGTGTCGGTAACGATGAAAGCACCCGCGTGCAGGGCCTTGACTGCGGCTTCCACCGCGCCGGGTGTAAAGCGCAGATTTTTGGCATAGTCGAAATCCGCGGTGGTGTGGATGACCCGCTTGACCACCGCAGCCGTCTCCGGCGGCGGGGTCAGGCCCAGCTCGTCCAGTTCCCTTGTGATAATGGAGATGCTCGTCCGTTCAATGTCGGCGGGCAGATGATGCTGCGGTGTCATGTGTTGTCTCCTTTTTGCATTCCCATGGCGGCATAGATAGCGGGCATATCCAGTGCCGCGCGCACACCATCGGCAAGCAGATCAAACTGCTGCTGACGGTACTGCTCCATGGGGATAAGCTCGGCCCCGGCCGGATCGATGCCCTTCCGTTTGCACAAAAATGCGGTCAGTTTTTCGGTCAGTTCGCCGGTGTCGAACAGGCCGTGCAGGTAGGTACCGAATACACCGTCCTGCACACAGCCCTCCGGCGTGCCGTCTGCAAGGATGCAGAACGCACTGCCCCGCACCTCGGTGCGGCCTGCGTGGATCTCGTAGCCCGTCAGCTTTGCGCCTGCAAAGGGTTCTGTGGTCACACAGGCTGCGGTCTGGGTCAGGTGCTTTTCGGTGCCGAACACCGTCGTGGTGGGCAGCAGGCCAAGGCCCCGCAGGGTGCAGGGGGTGCCGCTCTCCTCCCCTGCCGGGTCGCAGAGCTGTTCGCCCAGCATCTGATAGCCGCCGCACACGCCCAGCACCGGCGTACCGGCTGCCGAAAGCCTGAGCACCGCCGCTTCCAGTCCGCTTTCCCGCAGCCAGCGCAGGTCGTCCATGGTGTTCTTGGTGCCGGGCAGGATGACGAGATCCGGTGCACCCAGCTGGCGGGTGCGCTGCACATACCGCACGCCCAGCAGCGGGTGCTGTTCCAGCGGGATAAAGTCGGTGAAGTTGGACACATGCGGCAGGCGCAGGATGGCGATATCCAGCGGCTTGACCGCAGCTTTTGTATCCAGCCGGTCGGAGAGAGAATCCTCGTCCTCGATCTCCACCCGCAGGTACGGCACTACGCCCAGCACGGGCAGCTGCGTTTTTTCTTCCAGCATGGCAAGGCCGGGCCGCAGGATCTCCACATCGCCCCGGAACTTGTTGATGATGAGCCCCCTGATGCGGGCACGCTCGTCGGCTTCCAGCAGCTCCACAGTGCCGTACAGCTGGGCGAATACGCCGCCCCGGTCGATATCGCCCGCCAGCAGCACCGGCGCATCCACCAGCTTTGCAAGGCCCATGTTCACGATATCGTCGGCTTTCAGGTTGATCTCCGCCGGGCTGCCCGCGCCTTCGATCACGATAATGTCGTTCTCGGCGGCAAGGCTGTTGTAGGCTTCCAGAATGTCCGGGATAAGGCTGCGCTTCATTTTAAAGTAGGCGGCGGCAGGCATCTGGCCCCGGGCCTTGCCGTTCACGATCACCTGACTGCCCACATCGCTGCTGGGCTTGAGCAGGATGGGGTTCATGCGCACATCCGGCTCCACGCCTGCAGCCTGTGCCTGCACCACCTGAGCACGGCCCATCTCTGCACCGTTGCGGGTGACGAAGCTGTTCAGGGCCATGTTCTGGCTTTTGAAAGGGGCCACGCGGTAGCCATCCTGCGCAAAGATGCGGCACAGCGCCGCGCACAGCAGGCTTTTGCCCGCACCGCTCATGGTGCCCTGCACCATAATGCATTTTGCCTTGCTCATTGTGCCACCTCCGGCAGGGTTTCGGCCAGCAGTGCAAGCAGCTGCCGGTTCTCGTTTTCTGTGCGCACGGCGGTGCGGTACCAGCTGGCATCAAGGCCCGGATAATTGCCGCAGCTGCGCAGTACCGCACCCTTGCGGCGCAGCGCTTCGCCCAGCGCTTCCGGCGCGCGGAACAGCAGATAGTTAGCCCGGCCCTCGATCACCCGCAGGCCCAGCGCCCGCAGGCCGTCTGCCAGCACAGGCCGCTGTGCTTCGATCAATGCACGCACCTTCGCCACATATTCCGTCTCGTCCAGCGCAGCGATGCCCGCCGCCTGTGCCAGACTGGAAACCGCCCACGGCTGGCCCGCTGCCCGCATCCGGGCAAGCAGCTCTGTATCAGAGCACAGGCAATAGCCCAGACGCACGCCTGCCATGCCGTAAAGCTTGGTGAAGGCTTTTAAAACAATCAGTTTTTTGCTGTTTTTCAGCAGATGCTTTGCCGAAAGGCCTTCGCCCTCCGGCAGAAAATCCAGAAAGCATTCGTCCACGGCCAGCACCGCACCCACGGCTTCGCATCTGCGCAGCAGCGCTTCCACAAGGGCAGGCTCTGCCAGCTGGCCGGTGGGGTTGTTGGGCTGACAGAGGAATACCATATTTGTACCCGGGTGCACCGCGTTCAGGAGATCTTTCGTCACCGCAAAATCGTTTTCTTCCCGCAAAAAATGCCGTTCCACCGTGCAGTCTGCCGTTTCAAGGGCGGTGGCATACTCGGCAAAGGTGGGGGCCGTTACCAGTGCAGTGCGGGGCTTTGCAGCCAGCGCCAGCCGGAAGATGAGGTCTGCCGCGCCGTTGCCGCACAGCAGCCATTCGGCGGGCACTCCCTCAGCCACCGCCAGTTTTTCACGCAGGGCCCGGCACAGCGGGTCGGGGTAGCGGTCGGCCGTGGCAAGCGCTGCCGTAATGGCCTTTGCCACCCCTTCCGGCAGGCCCAGCGGACTGACATTGGCCGAAAAATCCAGCGGGTCGCGGCCAAACTCGGCGCGATAGCCCGCCCAGTCGCCGCCATGGGTCAATTGTTTCATGCAAGGAACCCCCGTATTGCTGCACCCCATGCCAGCGCAAAGCCGCTTGCCACATACATCATGCGGTTGGCGCGCAGGATGTCCTGCGGCTCAATGGGGCGCAGGGCATCACCGATGGTGGGCTTGGGGTAATATTCGCCAAAATAGTAAGCCGGGCCGGCCAGCTGCACGCCCAGTGCACCGGCGCAGGCGCTTTCGGTCTGGGCGCTGTTGGGGCTGGCGTGGCAGTGCCGGTCCCGCCGCCAGATGCGCCATGCACCTTTGGCATCGTTTCCGGTAAAGGCCGCAGCGGCCACCCACAAAAGGGCGGCAATGCGGCTGGGGATGTAGTTGGCCACATCGTCCAGCTTCGCGGCTGCGCGGCCAAAATAAAGGTACTTTTCGTTCTTGTAGCCCAGCATGCTGTCCATGGTGTTGATGGCCTTGTAGGTCAGCGCCAGCGGTGCCCCGCCGATGAGCATATACAGCAGCGGCGCAATGACGCCGTCGCTGGCATTTTCGGCCACCGTTTCCACCGCAGCTTTGGTCACACCCTCTGCGGTCAGGTTCTGGGTGTCGCGGCCCACGATGCGGCTCACGGCTTTGCGAGCGGCGGGCAGGTCGTTCCGGACCAGCTCGTTATACACATTTGTGCTCTCCTGCGCAAGGCCCCTTGCCGCCAGCGCCTGCCCGCACCAGAACATCTGCACCGCAAGGCCCAGCCACGGGCTGAGCTTTGCCGCCGCCAGACACACAAGGCTCGTGACCAGAAAGGTGCCCACCGGCAGGCAGAACGCCGTCACGGCACCGCCCAGCAGCTCGCCCTGCGGGGTGCCGGGCAGGCGGGCGCGCAGGAATTTTTCCAGCCGGGAGATGCATCTGCCCATAAGCACCACCGGGTGCGGCAGCCACGCCGGGTCGCCGAAGAGCGCGTCCAGCACAAAACCGCCGACAACTGCCTGAAGGATCATGCCCTGCTCTCCTTTGTGTACTGGACGGTCTTCACGAGATACAGCAGATGCTTTTCCGTCCAGTCCTTTGCATCCAGCACAAAGCCGCCCGCGTTAGGTCCGCACCATGCGTAATAGTCCCTGTGGGGGACGGCAAACCGCTCCATGGCGGCCATCTGGGTGCCGCCGTGGGCCAGAATGACCAGCCGTTCTTCGCCTGCGGCAAGAGCTTTATCGATCAGCTCTGCCACGGTGCGGCAGATGCGGTCTGAAAAATCCGTCTTGCGCTCTCCATCCGGGCAGGGGCTTTCGCAGTTGGCCTTCACCCATGCCTGATACTCGGGGTCCTTTTCCATCTCGATGAAATTGCGGCCCTCAAAGCTGCCAAAGCACATCTCTTTCAGGCCGTCCACCGGCACAAGCTTTGCCTCCGGGAACAGGATGCGCGCCGTCTGGCTGGTGCGCTGCAGGGTGGAAACATAGACCACATCGGGGTCAAAATCTGCCCGGCGCAGCTGGGCAGCGCCTTCGGGTGAGAGCGGGATGTCGCGCTGGCCCTGATAACGCTTCTGGGCGTTGTATTCCGTCTGGCCATGACGCAGAAGATAGATCAGCATTGAGACAATTCTCCTTTCAAAACCGTGGGGATGCCGCAGAACATCTGCACCACGCACTCTGCCCGTGCGGCCAGCAGGCAGGCAAGCCTGCCCGCCGCCTCGCGGTCTGCGCGCTGTTTGACATCCATCGGCACAACACCGCCGCCTACCTCGGTGGCGATGAGGATATCGTATTCATGGGCAAGCTTGTCTGCCAAGGCAGGCAGGTCGGCGGCATCGGCAGCCAATACCTGCACGTCCGAAAGACGCTTGCCGGGAAGTGTTTGCGCAAAGGTGCGCTTGCCGCTGTAGA
>ERZ773145.1075-NODE-1075-length-23954-cov-19.216034_pt1 | contig 23954 bp, 28 predicted proteins | sample MGYA00580848_ERZ773145 | MGnify/ENA primary metagenome ERZ773145 (study PRJEB29015, sample SAMEA2737858) | human gut metagenome | biome: human gut; feature: human-associated habitat; material: faeces | place: China | collected 2012 ... | reverse complement strand
TATCACAGCTGCTCCAACCAATGTATCCCCGATGGGTGTTACATTTAATTGATGCAGTAATTGTGTTTTTCACTATCGATATAATATCTTCTGTGGGTATCATAGTAGCCCCTTTCTTTTATTCAACAATATCAATCTTATATCTTTCACACCATTGCGTTGCGATTATTTCATATACTTCATCACGATATTGGTACCAATGTTTCTCCTCTACTGTATGCAGAACTGGTTCTCAGAGCAGATGGCTTGCAAGGATATGTTAATGCTATGAATGGGTTTAATTAAACTTACATACTTCCTCTAAGTCTTTAGTTACTCTCAGAGTTTCTTTTGAGTTTTTATCGAGTTTTTTCTGAAAACAACTCGATAAAAACTCAATTAAATTTTTGTTTAGCTTATCCATATAAGCTTCTTGCCATCCAGCAATTTTACTTCTGAATATTTTCCAATCCTTTTCTGAAAATTTGTTCATGCTTATTATCTCCTACATTACATCCACTTCTACACTTTAATATACCTTCTTCTTTTTGTAGTTCCAATACAAGCTAATAACTCCATATTTACCAATTCATTTAATAACTGCCTTGTCCTAGGACCTTTTAAACCTATTTTTTCTGCTACCTGCTCTGTACTATATTCAACCCCAGCATCCATATAGGTTAAAATCTGCCTCTGCCTTTCTGATAAATCTATTACTTTCATTTTTTTTGAATCCGCTGATTTTTCTGCTGATTCTGCTGATTTTTCTGCTGATTCATCATCAGATTCCTTTTCCATCTTCATCATAAGTGTAACCTGATCAAGATTTGTATCTTCAATCAATTCCGGTTTTATCCATCCTTCCGACTTCCACACATCAAGAATCGTCGGGAATCCCGATCCCGCATTATCACCAAATCCAACCAGTCTAAGCATAGTCTGCATATGTGGATTTCTTGATTTTGAATTACCGCCTCGGTAAATATCTTCAAGTGGAAGTTTCAGAATTCCTGGGTTTGTAAATTCAAATGCATCTGACTTTTCCTGTATTTTCTGTTATCTCATAGTTTACAAATGCTGATTGAAGCACCTCCTGTAATCGCTTACTCTGTGCATTATTTAAGTATGGTAACATTCCTTGAATAATGTCCGTAATTAAATTTTGTTTCATAGTCATTCTCCTCCTTTGAAATCATTTTGGAGAACGACTAGCAACGGCAGTTCTTTTATTGCTCCTGCCGTTGGTAGGAGTAAATATCTACAAATTCTCAGCTTTGTATATCATATAGCCTTCATAATAATAGCTATGATCTATACCTTTCATATAAACTTCTCTATCATTAACTTTATCTGTCAAAGCCTGTTTTAAAATATATTTTATTTCAATATCTCTAATTGGACTTCTTTCCATTGCTAACAGATAATCTTCCTTATCTACAAGACTCCAATCAATAACTTTGTTCAACTCTTTCTTCAGAATCAAAGCAAGCCATATCCTGGTGCTTCGCCCATTACCCTCTCGAAAAGGATGCGCTATATTCATCTCAACATATTTTTCAACAATTTCATCAAATGTTGATTGCGGCATCTTCTCAATATTCTCGATTGCAGCCTGTAAATACATCACCGGAGCAAATCGGAAGTTGCCTTTAGCAATATTTACATTTCTCACTTTTCCCGCAAAATTATATATCTCACCAAATAAATATTTGTGAATTGCCACAAGCATCTCAAAAGATCCTGCTTTATATTTATCCAAATATCCATTTTCAAATAGCTCCACTGCTTTTTTCTTACTTATCTTTTCTTCCATCCTTGCTAGTTCTGTGGAGTCTGTGATATTAAGCTTATTTTCTAGTACCATATTTTTCCTTTCATCAGTGTTAAGCATTGACTAATAAACACATTATACTCCACACACATCAAAACAACAATTTATTCTCTGCCTTTTTCCGCCCCGCCAGATATCTGTGCCGGTATTTCAGCTCTGCATACTCTGTGATCCGTTTCATGTAGACTGCATCATAAGCTCCGCCTACAGCACCAACCACTGGAATCCCCTGTAAGAACTTCATATAGAGAAGCTCTTTTGACAAAGATCCCGCTGTTTGTTTGATCTGCTCCTTATCCTGATACTCTTCCGGCAGTATTCCGTTTCTGATAAATTCATTTACTTTCCCGTCAATCTCACAAAGTGTATCCCCATAGGATACTGCTCCCCGGATCAATAATAAGATAAAATATTTTTCTTCCCTGCTTTCATAGCTGTATCCATACTGCAGAGCAGTCTCGTAAATATTCTTTAAAATCATCCCTGTAAATACCGGAATATCCGGCAGACCGATTCCCAATACGCCCATCCCGATTCCAGACACACCGGATAGCAGTAAATTCTTCGTTCCCGTATCTCTTGCCTTTTTAGAAAAGGAGCGCAGGGATTTGGAATTCTGCTTTACATCCGCCGTATACTGCCGCACCTGATAATCCTACTCCAGTTTTGTCCGCTGATACGTCTTTTCAATAACCCTGGTTCCTTTCTCGAAAATCAGAGCAAATGCCTTCGCAAAAGCAGTATCCAATGTTTCCTGAAGTTTCGGCGGTATCTTTTCCTCCAGTTTTTGATTCAGAATGTTCTCCCTTTTCTCTGAACGCTTCTGAAGGAATCTCTGCTCCTGTACTTCCAGCTTTTCCCACTCTTTCTGAAGCGGCGTCCTTTTATCAAATAATCGCATCTTAATACACCTCCGCATTCATTCGATTTTTCACATCAGCAAGTATCTTTTCTATCCGGTTGATGGCATCATCCACCTGTTCTCTTGCATCTGTAATCTTGCTCTGCACCATGTAATCTGCCACCAGCCCGTCCAGAAAGAAATCCGCAAAAGAAAGGAAGCTGCCGATTTCCATGCGCAGATCCAAGGAAACCTGCACATCTCTTAATTCTCTCTGAAAACGCTGAATATCGCTTTTCGCCTGTTCCATCAACGCAGATGCGTCATTCATTTTAGAATGCTTCACAAGGTCACTGATAAAGCCTCCTCCAAGCATATCAAAAATGCCCCAGTTTCTCGCACTTCCCAACTTATCCCTTGCTGCGTAAAGGCTCTGAAGCGCCCGCTCCCCTGCCTGTACTGCTTCCTGCATTTCCCGTTTCATCATTTCGTTACTCATCGTTTATCCTCTCTTTCTTTTTAGCAGACTATTGCGGCAGATTTTCTATATTTCATAATAAAAAAAGACTCCTATCATGACCTCTGCCACAATAAAAGTCTTGCTATCTCATTTGCTACGGGTATCTCTCGATACCGGTTGTCGGTTACAAAACCACCTCTTTCAAGGCGTTCAGCTACTCCCTTTTTTGCTTGAGATGAATATAACATATTGGAAATAATTTGTCAAATCATGCATTTTTCTTTTCCAACCGTTCCGCTTCTCTGGCAAATACATGCGAGATATCAAACAGTTCCGGTACATCTGATATGGTACACACATTCACACAATAATTGAGCCATGGAAATTCTTTTGTCATCTGATAAATAACTGCCATGGCTTTTGCTTCTGACATTGCTTCCACCGAATGATATCCCGATCCCTGAATATGCTCAAATCCGTTTGCTTCAAAAAAGTCCCTTACATCCGCATATGCATTATGCCAGTCACCTTTCGGATAATATTCCTTTAGTGCTTGTGTATTCAGGTCAAAATTGATGCCTTTCCTCTGTAAGCTGTCCATCTGTTAGTTCCTTATAAAGTCTGTAATCAGGTTCTCCTTTTCTGTTCCGTTATACCAGAAACACTCTAACAAATTCTCTGCAATTCCTACGGAGTTTTTCAACTGAAAGATTGCTGCCCAGAATCTTCCATAGTCCTGCTTGCGTCCCCGGTCAAGATAAATCCTGCTTCCAAGGGCTTTGACTGCACAGCTTAAATCCTCCTGCTCAAAAATCTGATCTGCCTGTTCACACATCTGATTTACCGTTTCCGGAGCGAGCTTGCTTGTATCAAATTTAAGTTCTACTTTATACATTATACTCATCCTTTCATACAACAAATGACTGAGTGACTCTTCTCTTTCTACTGTAATTCTACCATGAAACCTATATAAAGTCATTCCCCATTTTCACTTGCTTTAATATAAATTTTTCCTTTTATTTTGGAAACACAATCTCCACACAGAACTCATTCCCTTCTATCCGGGCGCTGATTTTCCCATCCATACGAAGTACCAGCTCTTTCGCAATTGATAAGCCGAGACCGCTGGAAGTCTTACTGCGTGCTTCATCCGCTTTATAAAACCGTTCAAACACCTGATCTACATTTATTTTTTCCACATGACATACCTGATTTTTTATCTGTATCCGGATGCTGTTTTCAACTTCTTCCAGTGAAATACTGATTTTCTTCTCCCCGTGATCCAGTCCGTTTTTTATGATATTCTGAAAAATTCTCTGGATTCCCTGTTCATTTCCGTTCATAAACAGCAGTTTATCTGTAATCTGTATCTCCGGTTCAATTCCTCTGCCCGTCCACTCATCATAATAGGAAAATATGGTATCTTTCAAGATCTTGTTAATACAGCAGGATGACATTTCCAGATGGAAGGAATCGTTTTTAAGCTTTGTAAAAGTAAATAATTCTTCCAGCATTTCTTTCAGGCTGCCGATTCTCTCCTGTATGATCTTCATATACCGTCTCTGCTCTTCCTGGTCTTCACAGGTTTCCATTAACTGAAAATATCCGTCAAGGGACGTCAAAGGAGTACGGATATCATGTGAAAGATTTGTATATGTATCCGAAATCATCTTCTCTTTCTTCAAGTATTCCTTCTTTTCCCTTCGCTTCTGTTCCAGCCATTCGTTTAAAACATCTGCCAGCTCACCAATGCCTCCCAAATCCATTTCTCTGGTGATCAGCATGTTGCTGTCGTGCTTCATCAGGAACGACAACTGGCGGCAGATGTCTTTCACCTGCCGCTGGTATTTCCAAAATAAGATTCCCTGTACCAGTATCACTGCTATCAATAGCACGAACCCTAGTTTTATCATTTAGATATCTCTCTTTCCGAATACCCATCCTGTCAGTAATGTAACCACGATTCCGAACGCCGCCGCAATCACAACTGCCGTCAGGCATTCCTTATTGGTCGGTGACATGGATAAAAGTGCAATCTTTCCTGTCACTGTATATTTCAAAATCTGGAAATTCTCCACGCCTGCCTTCTGGATCAAATGATTGATCACTCCGTATAAAACAATCATGGTATTCATACACAGGCAGATAACAATCGTCATGCTGAACACGTTGCTGTTCAAAACCACCGCAATCGCCATACTGATTAGTACCAGTGCATAATGAAGCAAAATCTGAATACCAAAGTATCTCAGCAACTCGCTTCCATTCCCCCACTCCAGATATCCGAAGTACATCTGCTGTGCAATAATCTGAATGATGAAATAAAGCAGCATGGTAACAGTCGTATACACAAACAACACTGCAGCTTTGGAAAAAATCAGGTTTCTCCGGCGCCTTACCTGTCCGCCGATATTTTTAATATAACCGCTTCCTATATCCACACTGGAAAACAGCACTGTAAAAATCACCAGAAACAACGCCACAAACTTCGCCTGCAGGTTTGCATAAACCTGATCAAAGACCGTTACTTTTTCTCCCGGCTGTGTCGGCAGGAATACGGACATTCCCATATTGATGGTTTCCGGTTCCACTGTTTCTGCAATACTTTCTGTCTGCTGTTGTTCCGCTTCCTTGTTCATCGTATCAATATCCAGTTTCGACATGGATGTGGAGAAGAATATAGCTGCCGCCATCACAATCCATACCACATACATACTTTTTGTCCGGACCATCCGGTACAGATCCATTTTTATCATATTAAGCATTTTGATTCCCTCCTGTCAGATTCAAGAAATAGGTTTCCAGTTCTTCACTGGTAATGGAAATTCCATTGACCAAAATTCCTTCTTTTGCCAGCTCCATATTGACATTGGCGCTTTCATTCAATCGTTCAAATATGTGGATATGGCTCTTATCTGTAACCTGATAGTTGGTAAATCCCATTCTGTCCAGAATCGGAACCGCCTGCTCCGGATGGGCTAACTCTATTTCAATCCGTTCACTGCAGCGTTTCATCAGTTCTTCGCTTGTCAGCTCCTGCAGAAGACTTCCATTATGGATAATTCCATAATCCGTTGCAATCTTAGATAATTCCTCTAAAATATGACTGGATATCAAAATCGTCATATTCCGTTCATCGCGCAGTCTCTGTATGGTGTCACGCACCTCTGCAATTCCCTGGGGATCAAGCCCATTGATTGGTTCATCAAGAACCAGGAGATCCGGCTCCCCGACCAGTGCCAGCCCGATTCCGAGACGCTGCTTCATTCCAAGGGAAAAATGTTTCGTTTTTTTCTTTCCGACACCTTCCAGCCCGACCGTCTCTAAGATATCTTCGATGTATCCCTTTTTCCGAATACCAAACAATTCACATTTTATTTTCAGGTTTGTATATGCATTCATGTTGCCATACAGCCCCGGTGCTTCAATCAGACACCCCACACGAGAACGAATCCTCTCCAGTTCTTTTCCTTTACACCCGAACATCTCAATCTCTCCGGCTGTCGGTCTTGCAAGTCCACTGATCATCTTCAGGCAGGTCGTCTTTCCCGCACCGTTTCGTCCGATAAATCCATAGATAGCACCCTTTTTTATGTGAAGGTTTACTTTATCCACTGCCTTATGATGACCATACTGCTTTGTTAATCCATTTGTACTTAATAACAATTCACTCAATGCTTTCATCTCCTTTTCTTATCTGCTGTTATCATATCGGATAAATCCTAATCAAACGCAAATAAATAGTAAAAAAAGAGTAAAGATTAAGAATGCAGACGATAGCCGATTCCCCATACGGTATCAATATATTCCTCCTGCGTTACTGCTTTTATCTTTTTCCGGATATTGCTGATATGTACATCCAGTGTCTTTGTCTCTCCCATATAGTGTTCATCCCACGCATATTCAAAAATCTCTTCTTTGCTGAAGACCTGTTTCGGATGCTCCAGCAAAAGCTCCAGAATTGCAAATTCTTGCTTTGTAATTTTGGAAAGCAGCACTCCGGCAATCCGGACTTCAAAACGCTCACGGTCCAGTTCCAGGTTTTTATATGACACGCTTTTATGTTCCGGCTCCTGCTGCTTATGGCGAAGCTGAACCTGAATCCGGGCAAGCACCTCCTGTATCTCAAACGGTTTTGTAATGTAATCATCTGCCCCACTGGTAAGAAGCCCGATTTTTTCATCCAATCCGTCTTTGGCTGTCAGGACAATAACCGGCGTATTGCCCTGTTTCCGAATTTGGGCAAGCACCTCTTCTCCCGAAATTCCCGGAAGCATCAGATCCAATAGAATCAAAGAAAAGCCCGCCTTGTCCATCTGGAACAGCATCCTCGCTTCCGTCCCGGAAAAAGCCTGTACCGTCTCATATCCTGCTTTCTGTAATGCCGTATATAAAAGATTATTAATATCCGTATCGTCTTCTACAATCAGAATTCTGTTTTTCTGCTCCATTTTTCTCATCCTTCCATTTTCCGATTTAAACAATATTATATTGCACTTTTATAACTATGTCCAAGATTCTTTTGATATTATCCTTTTGCTTCGCCCACATATGCTATATATAGTTTTAATTCTTTAACACAAACCTACACAAATTTGCCACCAAAACGATGTGATACGGAGTAGTTGCTATTAGTAGCAAAATAGTAGCAGAACAAAAAAAGTCCGGGAACGCCCTATTTATAAGGCTTCCCGAACTTGTGGATGCTATTCAAACTCTTAATTGTAAAGTTGTTTTGTGGTGTTCGAGATTGCTTTTTGCAGTAGAACGCCGAGAGTTTTGTCTGAATTCTACCTGTTGCGTGGATTTTATGAAGATTGTATTGTCATTTTATTGTCAGCACAATAATTCAACACCTCAACATATAATCCCTAATATGCTTATACCTATTTTATCTTTTCAAGCACAAATGATATTGCGTTTGATATAATTTTTCAAATTCTTCTAATATCAATCTAGTTGCATTTTTTACATTTTGACTTTTACTTGTTTTGCCAAAATAAATATTTGCCAAACGAGATTCAAATGCATCTCCTTTTACATATTTTCTAAAATAATGTGGAAAACCGTATTCAATAATGCAAAATCCATTCATTTCTCCAAATTCGAATCTATACTGTGCCTGAACTTGCCTAAGTATTAGCACATCATGATATGACGGATCAGAAATGTATTCTACATTCTCTAATGTTTCCCCTTTTTCACTGTTAATTATAATATTTTTTACACTTCCATTCATCCATTTTGCAGAATCGGGCAACGGCTGTTTTGATTCCCTATCTGGTCCTATTTCTATATTTTTCACTGCTTCAAACTCTAAAAATCCATTTGGACTGTTATTAGCTATTGACAGCATAAACATAAATCGTTGATTATTACTGAATTCTTTAGCAGATAGCTCTGTTGCATTATCAGAAGTTGCTACTGCACCTTTGTCCTTTAAAAGTTTCACTACATCCTTAACAACTTTTCGATTAATTGCTTCGGTTTCAGATGATGTGAACTCATTTCTAAATGTAATTTCTCTTGTTTTTTCATCTTTTACAATTTCAACTCTTCCTGAAAATTTACTCTCACAATTTGCCCAATCTTTTGTAATATCCTCTCGCAAAATTTCGTATTCTAGAACAAGATTATTTTCAGAGTTCATTGTAAATTGCATATCAGTATTAACAGTATAATTACTTGAATCATCTACTATTTTTTGAGGCTCAATCAAAGAAAGTGGCACTATATCATTTAAATTTTCAGTTGTTGATGATTCGATTTTAGAGGTTCGAAATTTCACACTGTCTTCTTTGGTCTTTTGAAACTCTTGCAATTTTTCAAACTCTTTAGGACTTATTATTGAAAGTGTCAAAAGAGGAATTGACATTTGTTTAGAATTATCGCCAATAAATACCCCACGTTCTGCTAAAATCCCCTTCAAATCAGCCTCACTTATACATGATTTGCTTAACAATGGTTTTAGTTTTTCACCAACTGGAAGCAATGTTTTTATATTTATTTCTTCCATATATTAAATCACCTCATCTCTGAAATCTGGTTTATATGTTATAACCTCAATACTGTTCACAAAATCTGCATTTTCAAAAGAACTTTTTGCCATCAAAACCGCTTCCCTATGTTCAAATGAATTATAATCTGGAAATGCAATTGTAACCTTTGCAGTCCATGTACTAGTTAATTCCTGTGCCAATCCTATCAAACGTTCTAAATACTCTTTGCAAAAAGATTCCGCAACACCAATAAACAATCTTTTTTCGTCACCATTGCTAATTGCCAATGGGATAACATTTGAGTTAACATACTCATATGGCATTTCTTTTCCTCTATATACGCGTTGTATACTAGAATTATTCAATCCCGTATCAATATAAAAAAACTCAACATTTTCCTTACCATATTTTGAACGAGTGTATGATAACAACTGATATAAGAATTGTGCCCTTTTGTTGTCCACCAATGCTATTGTTTCATACACACATTCTTGATTCATATAAAAATTCCCTATTTTGTCTATCACACTTTCATTTTCGCGACCATCTTCACTTCCTCGATCAATCCAAAATATCAGCCCTGATATAACCTTCTTATCTGTATTAGGTATCTTTTTCTTGGCTAATTCGCATGCTGGATAGCACTCCATTGCATACGCCAAATCCAATACAAATTCCTTAAATTTACTTTTCACTCCGCTATCTGTTGCTGGATACCCATCTCTACATTTAACACTTACCAAAACATCTTGTTTAGTGGCATCCCTTAATTGAGATTTATATGTATAGACATAATCAATTCCATGCTTTTGGGGTTCTTTAGAATTTTCCTTTTTATGTTTTTCTTTATGTACACATGGTACCGTCACCCCACTATTTGCATTGTTCCATCCCATCAGCTCAAGAATGTTCTTTACAATTTGTTCTCCATATTCGCCCGAACTTTTCGCTTTTTCACCACCGGCCATTATATTTGCCCCTCCTAATCTTCATCATTATAATATATTTTATAGTATTTTCTTTTCTTTTCCCTATCGTAACCTTTCTCAATCAGATTATCAATGTCATCTACAGTATCACTAAATTTAATCTCCACATTATCATCTAACTTGATGCATTTCTTTATTGTCTTCTTAATTTTAGTTACAGCATTCGACGATATACTAAATTTGTTATCTACATCATACGAATCTATATAAACTTTAAATTTATCCGATTCTTCCTGATTATCAAATACTTTTTCTGTGAATTTTTCCAAATCAAATTCTTCATTATTTTCAAAATACTCTACAGAATTGTTCATCAGTTCCAATCTTTTTTCAGGTTCTATATTTTCTTTTTTAGCAATATATTTTTTACAAGACTTCAATACCTTTGCTGTATTGGTATATTCATTTTTTTCTTCCTCAATCATCAAAAAATTCTTTTTCCAATACATAGCATCATTAATATTTCTATCCACAATATATACCTTATAATTTGAATCTGACAAATTAAATATAAGACAACCTTTATCCAATTTCTTAGGATTAATACCCTGTTGACATTCAATATCATATCTCTTTCCATTACTATTTACTTGCAAATAATAATCCTTAGATTCCGATTTATAAATTCCTATTGCATCAGTAACATTATCATCTATTATGCAATTTTGTAAATAAACTATATACAATTCTCCTGCTTTTATATTGGGATGCACTGACACTTCATACAAGTGTTTAGCAATATTGACAGATTGTTCATAAAACTCACTTGGGTTTTCAAATATATGTTTAACATAATTATATATTTCATTCATTGCAATATCTGTTTCATGTACAAATCTATATGTTACATCAAATTTAAATGTAGAAAAAAAGAATTGTTTCAAATATTGATTTGTTACTTCATTATTAGCATCACATATTTCCGTTGATATCTCTAACGATTCACCTTTAACTTTATTTCCCACATTATGAATAATCATATTTTTTATATTTACACTTGAAAAATCCTGCACGTTCTCACCACTTCCCTTTCCAGAATCAATTATTGCTTTTTTATGCCATCATCCTTTTCTGCTCTCCTACATTACGAATAACAACATATTCCGCTTCTTCTTTTTCTTTCTCCAACAGTTCCTTTGCAAACACTGCAATCGGTTCAGCAACAGCCAATGCCAATCTTACCGGCACTGCATTCCCGATTTGCTTATAAACCAAATCCAACTTTGCATTATCGTTTCTATTACTTGTTCCCCTGCTAAACTCATACCAATCAGGGAATGTCTGTATTCTAGCAATCTCTTTAACCGACAGCCTTCTATTGTTTTCTTCACCATCACTAAAGATATATTTGTCTTTACCTACATGCACCATAGGCTCTCCTGCCGGATGGATAGGTGCCTGTCTACCAGATGCCTGAATCGTAAAACTTGGTTGTGTCCAAAGTTTCTTTCGGTTACGTGACATAAAAATGGTCGAATACGAACCGGTAAAATAATCTCCCGGATTATCTTCCAAATCACCAATCGCATCACGAAGCGTAACTACTTCTTTTAAGCCTTCAACACCATACCCATGTGTTGGTTCTGGATGTACATATTCAAAGTCTATATCATTTCTGACACCAACCAAAATCACTCGTTCTCTTATCTGTGGCACACCATATTCTGCCGAGTTTAAAAGTTTGTGATATATTGTATATCCCGCTGCTGCAAAATCCTGAACAATCTGTTTAAAAACCTCGCCCTTGCCAAGAGTCATCATTCCTTTTACATTCTCAGCCACAAAAATTTTCGGTTTGCTCTGCATCAAACAACGAATAAAATGCAAATATAAAAAGTTTCTCTTATCATCAACCAGTCTCGGTCCAGCCTCAGAAAAACCCGGACAAGGGAAACCTCCTAATACAATATCCGCCTTAGGAAACTCCTTTATCTTTCTTATATCGCTTTTGTCCATATATATATATTTACCCGCATTCTGTGCATAGGTTTCTCTTGCCTCATCAAATATATCGTTTACATAAATCGTATTAAACACATTATTATTAATGTTTTCATCAAAAACCTTTTTATCAGCAAATGCAGCTTCCATAACTTCTTCACCCATAACGGCTTTTAATCCAGCTAATTCAAATCCTAAATCAAGACCACCACATCCCGAAAACAATGACAGCAAGTTCCATTTATTCGGATCATAGTTGAGTTTATCAAACTCTATTTCTTCACTACAATCAGCAAACGCTTGTCTTTCTTCTTCAATTTTAGCATTCAAAAGTTCCTTGACTTCATCCACTTTATAATCTGGAGCCGGCTTAAATTTGCCACGCCCTCTTTCTTCTAAAATAACAGCCATGGTTTCACCTCTAAATTATTCTATCTGTCCCGGCATTGTCATCATCAATGTCGTCTGTTGTTTTAATGTTTAGCTTTTTCATATAATGCAACAACCTGTTCGCCACTTCATTTCCCTTAACAGTTAATGGCTGATCATACACCAATTCGGGAACAAGTTTATTGTCTTCAGCATTCCAATACACTTGAACCGAAAGTGGTCTGTCTCCATCCCATTTTCCAGCAAATGTACGATAATTCAATGCCTTACATGCAAAGTAAATATCAGGGTGCATCTTCACATACTCTTTAATCGGAACCATTTTATCAATTACGTCTTGTGCCGAATTTACATTTTCATCCATCAATATGTAATTGGCTATGCCGCTATTCTCAATAACCTGTCCTGACACCATAGCATTTCGTTTATCATCTACCAAATTACTACCTGCATACACATCAATAACCTGTTCTTCTGTAAGTAGCATTTTACCTGATAAATCTCCACTATTTTTGTTTAAAAGCTCAAACTTCCATCCCAAAGTGATAGCGCCCTTTTCCGTTCTCTTAAACTTATTCTTATATATGAGCATTCTTTCTTCAAATCTATCACTTATAGCCATTGTCGATTGCTCAATAATATTTACCCAGTCCTCGCCGAATAATTGCTCTGCTCTATCTGCACTCATCTTATTCTCAATAAAATCAGCGTTTTCTTTTTTATATGATATTTTTATTTCCACCTTATCAGATGACGATTCTGCTAAAATATAAATATCTGTTTTAGGCTCACCTTTATGGCATGTTGGTTTTCCTGAAAGAATTATTTTATAATTCTTCTCTTGGAACACGAACTCTGTTCCTTCAGCCATAAATGCTAATATTCTTCTTTCTGCATCACCAAAATCACCCATAACAAGACCTCCTAGTATTGTTTTCTACATATCTCTTCTTTTCCTATGTTTTCAAATGAATTAACTTGTGGCTTTCCAATGTCTGTTGCATTTTTCTTAATAAACTCAAACAATTCAGGATAGTTTTCCAGATAATAATACATTTGAGGACATACAAAATTCGGATTAAACTTCCGAAGTGTTTCCAAGTCTATTTCCTTGGTCATCCGAAAAGATAAGATAGGCATGGCATATGTGTGTCTTGTAAGGAAATCATCTACCCTTTCACACACCTGTGCGTCTTCCTTGTATTCCTCTTTCCAAGTGTTGATGTCTATTTTTCGTCCCAGATGAATCTTTCCCACTATCATTTTCATTGGACTACTCACATACATATATGCCAATATTTCTTCATCTGGAAATGTTCTTCTATATTCAAAAATCTTGCTTCCTTCTTTAATCCTGTTATACCATTCAGGTTTAAAGCTTAACAACATTGTCCGCATACCTTCTCCTATCCACCCAAGTCATAAGATTTAGCCATATAAATTATATCATATTAATAAGTCCAATAATCTGTACTCCGGCATCCAATTTTTCTGTGTAGTCCTTGCAGCTATTAGAAAAAAGTATACAAAAACTCAAGATAATTCTACCACAAATACTAGGTTTTCTCCACTACAAGATCTTAACAATTCTATTAATTTTGTATCACCTCCCCCTCCCCTCTCTAACCTTCTCGCCAATCCACTCCAGAAACTTATCAAGCATTGACTTTCCTTCAATCACAAACTTTTTCATAAATTCATACGCCTTATCCAGTTTCTCCTGCAGCCCCTTGTTTTCTTTTTTCAGATTTTGGTTTTCATACCTCAGCTGAATAACCTCTTCCTTTAGATAATAATCCCCTTCACCCTGCTTTATCAGGTCATCCCTAAGTTTTTTAACCTCTGACAATTCTTCCTCTGCCTGAGCCAGTTTTTCATTTGCATTCTCAAATACTGCACGAGCCTTATTAAGTGCTACCTGCACATCTGCCAACTGTTTCTTTTTATCTGCAATAATATCTTCCAATTCCTGACCATCAGCAGCCAAAGCTTTATTATATTTTTCTTGTGCAACCCCTTCTTCCATGATTCTATCTTTCAGGGATGTTACTATCGCTAAGGTCTTTTCCGCTTCCTCTCGTTCTGTTTTCAAACACATTTGTTGTTTATGAATCTCATCGTTCAACTGAGCTTCTCGTTCTTCTTTTAACTCAATTACAACACCGATATCTTCAAGCTCCTGCTCTAATTCTTTGACTTCCCGGCTACGCTCCTGCTTTTTATAATCCAAAACCGACAAATGTGGATTGTGTGTATCCAGTTTTTTCCAGCCAACACCGTATTTCTGCATTATCATGGCAATATCTTCTTTCTCTGCCTCCGACCACTGCTGCCATTCGGTATTACCCTTGCCCTCACTTTCAAAACCTCTGGAGGCAAGCGCACCCTTAAGGGAATTTTTTATTTCTAATCCTCTCTTGTTATCTGTTGAAAACGGTACAAAATCTATATGCACATGTGGCGTCTCTTCATCCATATGAATATAAGCCCCAAATACATATAGCTGTGGATTTCTGCGAATAAATAACTCCACATAATCTTGTAATGCCTTAACTGCAGTATCAGCCGCAGCACTGCCCACGCCGGTATCATCTCTGTTCCCTATCTGCACAATGACTTCATAAAAAAGCTTCTCCTGCTTGCTTCTTGAAATCTTGTCATAATAATTCTTAATCTGCCTGTCTTTGCGTTTCTGCTTGGCATTGTACTTTTTAAGAGAATCATCAAACAATTTGTGATACACCTTTTTCAAATCTTCATGCACAAGAGTGATATTATCTTTTGTTCTGTCTGCATCCACATTTGCCGCAATAAATGCTCTTGTATTATGACCAAGTGACCCTTCCCCATTCATAAAACTAATCGTTCTTTCCATCTGAAATCTACCTCCTTTTCCTATGTATGCGTACACCTCCTTCTTATCCGTACTCGTGCCGGATACGGCACATATCAGTAAATTTCCCAGGGAAGGTTTTGTTACTTTTGTCAAAAGTAACGCAAAAGCACTTTTGACACCTGCGGCATCAAAAATGCAGACCCGCAAGCGGGTTTTGCGCTCCTCGCCGGAGAGGCTATAGTCGCGGATACGCGACATATTGTTTACCAACTGCGACTCCACTTCATACGAAGTCTACAACTTGCCTCTATCCTGCCAAAGTACAACAAAAATCTCTATGCTCCGGTAGGAATAAATGAGCTATGTATCATGCCATCCTTTGCATCTAGTGAAAACAATTCACCACATCATGTAATACAACTTCCTCTGCTATCAGCCTTGCTTCCGTTCTCAGCTTATACATTTCTGAAAAAGAATTTTTATTCCTCGGCTTATGCTTTTGTAGCCATTCCGTTTCAATATCCTCAAGCAATTCATAAGCCACTTCATTTACCTCTGCTGCCTTTTGGTTCAGTTCCCCGAATCGTAGCAGACTCCGATACCGCTGTGGATATTCTGACTTTAAATATTGCATCCACATATGCCCGTATTTTCCAACATTCACACCATCATCCTTAATATCTAATGTGATTAACGGATAAAACAATCCGTCTCTTTCCTCATACTGAACACCTATTTTTTCAAATAATGTTTGCTGTCCCATGTTAATCGCTTCCTTTCGATATTCAACACATTTTTAGTCTTCATCACTGGCTGTCAGCCTCTCCATACCTGCCAGAGTACGAGGCGTTTCGCGAAACGCCTCCAATATCTCCAGCATAGTTCTGATTGGTGTTAGCAGCTCCGAATCCATGTCATCCGCTTTTTGTAACCGCTCCAGTTCTGCTTCAATGTGCTGCAGATTCTGCCGAAATGATACCAGCATTAGCGGATTGCCTGTAGCCACAACCTTCTGATGCAGAATGCTTTGTATAATATACTCTTGTCTCGTCCTGCACCCGCACATTTTTACGCGGTTAGTAAGTTCCTCATTTTCTTCCGGTGACAAGCGAAATGCCACTGTCACCGTTCTCCATCTGTTTTTTGCATCTCTATTTTTTTCTGACATTGATAAGCTCCTCCCTTTCTGAATCTAGATGCACAGCCATATCTGACTGTACCGTTGGAAATAAATGTGCATAATGATAAGTGATATCAACTGCCTCATGTCCTACTCTTTCAGCAATCGCAAGTGCCGAATAGCCCATATGAATCAGCAGTGAAATGTGTGAATGCCTGAGTCCATGAATCTTGATTCTCTTAACACCTGCCAGCTTTGCGCCTCTGTCCATCTCGTGATGCAAATAACTCTTTGAAATGGTGAAAATCCTATCATCATTTCTAATGCCATCCAATCTACTGATAAAATCTTCAATTTCAAGAGCAAGAAAATCCGGCATAACAATCACTCGATTACTCTTCGGTGTCTTCGGATCTGTAATTACATCCTTCCCCTCCAGCCTTTGATACGATTTATTGATGCGAAGTGTTTTCTTCGTAAAATCAAAATCGTTAGGTGTCAGTGCCAGCAGTTCTCCTTCACGAATTCCTGTCCAATACAGAATTTCAAATGCATAATATGAGATTGGCTTGTCCGCCACCTGCTCAATAAATGCCTGATACTCCTCCTGAGTCCAAAACATAATTTCCTTCGACTCTTCTTTCCCCATAGAACCAGCTTTTCGAGCCACATTATCCTTCAAATCATACATATTAACTGCATGATTTAAGATGGCACTCAACTGATTGTGTATGGTTTTTAAATAAGTCGGAGAATACGCTTCTCCGTTGTCCTTCTTGAGCTTCATAATCTCATTCTGCCATTGAATCACATCCGCCGGACGAATCTCATTCAACTTTCTGTGTCCAAAGTATGGCAAAATCTTTGTTTCAATAATGTGCTTTTTCGTCAGGTAAGAATTGTATTTAATTCTTGGCTGAATATCTGACAGATACAGTTCCACAAAATCTGCAAATTTCATATTGATATTCAATTCATCCTTTAACTTAAAAGCTCTTTCCCATTCAAGGGCATCGCTTTTCTTAGCGAAACCCCTCTTGGTCTTTTGCCTTCGTGTACCAGTCCAGTCCTTGTAATAAGTCCTGACCTCCCACATTCCGGTCTTTTGGTTCTTAATAACCGCCATCAAACCACCTCTTTCTTATCTGTTGTTCCATAGATTCGTTCATCAAAATACTGTCTGCTGACTCGTCCCTTGATTGTCAAAAATCCATCTGCTGCTCGCTCTGCGTTTAATTCGCGTATGAGCTTATATGCATATGATGTCGAGACTCCAAGCTCTTCCACCACATCCTGCACATTGATAAATCTTTTGTTCTCCATACACTGCTACCTCCTCTCTCGTCATTTATTATTCAGTTCGTTTTCGAACTGTTGTGTTGTGTATTATATTAACAGTTCATTTCTGTACTGTCAATATCATTTATCAAAAAACATTTCATTTTTGCACTGTTAGTGTTATACTGTATATAGTTTGAATGCTGAACAGGCAATCTCCTTCTTCTAACGTGTGAAATATGGAACAAAGCTATTGGAGATGCCTGTGTCAGAAGGGGAATTCTATCCCCTTCTGACCACCACGAAGTGGCAGCATTCATGAACAAGTAGCAACGCGGATTGCGAATATCCGCTTTATAAAGAAGGAGCTTTTGTAATGGGCGATAAATTTACCAGCCGAGTAGGCGTTTTAATCAGAAACTTCCGAATCGCAGCCGAACTTACCCAAAAGGAATTAGCTGAGCGATGCGGACTTAATGAGTCTACAATCCGAAACTACGAATTAGGAAATCGTTATCCCGACGAAGCAACTTTGCTTAATATTGCGAATCATCTTAATGTCAGCTTCTTTGCACTTTCAGATCCGGATGTAGCAAATATCTTCAGTGCACTCCATGTGTTATTTGATATGGAATGGGCATATGGATTGCGACCTACCATAAAGGATGGCAAAGTAGTATTAAAGTTTGAAGAACGGCTTCCAAGTGCCGGGTCTCGTCCGCAGGAGGATTTAGATTCATTCAAAAAAATGGTTGAGTACTGGGCAAGATTAAGAGACAAACTCGATGACGGAGAAATCACCGAAAGTGATTACTACAAGAAAGAAATCCGCTTCCCTGCAAATCCGATAGATAGTGATACATCTTACTCGGTATCTCTTGATTTAGCAGATGACGACCAGATGATGGTTCAGGAGATGATTGAAAATGAAGAAGTTGCAGAAGCATTGAAAGATTTGTTTCCGGATTTCTCATATGTAAAGAGGAAGCGGAAACCGAAGAAAGATTAAAATATGAGGAGATATTTATGGCAACAAATGATACAATATTAATTGACGGAATTCTTGATGACATAATTTCATCAAACGGTATGGATGATACCAATGAAAATCGTGGAAAAGCCTTTGAAGATTTTGCGATATCTGAACTACTAAAAAACTATGATTTAACTCGTGACCAAATCATTGATGGCTTAGTCGACGGTAGCGACGATGGTGGAATTGATGGGCTTTACTTTTTTGTAAATGGTAACTATGTCGCAGACAAGTCAGCTATTCTTCCACGAACAAACGCGCATTTGGAAATATATGTCTTAACCTGTAAACATCACGACACCTACGAATTAAACCCACTAGAAAGCCTTGATTCGTCTCTTTCAGAATTATTTGATATGACAATCAAGGCAGAGTCGCTAAAAAGTAAATACAAGAGTGATATATTAGCTAAGAGGGAGTTGTTAATACACTTATACAGAAAACTTTCGCCTGCACTTACAAAAACCAACATATATATCAGATATATTTCTAGAGGTGTTTCTGAAACTGTTGCGTATAATATCAAATGTAAGGGAAGAAAAATTGAGGCTACATGTAATAAACTTTTTTCTATAACAACATCAGAAATGAAATTCATTGGTTCTAAAGAATTACTTATATTATATCGCACAAAAAGAAACGGCACTGTGGAATTAAAAATAAAAAAAGGATTCCAATGCGGTAAAGATTTTGTTGTTTTAGTTGGACTAACAGACTACTTCAATTTCATAACAGACTCTGAACAAAAGTTAAAACGCTACTTTTTTGAGGAAAATGTTCGTGATTACCTTGGAAACAACAGAACCAATACGGATATTATGAATTCTTTAGAATCTTCAGAAAAGATTGATTTTTGGAATCTTAACAACGGAATAACCATTCTTACTTCAAGCGCCACTCTATATGACGACATTATTGAAACAGACAATATACAAATAGTAAATGGATTACAAACCACAAATACCATTTTCAACTATTTTTCAAATGGAGGAACAGATACTACCAACCGTTCAGTTTTAGTTAAAATAGTTGTATCTACAGATCCTTTAGTACGAAAAAATATTATACAAGCAACCAATAACCAATCTGTAATTCCACTATATTCATTACATGCAACTGATAAAATACAAAAAGATATAGAAGAAATATTATACAAACATGATATATATTATGAACGCAAAGATAAATATTATCAAAATCTTGGAATTCCTACTTGTGACATTGTAACCCCTTTATATCTTGCCGGAGGGTATACAAGTTTAATTTTAAAATTACCACACAGAGCAGTATTATTGAAATCAAAGTTTATGAATAATCCCATCCAATACAACAAAGTGTTCAACGAACAAATTCCTTTATCTGTATGGATTAACATTGCAATAATATTAAAAAAAGTTGATAGCATTACACCTAACTATAAAGGAACGATTAAAGCAAGCCAAGATAAATATTTGAGATCCGTAAGACCCATTGTGTCTCTTGTAGTCACCGCTAAAGTAATTGGTAAACTGAGTTTTGGTACAAACGATATTATAAGATTAAATCCTCAACTTATAACTAAAGAACTTATCGAAGATGTAACGCATAACACTATAAAATTCTTCAATGACAATCATCTTAAGTCAATTAGGAATTTGTCAAGTAGACAGCAAACAAATTTGATTCTCAAAGAATTAGCAACCCATTATCAACTTCCTGATTTTATTTCTATTGAAAAAAGAAAAGATTTTATATATGACGATTATCAAATAGACGAAGAATTTATAGAAACTGTAAAAGAAATGTTACCTGCTCAACCATGGCAAGTAGGAATACATAAGACTATTGCTGCTCAGCTTGGTTGTCCAAATGCGAAAGTATCACGAACCATCGAAACGCTCATAGATACTGGTATTTTCAAGAAACAAATAAACGGACAAATTATTGAGAGTTAATTTTCTTACTATGTATCTCGAATTTTTCCAAAATTATTGTCATTCTATTGTCACGCAACAAAAAACGAGCCAAGAAACGCCGTAAATTCAACGTTTCTTGGCTCTTGTGTATTATTCAAACTCTACAAAGACTAACGCTTTTTGTTTAGGAATTATTCTCTGTAATGTTTCTCGTTCTTTTGATTATTTGATATATCCATATTATCCTGCCTATACGAGCTAATGTTATCATTTTGTTATCGGCATTGATAACACCTACTCGATAACTGTGGATAATAACTATATGTAGCATGTCAAATTATAAGCTATTTTGCTTAGAGATTCAACACAAAACTGAAATTTTACTTTTCCTTATATTCATCTGGTATTGCTATTTGAAATGTTTCACACAACAGCATCACATCATGCACATCATTTTTATCGTGTTCATATCCCAAATGAAGCATTACCTGACTCAATGGTTCAATACAAGAAACAGTTATATCTCCAACTTTTCCAATACCGGAAAAAGTTTTTGATGGAAATATATCTCCCTCATAAACAATTCCGTCATCTGTAAATTCAAAACAATGTAAATCAATGATTCTTTGTTTATCATCTTTCCAGACAGTATGACCATCCGTTGTATAATCAGTATTTACTTCCTCAAATCCATGCTGCTTAATCACATAAATATAATCATGATAATGTTTCAGTTCAACAAACAAATCAATATCATTGTGTATTCTTGATTCTCTTTTAAGAAGTGCATCAACACCCCATCCGCCATCTAAATATACTTTAATTTCGTTTTGCAAAGCATATTTTATAATTTCACATGCATCTTCTGTACGTACCATAATCTATCCTCCAAATTCAAATCTTTGTATGCTTTCCAACTCACTAAAAGCCTGAAATTTGTCAGTCTTTCATCCTTTTTGTTATCAATCACCAATTAGCTGTAATCCATTAGGATTTAGCTGATATATTTTATCGCACACCTCTTCAATATACTTTCTATCGTGAGAAATGCTAATGACAGCCCCCGGAAATTCTCGGAGCATTTTTCTTATTACCGGACCGGACAATGGTGAAAAATTTCTTGTCGGTTCATCCAGAATAAGAACATTTGCACCACTTAAGCTCATCCTCAAGAGAAGCACTTTCGCCTTTTGTCCGCCTGATAACTCCCGAATCGGATGCTCCATTTCATCTGGTGTGTATTTAAGTGAACCAAGGTATGTTCTAATTCTTGTACGCTCTTCTTTATCTCCTGTTTTATCAAGGTAATCAACCGGTGTAACATCCAAATCCAGCAGGTCTTCATAAGTTTGAGGCATATATTCTGCTTTAATGTCATTCCGATTTAGGAGTTCTTCCGCTATCTTTTTTAGAAGAGTCGTTTTTCCTGCCCCGTTGGCTCCTATCATACAGATTTTTTCTGAACCTTTTATTTTTAAATGAATTCCTTCTGCTAAAATTCTTTTGCCATCCGGAGTCACAAGCTTTGAAAGTTCATATTCTATGACCGTTTTTCCTGCGGGAATGTGTGAGTTTTCATCCCCTAATTTGACAAAGATTGCTTCTTCCTGTTCCGGCATCTGAGTCATATTTTCATCTTCTTTTTCAAATCTTCGTTCCATTGCCTTAACCGTATGCATTTTGTCCTTTAAGTTTTTGGCAACAGACGGTGCTTGTCTGGTACAACTTCTTAATGCACCTTGTACACTCTGCATAACTCTTTGATATTTTTCATCGCGAATCTTTTTCTCCCTACGGTCACTCAGTGCCCGCTGTTTTTGGATTTCAAATTTATGAAGCCGTTCTTCCACATAGCGTCTATAGGGAAGCTTTGCCACGGTATATCTCGCCTTTGTTTTTCGTATAATCTGCTCGATATGTATCACCATGTTGGCAGTACGCTCTATCAGCGTTTCATCGTGTGAAATAAAAAGCACAATGTGCTTCCAGTCATTTATGATTTTTTCCAGTAATGTAAGCGTCGCAATGTCGATGTCATTGGAAGGTTCGTCCAACAACAGCACAGAAACATCGCGAATGAAAAGCCTCATAAGTTGTGTCTTGACTTTTTCGCCTCCTGAAAGACTACCCATTGTCTGGTTACTGTAGAAAAAATCATTTTTCATTCCAAATTTTCCCGCAATAACAGACAATTCTTTAGGCGTTTTCTCCCAGAATATTTCCTCTTCAGAAAAATATTCGTATATTGTTTTTTCCTTATCTTCATCGAGCATCTCCTGCGGAAGATAACCAAGACGTTCGTGTCCCATTATCCTTTCCCCATCTGCTTCTATATAGTTTTCTACAAGCGACGGATTGTATATCCACTTCATTAATGTCGATTTCCCATTTCCCTCTTCTCCAATAATAACTGCCTTATCTCCATCATTTAGCACAAGGTTGAAATCATTAAGAATTATTCTCAGGTCTTTTTTATGTGTTAAATTTAATTTTTTTATCTGCAACATTAAAGTTTCTCCTTTTCGAAGTCTGAGCCAATTATTATTTTGAACACACAAAAACGAGTCTTTTTTGCATACGCAAAAATAGACTCGCTAAATAGACCCTTATTTCTTTTCCAAAAGGAAAACAAAGGAAATGCCTCTTGCGATAATCCAACTTAAGCGTACACAAAACAAACCTATTCTCTACAGGCTCAATAACTATATGTGTCTTACTTAAATCAAATTATCTATTAATCATTTCCTCACCTTACACAAAATGTGCCTTTCTTTCTTCTAATGGCAATACTATCATACTGTATTTTTTGTGTCAATACATTTCACCTTATGGAAGTGCAAATTAAAATTTTCACTTCCTAATTATACATCCAACCATTACGAAATTCAATCTTTCACAACCTCTTTACAACCACAACCACAGCACTCCAGCAAACGCAGGAGCACCATACCGTAAAACGCTTATGTGTAAATCAACTCCGTTCCTACAACTTCCCTCACACAAGCCTGAATATTATTCATTCTTCCAATCCATTCGTAGGGATTATCTTTCTTTAATTGTTCCGTCACATCTTGTCTGTCGGCATATTCCTTTACCAGTCGAAGAAACATATCCTCTGCTTGCTTATCGACTTCTGCAAGATAACTATGCAGCTTTCCGCTTGTCAGCAGGTTCATATATAACACTTTATAGTGTTCCTTTAAATGCCTTGCATGTCGTTTCCCCCATAAACCAATCGGCTCTATTTCTTCTTCGGCTGGTACTGTGATGTTCGGCAATAAATAATCACCCACCTGTCTATAAGTTCCGCCCATTTCTTCAAAAATTGTCTTTGTCATTTTCCTTTTCCTCCTGTGATTTTT